>Ga0302245_1001425_pt1 | contig 16053 bp, 11 predicted proteins | sample AAG_UR_Thr_MG_FD_193512 | JGI IMG/M metagenome (GOLD analysis project Ga0302245, IMG submission 193512) | Enriched activated sludge microbial communities from anaerobic digester in WTTP, New Holstein, Wisconsin, United States - AAG_UR_Thr | ecosystem: Engineered > Bioreactor > Anaerobic >... | reverse complement strand
CTTGTTACGGCAATTACCCCTACACCGGCAGGTGAAGGGAAGACAACAACATCGATCGGATTGGCTCAGGGTCTTAACCTTCTCGGGAAGAAGGCGACAGTTGTGCTTCGTGAACCGTCGCTCGGCCCTGTATTTGGTATAAAAGGCGGTGCTGCAGGAGGCGGATATTCCCAGGTTATCCCAATGGAAGATATAAATCTTCATTTTACCGGAGATATCTCAGCAGTTGAAAAAGCACATAATCTGCTTGCTGCATTGATAGACAATAATATACAGCTAAAAGAGGGTAATCTTGGTATTGACCCCAGGACCATCGAATGGAAAAGGGTGATGGATATGAATGAAAGGTCACTCAGGGATATAGTTATCGGTCTGGGGGGAACGACTGAAGGTGTACCCAGACAATCGGGATTCGAGATTACAGCAGCATCTGAGGTAATGGCAACATTATGCATGGCACAGGATCTGACTGACCTTAAGAAAAGGCTTGGTAATATCTTTGTTGGTTATACCTATTCCGATAAACCGGTATTCGCACGCGATCTTAATGCACAGGGCGCAATGGCAGCTCTTCTTAAGGATGCTATCAAACCAAATCTTGTCCAGACACTGGAAGGAACACCTGCCTTGATTCACGGGGGACCTTTCGCAAACATTGCACAGGGAACTAACTCGATAATTGCCACAAAGACCGGGCTTTCATTAAGTGATATTGTTGTTACTGAAGCAGGTTTTGCAAGTGAACTGGGAGCAGAGAAATTTTTCGATATTAAATCCCAGTTCGGAAACCTTAAAACCCATGCGGTTGTAATTGTTGCAACCGTGAGAGCTTTAAAATATCATGGAGGAGCGAAATTATCATCGCTCCAGAATGAAGATACGGATGCTTTGCAAAAGGGCTTTGATAACCTTAATAAGCATATTGAAAATATGAAGTATTTCGGATTCAATCCGGTTGTTTCTATTAACAGGTTCGAATCAGACACTGACGCAGAACTTGACCTGCTTGTGCGATACTGTAAATCACAAAATGTTCAGGTGGCAGTTAATGAAGCGTGGGCAAAAGGGGGGAAGGGGGCTATCGAACTGGCTGAAAAAGTCCTTGATTCTGTTACCGGCTGTCCGGATTGCTTTAAACCACTCTACGATCTGTCGTGGACATTTGAAGAGAAAATTGAAACTATCTGCAAAAAGATGTACGGGGCGGATCATGTAGAATATACTGTCAAGGCAAAAACCAAGCTTGAAAAAATAGAAAAACTGGGCCTCGGAAACCTTGCTGTTTGTATAGCTAAAACCCAGAAATCTCTTTCAGACGATCCAAACGTAAGAGGATGTCCGAAAGGCTTCACAATAAAGATAAGGGAAGTGGAGCTTTCGTCGGGAGCCGGATTCATCGTTCCGATTGCCGGAACGATAATGAGAATGCCCGGACTTCCAAATATTCCTTCTGCCGAAAAGATCGATATTGATGGTTCAGGAAAAATATCCGGTCTGTTCTGATGTTGAATGCAAGTCCGGACCAGATAAGAAAGATTAATTTTTTAGTGAAATGAAAGGATATATTCTTTACTTTTTTATTGCAGTTCTTCTTTTTGCAGGCTGCAAACAATACCGGGATTATAAGGATGTTGCATTCACGGAAAAAGACCCTCGCGACTGGGAGAATCCCGGAGTAACAGGTCAGAACAGGGAAGAACCGCATGCATCATTTATAAGTTATGGTGATCAGGAATCAGCACTTGAAGGTGTGAGTGCCAATTCTCCGAATCTCCTTTCCCTTGATGGCATCTGGAAATTCAATCTCGTGAAATCACCTGATCAGAGACCCTCCTGGTTCTTCAGGGATGATTTTGATACACGTGGATGGGATGATATTGAGGTCCCTTCAAACTGGGAAATGAAAGGATATGATGTTCCGATTTATGTGAATGTTTCCTACCCTTATGAGAAAAATCCTCCGTTCATCAAACATGATTATAACCCTGTCGGTTCTTACAAAAGATTTTTCAAAGTTCCTTCAGAATGGAAAAATAAAGAGGTCTTTCTTCACTTCGGAGCGGTAGCTTCTGCATTCTATGTATGGGTAAATGAACAGCTTGTTGGTTATAGTGAGGACAGTAAGACGCCGGCTGAATTCAACATAACAAAGTATCTTAAGAGAGGCAGGAATTCAATTGCTGTTGAAGTATACAGATGGTGTGACGGGAGTTACCTGGAAGATCAGGATTTCTGGAGAATGAGCGGCATCCAGCGAAGTGTATTTCTGCATGCACGCCCGAGAGTGTATATTGAAGATTTCTTTGCCGTTGGTGACCTGGAGAATAATTACAGGGACGGATTACTGAAACTTAATATCAGGTTGAAAAGCACCACTGAAAAGGCTGATGAGATGCTTGTCAATGCTTCACTGTTTAATGGGAGACAAAGCCTTTTTTCCGAATCACGAAAAGTGGATCTCTCCGGGAATAAGACTGAAATAGATTTTGTAAAGAGCTTCCCTGAAATTAAAAAATGGTCAGCAGAAACACCTGATCTGTATACATTGCTTATTACATTGCAGGAAGCTGACGGGGATATACTGGAATGTGTAAGTTCGAAGATTGGATTCCGGAAAGTGGAGATAAAAGATTCTCAGTTACTTGTGAATGGTGTTGCCATCTATCTGAAGGGAACAGATCTCCACGAACATCATGATGTTAACGGACACGTGATTGATGGGGCCACTATACTGAAAGACATACGGGTAATGAAGAGCCACAACATTAACGCAGTCAGAACCTCACATTATCCCCAGCAGGAACTCTGGTATGATATGTGTGATAAATACGGCCTTTACCTGATTGATGAAGCCAACATAGAATCGCATGGGATAGGTTATAACAAGGATATCACTCTTGCGGATAAGCCTGAATGGGCAGAGGCTCATTTAGTAAGGATGAAAGCTATGGTGGAAAGAGATAAAAACCATCCTTCGGTAATTATCTGGTCGCTTGGAAATGAAGCCGGCGATGGTCATAATTTCCTTAATAATTATAAATGGACAAAAGAGAGGGATCTTACCCGCCCTGTTCAATATGAAAGAGCCGAAAAGTCTACGAATACTACGGAAAGACACACAGACATTGTATGTCCCATGTACTCAAGGATCGAATATTTAGAAGCATATGCAAAGGATGAAAAGAATGACAGACCACTGATTATGTGTGAATATGCTCATGCAATGGGTAATTCCACTGGTAACCTGCAGGATTACTGGGACGTGATAGAGAAATACCCGAAGCTTCAGGGAGCTTTTGTCTGGGACTGGGTTGACCAGGGAATTCTGACAACTGACGGGAATGGTGAAAAATACTGGGCTTATGGAGGGGATTTTGGTGAGGAGGGAGTACCAAGTGACGGGAACTTCTGCATCAACGGGCTGACCTGGCCTGACAGAACACCAAAACCCGGTCTGGCTGAAGTTAAGAAGGTATATCAATATGTTGGTTTTGACCCGATTGATCTGAAAAACGGATTAATCAGGATCAGAAATAAATACGATTTTACAAACCTGTCGGTTTTCAGTTTTGAGTGGGAAGTAGTCGCTGACGGGCATATTTTACAATCGGGCAATGTACCATTGCCTGATTTTAAACCTGGAAATGCGCTTGATGTTATGCTACCGCTGAAGAAGTTTGTTCCGGAACCTGCCACTGAATATTTCCTTAATGTACGGATGACAAGGAATGAAGAATGGAACCTGGTACCGGAAGGTAATGTTTATGCCTGTGCACAGTTCAGTCTTCCTGTTGAAACGAGGAAGATCCAGGCGCCATCCGCTCTACCAATGCTTCAGACAAATACCTCCGGAAAGAACCTTGAAGTTGCAGGAACAGATCTGAAAGCAGTTTTTGATCTTGAGAAAGGCAGGATGATATCCTTGTCCTATAAGGGAAAAGAGCTGATAAAGAAAGCTCCCGAACCTGATTTCTGGAGACCTCCGACTGATAATGATTACGGTTATGGAATGGACAGGAGACTGGGTATATGGAAAAAGGCCGGAGAAAGAGCTATTATAACAAAAGCTGATATACGTCAGCCGGAAATAGGGAAAGTGATTGTTGTGTTCAGGTATGATATCTTGGATCCCGCGGATAAAAAAATTGCCGGATACTCATCTGCATACACAATATTGGGATCAGGGGATATAATTATCACGAATTCATTCGAAAAAGTATCCGCTGATCTTCCTGAAATACCAAGGATGGGAATGCAGATGCAGCTTCCTTCAGCATTCACCAATCTGAAATGGTTTGGCAGGGGCCCGCATGAGAATTACTCCGACAGAAAAACATCTGCTCTTATTGGTCTTTACGAAAGTACAGTTACCGCGCAATATGTTCCTTACATCAGGCCCCAGGAGAACGGCTATAAAACAGATACACGATGGCTTACGCTCACAGACGATAATGGTTCAGGATTGCTGATCACCGGAGATCCGGTTATCTGCTTTGCAGCGCTCAATAACATCCATGACGATTTCGAATCACCGGGCAAACTGTCGCAGTATCGCAAAGATGCAAAAAGCGCCAATACGCACACAAATGATGTTATTCCGCGTGATCTTGTCAATCTGAATATTGATCTTGGGCAGATGGGTGTTGGTGGTGATGACAGCTGGGGTGCACCGATACACCCTGAATACAGGCTGCTGGAAAGAGGATACGAATACTCCTTCAGGCTGCGCCCGATAACCAGGGACGATGATGTACTGAAGCTGGCAAAGCAGGAATTCTGAAGAAAGTTTAAGCGTTGAAAAGATTAGAACTTTGAAATATTGAAGCGTTTCAAAGTTGAAAGGGTTGAACGAGCAGGAATAGGATTAACCTTAGTTTTTTCATTATAGTAGTTTTTAGTCTTCTAGTCTTCTAGTCTTATAGTCTTATGGTCTTCTAGTCCCCTAGTCTTCTGGTCTTAGAGTTTTAGAGTCGGAAAATCTGGTAAGTTTTTTATTTCACGCAGTCCCGATAGTTATGGGGAGCGCAGATTATCGCAGATTTTCCTCATCAGTAAACTCACTACTCATAACTCACCGCTCCCTTTCGCTGGCGCGGAACTTGGTTTTCCGATACTCTGGATTTCCTCACTCCGTTCGTCCAACTACGTTCCTCGTCTCACTGCCCCCTGCACCCTTTTCTGCGCGGAATCGTCGCTGTGCTCCGAGCAACTTGCACCTTGCACCCCCAATCATATCTCCTCATAAAAATAAGCGATCTTCTTATCAGCATCGTCCCAGGTGTAAAGTTTCTTTTTTCTGTTGAGTCTGAAGAAATTCATCATGGCAAAATCGCCGGCGCACATAGTGGTATGCACGAAAAGAAGAAGTGAAAAGCTCCATTTCCATAAACCCGGCAGGAAAAGTATAAGAACTATCAGACAGGCACTGATAATTAAAAACGGGAAAAAACCTATGAGCCTGAACTGACTGTCAGGAACAACATGTTTGTGGGCTGTCACATAGAACATATACTGTTTAAGGTCCATGCCGATCCTTATCCTTTTTGCTCCGATTATCCAGAAGGGGATAATATGAAAGAATTCATGAACCGGTATTATGATTACAGGGAAAACAACAAGGCCGAGAAGGCTGTGAATCATAATATTCTTTAAGGGAAAATATCCGGCAATGTTTATTCTGATAGTCAATGCAAGTCCGATAAGCACAATGCACACCGACCAGAAGAAAACCATCAGACCTGTTCTGCGTTTCAGATATTCAAGGACAAAAGTTATCAGCTCATCATAGGGCACTTTTTGTATCTGCCTGTATTTAGACTGATCTTCCAGATCCTCTACCTGTAATGCCATTGATAAACCTTTTCTCAAAACTAGCTTTTTGAGAAAGGAAAACAAATGAATTAAGATAAAAAATTCATAAAACCTTAGGCTGGAAGTTTTAATCTGTTTGTTATGTCAATAAATCCAGGTTCTTTAAGCAATGGTTTAAAATAGAAATCTGCTTTGACCCATGGCATAAAATCTCCACGGTTTTTATATACTATTTCAAGACAATCGATAGCCTTTTTCTTTTCTCCGAGTGTAGCATATACTTCTGCCAATCCCCAGGCATACCACCAATAGTCGCGGCTTTTTTCCATCTCTGCTACCACTTCCAGGGCTTTGTCTTTCTGATTTGCTCTGACATAAGCAATGGCCAGTCCACTTTCGTATCCGGGGCTTATAGCCAGGCCCTTCTTATGAGTTTCGATGGCTTCGTAATGCATTCCCATTTCTGAATATGCTGATCCAATGAGGAAAAGTCCGAGAGTGCTGTCAGTGGGGAGTTGAAGTAATTTTTGCGCTTCAGCTAATGCATGCTCAAAATGTCCAAAGTAAAGGTGTAACCAGGCTAAATAACCCTGGCTGACCTGATCGGTAGGATCGATCTCAACAGCTTTTTTCATTTCTGCAACGGCCTCATCAATTTTGTTGCAAAGGGCCAGGTACCATCCGTATGTATAATGAACTGATGGTATATTTGGATTTATTTCCATTGCACGTTTTAGTGCTTTCTCCGTTGCCGGGAAATCCCAGTCGGTATACAGATACTGTTCAGCCAGAACTACATAGGCATCAGCAAGGGCTGAATCGAGAGAGAGTGCTTTTAAAGCATAACCTCTTGCCCTGCTTTTTGCATCCTGCGATACGGCAGAAGTATGCCCGGCTGTTCCGTACCCGATTGCCAGTCCAAGGTACGGTAAAGGATCTGCAGGGTCAATTCCAATAGCTTCATTAAAACATTTAACTCCTTTTTCAAAATCCTCCGCTGTCCTTTTGTTCATAAAGTAAATTCCCCTGTCATACGCTTTAAGTATTTCGGGATTGTGACCCTTCTTCTTTGCCAGTTTGTTCTCATCCTGAGGCAGAATCTTGATTTGAATACCGTCCATTATGCGACGCACTATTTCACTGTATGTATTTGTTATACTCGTCCAGTCCTGATTGAACACAGAGGCCCAGATATATTTTTCTCCAGGGAAAGCTTCAATCAATTTGACTTCAATCTGAAGGTTATCCTCAGTTCCCTTTATTGAAGATTCGACAATATTATTAACACTGAGTTTTTTTGCTATTTGCTGGACCGGTTCTTCGCTGTCTTTAAACTGCAATGTTGACGCCCTGGGTCTTACAATAAGATTACTCAGCTGACCTAACTGGCCGCATAAAGCGTCCTGGATTCCTGATGCTATATAATCCAGGTCAGGATTTCCGGTAAAGTTCGAAACAGGCATGACGGCTATTGCCTTTTTAATCGTGTCGTCGTATGACTTTTTTTCGCCTGCTTTTTGTGTCAGTTTTGGGATCAGGAATATCATTGCCACTATTATAGCTAATCCCAGGACAATTGGGACCATCAATTTACCGGGTAATCTTTTTGGAGGGGCAAAAACTTCGGCTACCGATCTCTGCTGCTCATGAATGTAGCCTTCCTGTGCCCTCGTTCTGTATGACTTGGTGGTTCTCTTTTTCTCATCAGGATGAAGGCCGTAAATTACATCCTTGACTGCGTTGGCAACTTTGTTTATCTGATCTCGGTAATAGGTCCTGTTCAGGTTTTTATCGGGATTGTCGTCGGGTTTAAGAGGTCTGTTGACACCGGCGCTGGAATAGATAAAGTCGATAGACCGGAGTCTGCAGCCCATCTCATTTTCCAGCAGTTCGGTATCTGCAGCATCGAGATCGTGGATCTTTATCGGGATTATCCTGCTGCATACATTTCCGGACGGAAGTTTTATATCCCTTCCAATCTGATCTGCCGAGGCCATTTTATTGAATTCTACAAACTCATTCTGCCACGCAAAGCTCTTCGGATCGCAATAAGTCTGCGAGATAACAGGCATGAAAATGAGAGATTTCAGCTTCGATTCAAGGCTTTTATCAACATTATGGATCTCCAGAAGTCCATCATGCGGGTTCTCATCGAAATAGATTGAGACGTCTTCTTTAAAAGTAGCCTCTATTTCCCTTTTCAGGTGGTCGATAAACTCTGTCACCCAGCCATCATACTTATTGTCTTTCTGGCGGTAGCTGATGAAGATGTCGTATTCATAACCGGGGATAATACTTGCCATAATGTTAAGAGGTTAGAAAGGTTAATATTCAGGTTTCGTCCTGTATTTCAATCAAATTTACGCTATTATCGGATTAAAGTCAAGGAAGGGGGAGGTAAAGTTGAAGACAATGAAAGAAGAAATGCAGTTCCGCCAAGAGGAAGGTTGAAGGGTTGAAGCGTTGAAAAGTTGAAGGGGTGAGGGGGAGATGAGGAGATAAAAAAAAGTGAGGTCGGATCGGAGCCTCACTTTTCCATTTAACCCAAACTTTATCAAAGCTTATGAATCCTTTGATATATTTAACCTGACCCCAATCTTTGAAAAATCACTTTCATTTTAATAACGTAATCGTTCCTTTCCAGTGGTGGAATGAATTGGCCGGATATGAATCACGGTTATAGTCGTCAGTCATACCTCCTCCGGTTGCACCTTCAAAACGTCCGGTGCCGCCTAATATTACAAACGGATCTTTCCAGTAGCTGTTTACATCCTCAGGATGGTCGGGAAGTCTGCCGTCAATTACCTGACCCTGGCATGATACAAATAAGATGTCTCCGTTGGCTGCAGTGAAATGGGTGACGGTTGGCCCGTAGAAACCCGTGCTCCAATTGGCACAAAAGTTAAAGTTCCCTGTTATTTTTCCAAGGTGAGTACCGGTACCCTCAGCATCGACAATTATTCTAAAGTCATACTGTGTTTCCTCAGACCAGCATTCCTGATCCGGAAAAACAGCTATATATTCACCAACAAGATCTACTTTAAAAGGTAATGTTACTTCGACTGGTTTAACTGGGCCGTTTTTCATGGTGTTACCCAATGGTTCACCACCCCAGAAGTGGTCAGATTTAGAACATGCAACCAGCAGGCATATTCCTGTGATTAAAAATAAAACCTTCTTTAAAGTCTTCATATTATTTTCTATTTGGTAAGAGATTAATAACCTTGTCACCTATAATACAAAGGTCTTACAGAAAGCAGGCATGTACATAGAAATTATGTTTCAAAAACTTGAAATTTTGGGAGAATAATTGAAATTATGTTTCAGGGAGGATTTGGAAATATGGAAAGCGCCGGATGGCAGGAGATGAACGGATCCGATTTGTAGGGAGAGCTCACCTAAGGTAATATCCTTCGTATTGACAGGATCTGATACTGATATGTCGGAAGAGCGCACCGAAAATGATTCATGAAAATCAGCAAGCCAGTAAGTGTATTTAAAGACTAGGGTGCACTCATGCTCTTTAGGAGATAAGTAACGAAATTTGGTTTCCGGCCCCCGGATAGAGCTGGTGAGTAAATATCTAAGAAATACCATGTAAATTAAAAAATAATATTTATATTTGCATGGTTAATATGATGTCTATGTATATAAAAAGGTACCTCGAAGATCTGGTGCTGGATTCGCTGGAAAAAAACCCGGTGACAGTAATAACAGGACCGAGGCAGTGTGGAAAATCGACTCTGGCAAGAAATATATTAAAGAGGAGGAGCAATGCTGTTTTCCTTGACCTTGAAAAACCTTCTGATCTTGTTAAGCTGGATAATGCCGAATGGTTCTTACAGTCGCAGAAGGATAAGCTGATCGTACTGGATGAAATACAGCGTAACCCAGGGATATTCCCGTTGATAAGGAGCCTCTGCGACGAATGGCAGGGGAATGGCAGATTCTTAATACTTGGGTCAGCATCAAGAGATTTGTTGCAGCAATCATCCGAAAGTCTTGCAGGAAGGGTATCGTATAAAAGACTGACGCCATTCCTTTTATCTGAAACAGAGGATAAATATTCCCTGAATGATTACATATGCAGGGGAGGATTTCCAAGAAGTCTTCTCGCTAAAGATGATCAAAGCTCTGCCGGATGGCTTGATGATTTTATATCCACTTTCCTGGAACGTGACCTCTTGTTATGGTCAGGATTTTCACCCTCGACAATGAGAAGACTATGGCAGATGACTGCTCATAATAACGGTCAGACAATTAATTATTCTTCGTTTGGGAATTCGCTGGGTGTCAGTAATACTACCATAAGAAATTACATAGATCTGCTGAATGGAACTTTCATGGTCGACATATTACCAGCTTATCATACTAACTTTGGAAAAAGAATAATAAAAGCCCCCAAAGTGTATATATCTGATACAGGAGTAACGGCCCGTCTGTTGGGGATAAGGGGATTCGACCAGATAAGCGGACACTATGTCTTTGGAAGCCTGTGGGAATCAGTTGTGCTGACAAATATAAAAGGCCACATGCCGGAAGTAAATCTCAGCTTCTTCAGAACGAGCAATGGTGCAGAGATTGATATAGTAGCTGAAACAGAAAAAGGGGTTTATGCAATTGAATGCAAGTCATCTCTGTCGCCAAAGCTTAATAAAGGTAACCGTTTCGCCATAGATACGATCAGGCCAGATCACACCTTTATAGTGGCCCCGGTAGAAAAAGGATGGTCCGTGGATGAGAGGACTGATGTTTTATCTGTCAGGGAGCTTATAAAATATATAGGAGACAATTCCCGGAAGCCTGCAAAAAAAACTCTCGAAGATCCGAGCGCTTAGTGAAGATTTCTTCCGGATTTGATTTATCAATAGCAATTTTTTATATGCAACTCTCATAAATTTTCTACCAAAAGAAGGAGATCCCTCACTCGTCAATCCTTCGTAAACTCAGGATTGACTCATTCGGGATGACACTGTAAATAAGGGGATTATGGGGAATGAGGCGGGGCGTTTTGATATGAATTTTTTATCTTGTATTGACTTTACAGCAAAACGCCCCGCCTCATTCCCCCGACTCTTCACAAAAAGAACCATGTCATCCCGAAACCGCCGGCTGGTGGGTGAGGGATCTCCATCATATAACAGGACATCATCCCTGGCTCTCTCAAGATAATCTCTCATATACCAGCACGGTAATAAATGTGTATAAAGATTAGCTCCCGCTCCGGGGTTGATATTCCTGGTGTGACGTTACAGCAGATGAAACTGCGGTTCCCGATGGCCCCTTAATTCCGCATGTTTGATTTTAATAAGGATTCTGCAGTTTTATTTGAGGTGGTTGTGATGACTTAGCTATTAGTATTCATGTTTTATTTCAATAAAGAGCATTATTTCAAATAAAAATCCACATCAATTATATGATTTTCTTCCATTTTTTAATTACGGGACACACATTACCTATGTCGCCAAGCAACTTATAATCTGATCAATAATAAATTCTGGCGTGTATGTCAGGTCGAGATGTTTAGCTTACCATATATTCTCAGATAGTTTTGTCTTGATCTTTTAATCCATTTTGCTGCCAAAATAATGAACCGGAACAAAAACTTTTTAAACCTGAACGTAGGCTTTAATGATTTGATTTTCTCTGAAAAGTATTTGATAATATTATGATATAGATTTCTGCAAATAGCTGTTATATACAAAAATACAGTGTTCTGGTTTAGTTTTGTGTATATATTAATTGAAAAGTATACCACATTCTCGTTGAAAAGTATACCACTTATAATGTTAAACCAGTTGCTTTGGGAAAGAAAAAGCAACACAAAAACAGATGATAAGTATGGATACGAAACAGGAGATTATAAGGCGGTATTTTCGTGAGAATGACAGCGAGAGAAAAATAGCCAGGGATCTTCAGATCAATCGCAAAACAGTAAAAAAGTATCTTAATGATTACCTCATTGCCAAAGAACAATCTGACAAAGAAGGATCACAGGAAAGCCTGCAGGAGTACAGCGGTTCTCCTCCTGCATATGATACATCCAGCCGGACGAGACGCAAGCTGACAGATGAAATAGCAACCCTTATCCACGGGCAGCTGGAAGAAAATGAACGTAAGAAACGTGAAGGACAACGCAAACAGATAAAGCGTAAGATCGACATACATGAATATATTCTTTCACAGGGTTATAAGATAGGATATACAACGATATGCAACTACATACGGGATCAGGAGATATCTTCCAGGGAGGCATATATCCGTCAGGTATATCTGCCAGGGGAAGAATGTGAGTTCGACTGGGCAGAGACCAAGTTAAAAATAGGAGGAGAACAAAAGAGGCTATATCTGGGTGTTTTCACATCATCTTATAGCAATTACCGTTACAGCGATCTTTACAGCCGTCAGGACACCCTGGCATTCATGCAGTCGCACAATGAATTTTTTGCACATACCGCAGGAGTATACCATGAAATGGTATATGACAACATGCGGGTAGCCATTGCAGAATTTGTCGGACGCAACGAAAAGCAGCCAACAAGGGCTCTTACCAATCTCTCTGGATGGTTCCAGTTCCGCTGGCGGTTTTGTAACGTACGCAGGGGCAACGAAAAAGGTCATGTTGAACGGAGTGTTGAGTTTGTTCGTCGAAAAGCATTCTGCCACATTGATTCATTTGACACTATTGAGCAGGCACGAGGGCATCTGAGGGCTACTGTTGAAAAGATCAATAATCAATGTAATGGTTCTTCAGAAAAAACTCCGGCGCAGCTGCTGGATGAGGAAAAACTTCATCTGTGGAAGTACCCCGGAGAGATGGAGTGTTACCTGACAACATGCCTGAAAATAGATAAATATTCCACTTTCTGCTATGGAACCAACCGCTACTCTGTACCTGATTATCTTGTGGGACGTTTGGTAGAGGTTAAGGTTTATGCCAAAGGTCTGAAGGTATATCATAACAATCTGTATCTGTGCAGTCATGAGCGTAATTATGGTACCTACAGGTGGCAAATAGATATTGAGCATTATCTTAGTACACTTTCGCGAAAACCCGGAGCTCTTCACGGATCAGTTGCCCTGGAACAATCACCGCCTGAAATAAAGGCATTATATCACCGCTATTTTGAAAGCCAGCCGAGAGGTTTTATTGATATACTGCTGTATTGCAAAAACAAACAGATATCACATGAAAGACTTATGGATACGGTTCAAAAAGTCATTGTTCTTTGCCCGGGTGATGTATCCGTCGATAAGGTCATAGCCCTTCTGGGTAATCAGCCGCAGGATATGGTGTCACCAGAACTGCAACCGGAGAAAAGAGATGAGATCGAGGATCATTCCATCAGGCAATTACAGGAAATAACTCTTCTGACACACAGCAGCATAAACTAAGAAGTAAAATGATCAATAAAGATATAAATCAACAGATAGAGCAATTAAGCAGAATATTGCATTTACCTGCATTCAGAGGTGAGTACCAGCAACAGGCCAGGGAAGCTGCTGCAGAAAATCTTTCTTATGAAGCTTTTTTGCTTCGGCTGATGGAGCGGGAACACATAACCCGAGAAGAGAATCGTCGTAAGGCCCATATCAGGCAGGCAGGCTTTACTCAATATAAATACCTTCATGACCTCAAAAGGGATGAACTGCCTGCGGATGCATCTGCAAAGCTTCCGCAACTGGAGCGCCTTGATTTTATTAAAACCGGACAAAACATTATTCTTTCTGGTAATCCCGGAACAGGAAAAACACATTTGGCTACCGGTCTGGGTATTAAAGCCTGCCATGAAGGATATAAAGTGTTGTTTACGACAATATCAAGACTTCTTACCCATATACGTGAATGCAGATCACAAAAGACCTTGAGAACACTTGAAAATAGGTTCGAAAAATTTGATCTGGTAATATGCGATGAGTTTGGGTACGTATCCTTCGATAAAGACGGGGCCGAGCTACTTTTTAACCACCTTTCACTTCGTTGCGGCAGAAAGTCTACAATTATCACAACAAACCTATCATTCGAGCGCTGGAGTGAAATCTTTGGAGATACAGTGTTAACAGCAGCCATGGTTGACAGACTGACACACCGTGCCTTCATTATTAACATGAACGGAAAATCTTTCAGGGTGAAAGAAACAAGACAAATGATGGAAAAATGAAAAATATATCTTATGCAGGTGAACCACCATAGTCAGGAAAACGAAGAAGGTGTCTTCTTCTTTTTCCAAACAAAACAGCTTAAATCTTTTTAAATATATTTGTAAAGTGCGTTACTCTTTAACTGAAATAGTGGTATATAATTGAATTGAAATTTACAGAAGGGGTTTAATGTGTTGGAACTGATAATCACTTTTTGTATTTTTGGTTTTTATCGCTGCATTATTAACTAAAAATTCAACAACTATGTCAAGTTATCGCCAACTTCTCTATCACATTGTGTTCAGAACACAGGATAGTCAGCCAACACTAAGGAGAGACAATACTGATAATCTCTATGCGTACATTACAGGAATAATTAAGAACAAGAACAGTCACCTGTACCGTATTAATGGTGTGGAAAACCATCTTCATATCCTGACTGATATTCATCCATTAGTTTCGCTGGCTGATTTTGTCCGGGAGATCAAAGTATCGACATCAATATGGATGAAAGAAAGTGATCTGTTTCCATCATTTAAGGGATGGGCTGAGGGATATGGGGCGTTTACCTGTTCATATAATGATATGGGGAAGCTTATTGAGTATGTAAAGGATCAGCAGGAGCATCACAGTAAGAAGTCATTTGAAGAAGAATACAGAAGACTCCTCATGGAGTCGGGGATCAGGATAGATGAAAGATATTTTCCGTAGGATACATATTCAGCTCCTTCAGAGCTGAGCATTCGTAGGTAGCAACCTACCCCCAGATTGACTGGGGGTTATTCACATCAAGCTCTTTCAGAGCGGAGTAGCTATAGTGGTCTAAAAAAACTGGACAGGAATTTAATAACTTTAAAATTTCTGCCCTATGAAAAAGTCAAGACGAAAATTTACAGCTGAGTTTAAAGCCAAAGTTGCCATTGAAGCAATAAAAGAAATCAAGACAATATCTGAGCTTGCACAGCTTTATCAGGTACATCCGAATTTAATCACGCATTGGAAGAAAGAGTTTTTGGCCAACGCCGGAAAGGTTTTCAATGCTTCAAATGATGAATCAGAAGAGGTAAAAAAACTCAAGAAGGAAAACGAGGAATTGATCCATCAGATCGGACAATTATCGGTAGACATTAACTGGTTAAAAAAAAAGGTTCTATGATACCATTGGAGACTCGCAGACAGATGATCGAACGTGATGAAGGACCAATGAGTATATGCTACCAATGTGAACTTTTGGGTATTGCCAGAAGCTCGCTCTATTATACGCCGTCAAGAGCCAGTAATAAAGACCTTAAGCTTATGGAGGAGCTTGATAAATTGTACCTGGAGGATCCCACTCGGGGAACCAGGAGAATGACCAATAGACTTCGGAAAATGGGTTATAAAGTGGGCCGTTGCCATGTCCGTACTCTGATGCAGGTTATGCGATTAAAAACGGTCTATTGTAAGCCACGTACTACCATTATAGATCCAGCCAGATATAAATATCCATACTTGCTTCGTAATCTGGACATTCACAGCCCTAATCAGGTGTGGGCGCTTGATATCACATATGTTCCTATGCATAGAGGGTTCATGTATCTGCTGGCCATAATGGACATATATAGCAGATGTATCATGGGCTGGAGCTTGTCTAACACGATGGAGGCTGAATGGGTCGTTAACACCTTGAAAATGGCGGTAAATAAATATGGGAAGCCCGAGATCATAAATTCTGATCAGGGAAGTCAATTCACCTCGGATGAATATATCGATTTCGTTAAAAGCCTTGAGACTGTTAAGATCTCAATGGATGGTAAGGGTAGAGCAACTGACAACGTTTATATCGAGCGGTTCTTCAGGACGATTAAATATGAAAAGATTTATCTTGAGCATCCGGAAACAGGTAGTGAGCTCTACCATATTTGTACACAGTTTATCAACTATTACAATGAAAGACGGGACCATTCTTCAATCGGGAATAACCCGCCAATCGTTGTATATCAGAAAGCTGCATAATTATTAACAAAAAAGAAAGTTATGAGTCTCCCCCAAACCCCCTCATTTCAACATAAACACTTATATTTGATAAATAAATTGTCCAGTCCTTCTAGACCATCTCAT
>Ga0302245_1001422_pt1 | contig 16075 bp, 13 predicted proteins | sample AAG_UR_Thr_MG_FD_193512 | JGI IMG/M metagenome (GOLD analysis project Ga0302245, IMG submission 193512) | Enriched activated sludge microbial communities from anaerobic digester in WTTP, New Holstein, Wisconsin, United States - AAG_UR_Thr | ecosystem: Engineered > Bioreactor > Anaerobic >... | reverse complement strand
TCCATGATCCTGAGGTCGTCCAGGTTTTTCAGGAGAAAATCGTAGTCCAGGGTCGGGGGCACCCGCAGCGCCGCTTCGAGACTGAAACTCACCAGCCCGATGGGGTCGTTCTCCCTGCCCCGGACGAAGCTCCGGATAACCTCCCGGGCGGTCTCGAAGCGGTTCTCGGGCTGAAAATCCCGGGCCGCCATGCTGGGGGATTCGTCCAGGACCAGCATCATGTCGATTCCCCGATTCAGATAGATTTTCTCCCGCACCGCCCTGCCCGGCCCCGCGAGGGCGACGATCAGAGAGACGACGCCCACCCAGAAAGCCGCGTGGGAGAGGCGCAGCGCCAGCAGGGCTCCCTTTACGGGAGGGGTGAACCCGGCCTGCCTCCACACCGCGAAGGGGAAGGGCAGCAGATTCCCCCGGGAGCGGGAAAAATGCCGGAGGTAGACCCCCGGCGGCACGAGAAGAAGGAGGAGGAAGGCCAGGGGATAATCAAAGGTCGGCATCGTCCTCTCTCCGTCGGGCCATCAGGGCCGCCGCCGTTTCCGCCGCCAGGTCCGCATCCTGGGAGCGTTTCTCCAGGGAGGCACCGCCGCCGCCGAATTTCACCAGATCTCCGAAAACGAAGAGCCGCAAGAGATCATCCCCCTCCCTCCCCGCCCCGAGGCGGCGGTCGAACAACTCCCCCAGTTCCCGGGTCGTGAAGGCGGCGCAGTCCACCCCGCAGCGGCGGGACAGAAAGCCCCGGACCAGGTCCAGAAGGGCGATATAGAAGCTCCGGGCGTCCAGGAGAGGCATCCGCCCGGCGAGGGCCTGCAGGTCGCGCCGGAACCGCCGGTAGGGCCGCCGCTCCCGATACCGGGCGGCCAGCCGGATGGCCCGGGGGCGGACCCACACCATCAGAAAGGCCCCCAGAAGCGGCAGGGCCAGAAAGCCCCCGGTCACCAGTCCGATATAGAGCCTGGTGGAGGGCAGAAGCAGCTGGCCCCTGGGCTGGGCGGGGGTCATCCTTCCCTCGTCCACCAGCGAGCGGATATGGACCTTGAGCCCGTCCAGGGTGGCATCGCCGAACTGCAGCGGTGGAAGGGTCTGCGTTCCCGTCTGGTAGGCGGTGAAGGTGATGCGGATCTCGAACTTGTCCTCCTGGGGCAGGATCCTTCCCCCGTGAATCTCTCCCCAGGGGAAGGCGGGGATCTCCCGGAGGGCCTCGGCGCGCAGATACCCCTCCCCCCGGACCAGGACCCGCAGTTCCACCCGGTCTCCCACATAGTAGGACTGGGGGATGAACTGGGAGCTTTCCACGGTGAACCTGGCCTGGGCGAAAACCAGGGAGGGGGTCAGCAGAACCAGGAGGATCGTCCGCCGCATCAGGCTCCCCTCCGCCGTTTGAAAAACTGCACCAGCCGTTCCCCCGGGTCCTGGGTGGTGGAAATCTCCAGGGTGGACACCCCCCGCCGACCGCACTCCAGGAGCCACTGCCGGCGTCGGAGCTGCTGGAAATCCTCGTAGGCCTCCCGGAAGGCGGGGGAAAAACCCAGCCCCGGGATGACTTCTCCGGTTTCCGGATCCTGCAGATAGGCCAGCCCCGAGGCCGGGTACTCGTTGTCCACCGGATCGCAGACCCGCACCGCGATGACGTCGTGCTTGCGGGACAGAATCGACAGCTCCCGCTCGTAGCCCCCGGTCTTGAAGTCCGACAGGATGAAAACGATCCCCCGCCGTTTCAGCGCCTCTCCGGACGCCCGGAGAGCCTGTCCCAGATCGGAACCCCGGCCGGCGGGCCGGAAGTCCGCCGTGTCCCCGATGAGGCGCAGGGCGTGTTTCTTGCCCTTTCTCGGAGAGACCCACTTTTCTATGCCGTCGGAAAAAAACACCGCCCCCACCCGGTCGTTGTTGCGGATGGCGGCGAAACTGAGGAGCGACACCAGGAGCGTCACGACCTCTCTCCGTCCTCCGCCTCCGGAGAAGATGGAGGAGGACACATCCACCACCAGAAACAGGACCACCTCCCGCTCTTCCCGGAAGGTCTTCGTGTAGAGGCTCCCCAGGCGGGAGCTGACGTTCCAATCGATGAGCCGGGCGTCGTCCCCCTCCACGTACTCCCGGACCTCGTCGAACTCCATCCCCGGCCCCCGGAAGACGGAGCGGTAATTACCCGCCAGAATTCCTTCCACCAGTTTTGTCGAGACTATCTGGAGACGTTTTACCCGGGACGCCAGCCGGTCCTTGTTCACGGCACCGGAACCGCCGACAGAAGGTTTTTGATGATGTCGTCCGCCGACAGCTCGTCCGCCTCCGCCTCGTAGGAGAGGATGATCCGGTGCCGCAGCACCGCCGGGGCCACCGCCTTGACATCCTCGGGGATCACGTAGCGGCGGCCTTCGAAGAAGGCCTGGACCTTGGCGCAGCGGTAGATGAAGATGGTGGCCCGGGGCGAGGCGCCGTATTCGATGTATCGGGAGTGGGTGGCGGGGCCCTTGGACTTCATCCGGGAAGCTCCCACCAGGGCGACGATGTAGGCTTCGATCCTCTCGTCCACGTCGATGAGGGACACCGCCTCCCGGATCCTCCGCAGATCGTACTCCTGGAAGACCCGGTTCGCCGACCTTCCCCGATCCACCCCCACCCGGCGGAGAATCTCCAGCTCTTCCCGGGGGTTGGGGTACTCCACCCGGATCTTCATCAGAAAACGGTCGAGCTGGGCTTCCGGGAGCGGGTAGGTTCCCTCGTGTTCCAGGGGATTCTGGGTGGCCAGAACGAAAAAGGGGTCCGGCAGGGGGAAGGTGGTCTCGCCGATGGTCACCTGCCTCTCCTCCATGGCCTCCAGCAGGGCGCTCTGGACCTTGGCGGGGGCGCGGTTGATCTCGTCCGCCAGGATGATGTTGGAGAAGATGGGCCCCCGGCGGGCCAGAAACTGGCCGGACTCCTGGCGGTAGACCATGGTCCCGGTGAGGTCCGCCGGCAGCAGATCCGGGGTGAACTGGATGCGTTTGAAGCTCCCCTGGGTCACCTGGGCCAGGCTCTTCACCGCCAGGGTTTTCGCCAGGCCCGGGACACCTTCCAGAAGGACATGCCCTCCCGCGAGGATGCCCATCAGGAGACCATCGATCATCTTTTCCTGCCCCACCACGACGACGCCGATCTCCCGGCGGGCCCGGTCCACCAGCTCCCTGGCCGGGCCGAGCCGGTCTTCCATGTCCTGATACTCCATCATAGATCCCCTTCCGTCTCAGCTTCGGTAGTCGGCATTCTCCCGGATGTACTCGTGGGAAAGATCCGAACCGTGGACCAGAGCCTCGCCGTCCCCCATGCCGAGGGAAATGTCGATGTCCACCGTCCGGTCATGGGGAGGGAATTTTTTCCCCTCCGGGTCCATCATCGCGGACGTCAAATAGGCGCTGAGTCTTTTTTCCTTCTCCCCGTCCAGCAGAAAAGAGCCGTCCCGGAATATCTCCTCGCCTCCCAGGCGTATCCGCACAGCCCGGGGATCCGTCCGCAGACCCCGATTGCCGGCATAATCCCCGACGGCCGACAGGATGCGGCCCACATTGGGGTCGTTCCCGTAAACCGCCGTCTTGACCAGCGGGGAGTTGACCACCGCCTTTCCCGCCTCCCGGGCCGTCTCGAAGGACGGCGCGCCGGACACCCGCACCCGGATGACATGGGCCGTGCCTTCCCCGTTCCGGACGATCTCCACCGCCAGGTCCCCGCAGACCTTGTCCAGGGCGGCCTGAAACTCCTCCTCGGGGACCGCGGGCTTCCTGCCCGAAGAGAGGAGCAGCGCCGTGTCGCTGGTGCTCTGATCCCCGTCCACGGAGATGCAGTTGAAACTCCGCTCCACCGCCCGGGAAAGGCAGCGCCGCAGAATGTCCCGGGGAATCGCCAGATCCGTCAACAGGAAGATCAGCATGGTGGCCATGTTGGGCTCGATCATCCCCGCCCCCTTGCCGAAGCCCAGAAGGGTCCCGCGGCCCACGGGAAGGGACTTCAGCTTCGGGTAGGAGTCGGTGGTCATCACCGCCCGGGCGGCGTCCAGACAGGAGCCGCCGTGCAGGCCCCGGACCAGGGCGGGGAGGGCCGCCTTCATCTCCGGAACCGGGAGGCTCCAGCCGATGATGCCGGTGGAGGCGGGGAAGAATTCTCCCGCCGGCGCGCCGACCAGCCGCCCCAGCTCCGACAGGAGTTCCTCCGCGTCCTCCACCCCCCGGGGGGCACGGACATTGGAGATCTTGTTGTTGATCAGGACTCCCCGTACCTGCGCCCCGTCCAGCCGCTGCCGGCCGATGAGGACCGGGGCTCCGGGAAAGGTGTTCCGGGTGTAGACACCGGCGAAGTCCCCGCTGGGCTCGTCCAATAGAATGAGGGTCAGCCGCATGGGAAGCGGCGTCTGCAGGCTCCGCTCCCGGGGGAAAAAAGCGAGTTCCCCCGTCCCGACCCGGAACCCCTCGGGCAGACCGCCCCGGGAATCCAGATAGCGGAGATACTGTTCCTGGCTGGTGAAGTGCGTCATCCGCTCCTTTATAGTATGGCGGGCGTTTCTTTTCAAGGCGCGGGGGCTTTCCGGTCCGCGAACCCTGGGAGATGTTGCCGGCGGGCAGCCGCGGATTATCGCAGGCTCCGGCGGCGCCGCACGCCCCCCGGCCGCCCCCGGAGGCCGACCCCTCACTGGCGGGGCACGCCCCCCCGGCGGAGCCCTCCACCCTCCGGGACGGGGTCCGCCCCCTCTCCGGCGGCGCCCGCCGACTCCGGGACGCCCGCCATTTGCCCGCCCTTCCGCCCGCCGGCCCGCGTTTGACAGCTCCGGGAAAGGCTGGTATATTTCATCACAAAAACATCACGGACCCGCTCCCAGGGTCCCATCAGCGAGAGAGGTCTTTTTCACCATGAGCAAGCGTATCTATGTGGGGAATCTCAGTTTCTCCTCCACCGAGGATAGGGTCCGCGCCGTATTCGCCGAGTTCGGCGAGGTGACCGCTGTCCGGATGATCAACGACCGGGAGACCGGCCGGTTCCGGGGCTTCGCCTTCGTGGAGATGAGTTCCGACGCCGCGGCGGACGCCGCCATCGCAGGTCTGGACGGCCGCAACGTGGACGGCCGCCAGCTTCGGGTAAACGAGGCCCAGGAGAAGCCGCAGGGAGGCGGACCAGGCCCCCGCCGCGGCTGACCCGCCGGATCCGCCGGGAAATCGAAGAAAAGCCGCCCACGGGCGGTCTTTTTATTGACCGCCGCCCCGCCGGGGCGATATATTGAACGGGACAGACCTGGGGGTGCTTTTCCGTTGGAAAGGCTGAGAACAGACCCAAGAACCTGATCCGGGTAATGCCGGCGTAGGGAGGCAGGATGCGGTTCGCGTTTTTCCCATCGACATTTCTTCGAAGCGCCCCGGGGGTCACATCCTTTTCCGGAGGCGCATATGGTCCGACATGATTTCCTGCGTTCCGCCGTTCTCGCGGCGGCGCTGGCGGTTTTCGCCGTCGCGGGCTGTTCCCGGACGGTGAAAGAGTCCCCCCAGGGGGAGCGAGTCCGGACCCCGCTGCGGGTCTACACCTACGACTCCTTCCCCGGGGAACTGCAGAAGGCCCTGACGGAGCATCTCAAAAACACCCATGACACGGATCTCGAACTGGTTCGCTTCGAAGACACCGGGGGGCTCTTCAACGCCCTCTATCTGGAGCGGGGGAAGGGTAAGGTCGACGCCTTCATCGGGCTGGACAACTCCTACCTCGCCCGGCTCTACGCCCAGGACCTGCTCCTTCCCTACAAACCCCGGGACCTGAAACTGGCGATGGACAAACTCGCCGTGGACCCGCTGTACCGGGTGTCGCCCTACGACTACGGGGGGGTGGCCCTGAACTACGACCGGCTCAAACTGCCGGACCCGCCCAAGACCTGGGAAGACCTCTTCGATCCGCGGTACAGGGGCAAGATCGTCCTGCTGAACCCCGCCACCTCCGGCCCAGGCCGGAGCTTCCTCCTTTTCACCGTGGCGGTCTTCGGCGAGGAGGGCTACCTGGATTTCTGGAGAAAGATCAAACCCAACCTGCTCACCGTGGCCGCGGGCTGGACCGAGGGTTACGGCCTTTTCACCCAGGGGGAGGCCCCCATGGTCCTGAGCTACGACACCAGCCCCGCCTACCACCGGGAGTTCGAGAAGAGCGACCGGTACGACAATCTGCTTTTCGGCGGCCGGGCCTACCTCCAGGTGGAGGTGGCGGGAATTCTGAAGGATGCCCCGAACCCGGAGATGGCCCGGCGCCTCCTGGACTACATCGTTTCGCCGGGATTCCAGAGCCTGATCCCGCTGACCCAGTTCATGTACCCCGTCCATCCCGACGCGGCTCTTCCGGAGTCCTTCACGGCGGTGACCCGAGCGGAGGACTACCTTTCCCTGGATGAGGAGATGGTGTCCCGCCGGCTGGAGGGCTGGCTGGCGGACTGGGAAAAGGTTATGCGGTAAACGGGATGACCCGGAACAGGAGAGGCCGTTTTTTTTCCGTCGGGGGGGCGCTGTACTTCGCGGCGTTTTTTCTGGCCCCGCTGTCATATTTCTACTTCCGCGCCGCCGCCGAGGCCGGCCCCGGCGGCTTCGCCGCCGCACTGGAGGAGGTCCTGTCCTCCCCGGCCACCTGGCGCACCCTGGTCTTCAGTCTGGCCCAGGCCGCCGCATCGGCCCTCTTCTGCGTGGCCCTGGCCCTTCCCGGCGCCCTCATCTCCGCCCGCCGGGACTTCCCGGGGAAAAAAATCCTCCGCTCCGCGGGCATGATCCCCTTCGTTCTTCCCAGCATCATCGTCGTCATCGCCATGATCGGCTTCTACGGGAAAAACGGTCTGCTGAACCGGCTCTTCGGCACGGAGCTGAACCTCATCTACAACCCCGCGGGGATCGTGCTGGCCCACGGCTTCTACAACGTCACCCTGGCCCTCAGGATCATGGGGGAGGGCTTCGCCGGAATCGACCTGCGGTACCACGAAATCGCCGCCAGTTTAGGGGACGGGCCGGTCCGACGGTTCCTTCGGATACTCCTGCCCCTGGGCGCCCCGGCGGCCGCCACGGCATTCATCATCATTTTTCTCTACAGTTTCTCCAGCTTCGGCATCGTCCTGGTTTTCGGAGGAGTCGCCTTTTCAACCCTGGAGGTGAAGACCTACACCGAGATGCATGTCAAACTGAACCTCTCCACCTCCTCGGTTTACGCCCTGCTGCAGCTCGTCCTGGCGGTTTTTTTCATGCTCCTGGCGGGAAAACTGATCCGGCGGTTCCAGTTTTCCCGCCCCCGGGCCCCGAAAACCACGATCCCCCCCGGTCCGGCGGTGCCGCCGGGGAAAAAGGCGGCGGCCCTCCTCTATTTCCTCATCCTGGGGATTTTCATCTTCGGCCCCCTGGCCTCCCTGACGATCCGCTCCCTGCGCCCCATGGGGGTCTGGAGCGCCCGGGCCTTCGCCGCCCTGTTCCGGCCCGAGCCTCTGGGCAGGGACATCGAAGGGATCATCCGCAGCGGCATTCCCGGGGTGATCCTGCGCAGCCTTCTCCTGTCCTTCGGATCCGGGTCTGCCGCTTTCCTTCTGGCCCTGGCCCTGAGTTTCGCCCTGCGGGGGAGAAAATCCCCTCTGCTGGAGGGCCTGCTGTATCTTCCCACGGGAATGTCCATGGTGAGCCTGGGGATAGGCCTGCGGCTCCTCTACGGCGAGACCCTTCCCCTTCCCCTCCTCATCGGCGCGGCGCAGGTATTCGTCGCCTTTCCCGTCGTTTTCCGGATTCTCCGCACCACCGTGGAGGAGTTTCACCCGGCTTACCTGGAAACCGCCGAAAGCCTCGGGGCGGGAAAAGGGAGGGCGCTGCGGGATGTGGCCTTTCCCATCCTGCGCCGGGGGCTGCTCAACGGCCTTGCCTACAGCGTGGCCATCCCCTTCACGGACTTCACCCTGGTGATGACCATCGGGCGGGGGGAGTATGTCACCTTCCCCGTGGCCATCTACCGGCTCATCGGCTTCCGGAGCTTCGACCTGGGAATGGCGCTGGGGGTTCTGTACATACTCGTCTGTCTGGGTATTTTTTTCTGGATCGACTCCACGGGAGGCTCGGATGATACGTTTGGAGGGAATTGAAAAAACCTACCCCGATTTTTCCATCGCCCTGGACTTCTCCGTGGCCCGGGGGGAGATGGTGGCCCTCCTGGGCCCCTCCGGAAGCGGGAAGACCACGGCCCTGCGGATCATTGCGGGATTCGAGAAGCCCGATGCGGGCCGGATCCTTCTGAACGGAAAGGACGTCACGGATCTGGACCCGGCCCTCCGCCGGATCGGCTTCGTTTTCCAGGACTATACCCTCTTCCCCCACCTGGACCTGGGGCACAACATCTCCTACGGACTCAAGGACAGAGGCCTGTCCCGGCGGGAGATCCGGGAACGGGTCGCGGACCTTCTGCGGCTCATCGGCCTCCCGGGCCACGAAAAACGGCGGGTGGAGACCCTGTCCGGTGGAGAGCAGCAGCGGGTCGCCATGGCCCGGTCCCTGGCGGTGGACCCGCTGGTGCTGATGCTGGATGAGCCCTTCTCTTCGATCGACTCGGTGCTGCGCCGGGAGCTCCGGGAGGAGGTGGTGCGCCTGCAGCGGGAGGTGGGGATCACCACCCTCTTCATCACCCACGACAGGGAGGAGGCTTTTTCCGTGGCGGACCGGATTATCCTGCTCCGGGACGGCGGAATCGTGCAGACGGGAACACCGGAGGACCTCTACGAAAAGCCGGTGGACCGCTTCACCGCCTCCTTCGTGGGGGGGGCCAATTTCCTGCGGGGTTTCCTCCACTTTCTGGAGGGTGGAGAAGCGTCGCTGCGCACCCCCGACGGGGAATTCCGGGTGACCGCTCCCGGCAGGGAGCGCCGGATTTCCGCCTTCGGCGGCCGGAGGCCGGCACCGGAAGTCCCGGAAGGCGGTCCGGGGGTGAGAGCCCTGCCGCAGGTCGGGGAGAGCCGCCCGGACGCCGGGGAAGGCCCGCCGGTCTGGGTGATGGTCCGGGCGGACCGGATCCGTTTCGCCGGAGGCCCCGGAGACAACAGTCTGGAGGCCCGCATACAGGGGCGCCGCTACTACGGCCACTATTGGGAGTACCTCTGCGACACCGCCTCCGGGGTTTTCAGCGTCTACGACCGGACCCGCCGGGAACCGGGAACCTCCGCACTCCTGCACTTCAGCCCCGCCGACGCGGTGGTGGTGGCGGACTAGAGGGGTCCTCCGTCCCGGCCGCGGACCTCGAAAAGCCCGGCGGTCACCCGGAGCCCCCCGTGCCGGAAGGTGAAAAGCGTCTCCGCCCGGCCGCCGAAGGCCTCGAGGGTTCCCGGGTTCGGGAAAAGGACCAGGACCCGGAAGGCGGGGAAGGACTCCCGGATGTGGCGGCCCAGCCGGCGAAAGAAATCCTCCTCCCCCCCCGGGAGCCTCCGCCCGTAGGGGGGATTCAGAACCAGAAACCCCCTCCCCCCGGGGACGCCCCCGGTTTCCCGGAGGATATCCCCGCCGGTGAGACGGAAAAAATCCCTCTCCAGAAAGCGGACCCGGTCCTCCACCCCCGCCCGGGAGGCGTTTCGGGCGGCGATCCCCAGGGCCCGGGGATCCAGATCACAGGCCAGGACCGCCCCTTTCGGCCCCTCCGCCGCCGGCTTTCCGGACAGATGCCTCCAGGCCGCCTCCCGGAAGGAGGGCCAGAGTTGAAAGAGAAAGCCGCGGCCTCCCCCGGGATGGATGCCCGCCTTCCAAAGGGCCGCTTCCACCGCCAGGGTTCCGGAGCCGGTCATCCCGTCCACCACGGGGCCCGGTCCGGTAACCAGACCGCGCAGGAGGCCGGCGGCCAGATCCTCCCGCAGAGGGGCTCCCCCATACTCGAGCCGGTAGCCCCGATGGTGAAGGGCATTTCCGGACATGTCCAGGCTGACCCGAGCCCGGTTCTCCACCACCCGGAGCAGGACCCGCTGCACCGGGTCCCGTCCCCACGGGTCCGGGGCCGGGCCGGGGTCCACGCCCGGATCGGGGTCCACGGGGATCCCGCCATGGCGGGACATGCGGCGCTGCAGGGCGTCCCGGAGCGTCTCCACCGCCTCTCCCTCGTGGCGGATCCGGGAGCGCAGGACCCGGCCCCGGACCCGCAGGGGCAGACCGGGATCGAGCCAGAGTTCCCAGGGGTAGGCGCCGACCTTTCGAAAAAGCTCCTCCCGGGCCCCGGCGCGGCAATCCAGGGTCCGGCAGTACACCCGGGAAGCGGTCCGGAGCTGCAGGTTGGCCCGCCAGCCCTCCCCCATCCTTCCGGAGAACTCGACGCCCCCATCGGTTTCCTCACCGACGGAAAAACCCAATTCCTCCATCTCGCCCCGCAGTATCCGCCGGAAGGCGGGCTGGGCCACCGCCAGAAAAAGATGCTCCCGGGACAGAAGACGGCGACGAATGCGTTTTTCCCGATTTTCCCGGCTTTCCCCGGATCCGTCCATTTTCCCAGTATACAACGGAAAAAGACCTCCATCGATTGAACCCGGGGGAAAAACGTGATAGATAATCGGTTATGGCGAAGATCCTCGTTGTGGACGACGACGACCTCCTCCGTGAAACCGTCAGGCTCGTTCTCGAAAAGGCGGGCCATCGGGTGGCGGAGGCGCAGGACGGCCGGAAGGTCCCGGAACTCCTGGCGGGGGACACCTTCGACATCATGCTGCTGGATATGGTCATGCCCGGAAAGGGGGGGATCGAAACCCTCGCCGATCCGGCGCTTTCCTCCAGCTCCTGCAAGGTCATCGTCATGACGGGGCGCATCGACACCGGCTCCGAGGCCTTTCAGGCCCTCTGCCGGCGTTTCAACGCGGAAGCCGTCCTCGCCAAGCCCTTCACGACCAGGCAGCTTCTGGAGACCATCGAGGCCCTCGTCCCGGGGCAGCCCTGAATTGTCCTTGCCTATACCCCCCGCGGGAGATATACTGGAATGAGACTATGGCCGATTTAACGGAAAAGATCCGAATCCTGTCGGAAACGGAGCTGTTCTCGCCGTTGGGGAAAGAGAGACTCGATACGATCGCCCGCCGATGTTCGGTTTACTCGTACCGAAAGGGGGAAACGGTCTTTCGACCCGGGGACCCCGGGGACGCCCTTTATATCGTGCAGTCCGGCGAGATATCGATAAACCGCCGGACCGAAGACCGCAGGAAGCAGGAGATCGCCCGGCTGGTGGCGGGGGACTGTTTCGGCGAGATGGAGCTCATGACCCGGGAGGCCCGGAACGCGGAAGCCCTGGCGGAGGAGGCCTCCCTGCTGCTGCGTTTTCCCCGCCGGGGCCGGGAACTGCAGACCCTGCTGGCGGAGCACACCGACCTGGGCGCCGAAATTCTTCACTCCTTCCTGAAAGTCACCGCGGGCCGCATCCGCAACGCCAACGCCCTGGTGAAGGAAAACTCCCCGCTGATCCAGGAGCTCCGCAGCCAGGTCTACGGAGACAAGCTGACGGGCCTCTTCAACAAAACCTTCCTGGAGGAGAATCTCCCGGAGTACCTGAAGGACCGCTCCCGACCCGCGGCGCTTCTCATGGTGAAACCCGACAACTTCAAGGCGATGAACGACAGTTTCGGCCACGAGGCGGGGGACCAGACCCTGGTTCTGATGGCTGCGGCCCTGAAGCGGGGACTGCCGGAAGACGCGGTCAGCCTGCGGTTCATGGGAAACGAACTGTCCTGTTTCCTCCCCGGGGTGGGCCGGGACGGGGCGCGGGCGGTGGCGGAACGGATTCAGCGGGATTTCGCCTCCCTGGATCTTTCCCCCCTCACCGGCGGATCGGATTTCCGGCTCTCCGTCAGCGCCGGCATCGCGATTTTCCCCGAGCATGCCGACACGGCCCCGGAACTCATAGCCCGGGCCCATGAGCTGCCCCTGATCGGCCGGGAGCGGGGGGGGAACGCGATACTCTTCCCGGAGGACAGGTAGGAAACCGGTGGCACACCTTCGCCAGATACTCACCAAAGTGGATATCTTCTCCGACCTCGCCGACGACGAGTTCGATCTCCTGGTCTCACGGATGAAGGAACTGCCCTGCCGGAAAGGGGAGGTCCTCTTCCGCGAAGGCGATCCGGGGATGGAGATGTACCTCGTCCTCTCCGGGGCGGTGAGGATTTCCGTCCGCCTCCCGGACGGTCAGGCCCTGCGGCTGGCGGATATCCGGGAAGGCAACTTCTTCGGCGAAATGGCCATCATCGAGAACGCCCCCCGGTCCGCCACCTGCACTGTTCAGGAGGACGGGATGCTGGTCTCCCTCCACGCCGACGATTTCTACGATCTCATCAGGAGACACCCCGCCACGGCGCTGAAGATCCTGTCGAGGATGCTGGACATCGTCACCGGGAGGCTGGCCAGCACCGGCAGCCTGCTCTCGGAAATGGTCCGCTGGGGAGAGGGGGCGCGGAAGCGCTCCATAACCGACGAGTTCACCGGCCTTTTCAACCGCCGCTTTCTGGACGATGCCCTGATCAGCGCCGTGGCCCGGGCCAAGGCCGGGGGAAGTCCCACCTGCCTCATGATGCTGGACCTGGACCACTTCGGCGGGCTGAACAAGAAATACGGGGAGGCCTTCGGGGACGAGGTGCTGCTCGCGGCGGCGGGAGTTTTCACGGGAACCTTCCGCCCCGCGGACATCCTGGCCCGCTACGGGGGGGACGAGTTTACCTTCATCCTGCCTGAAACCGGCACGGGCACGGCGCTGGAACTGGCGGGAGAGCTGCGGCGCCGGCTTCAGGGCGTCCGGTTCGACGACAGACCGGAGGTGCGGATCACCGCCAGTATCGGCATTGCCTGTGTCCCCGATGACTGCGACAGTCTGGACGCCCTGAAGGAAGCGGCGGACAAGGCCCTCTACGCGGCGAAGGAGGCGGGGCGGGACGGGGCGGTGTCCGCCGGGTCGCGGCGGGCGGAGCGAAAAAGAGAACCAGCCAGCATAGCGGAAAAAAACCGGGTGGTGGACTCCATCATCCGGACCATCGTCGAAAAAGACTCCTTTCTTCTGGTAGGGCACCGCAACCCCGACGAAGACTGCATCGCCTCCCTGGTGGCCTTCGGGCTTCTCCTGAGCAAGTTTCATAAACGGGTGACCATTTCCATCGGCGGCAAGGTGCCGGATCAGCTGCAGTACCTGCTGCACATCTGCGCCTACAATCTCATCGGGTTCCTGCATGCCGGAGAGGATACCCCGGAAGGTTTTGACGCCCTGGTCGTTCTGGACACTCCCAAGCCGTCGATGATCGATTCCAACCCCACGGTGGAGCGTCTTCTGGGAAACCCGAAGGCGGTGATAATCGAGATAGACCATCACCTGGAGGCGGACGCCCTGTACGCCGGAGACCCCTGCTGCCGCCTGGTGGCCAACGCCTCCAGCACCTGCGAACTCATCGGCTTTCTGACCTTGAAGCTCGCCTATCGGAAGGACCTGCTGGATCGTTTCGGAATCACCGACCTTTTCTCCCGGAATCTGTCCCTGTCCATCCTGACGGGGATAATCAGCGACTCGAAGATGGGGAAGTTCCTGAAAAACAAAAAGGAAATCTGGTACTACCGAAGATTCAGCGCCATTTTCGAAAAACTCCTGAGTGAAAAAACCCGGAAACAAAGCTCCAACTTCTCCTCCATGGAGGAAATATCCCAGGTTATCCAGAACCTGTCCGCCATCGAACGGGAGTGTCTGGACAGGATCATGAAAAAACGGATAACCGGGGTTTCACTGGACCGGATCCTGCTGGGCCCCAGGGAATCGGCCTGGCTTTATAACAGGTACGGAAACGAGATGCTCGTCACGATTACGAAGGAGGCGACGGACAGGCTGGCGGAAGAGAACGGGCGGCTGGGACTGGTGGCCTACTACGACGCCAAGGGTGTATCCAACTTCATCCAGTTCCGGCTACGGCGGAGCCGGTATTTTTCCTCCCTGGATCTCCGGGCGGTGCTGCGCCGCTTCGCCATCAAAAACGGAGGAGGGCATCCCGGGGCTGTGGGCTTCCGGGTGGAAAAAGACTCCGTTGCGGATCTGGGAATCTATGTCGCCATGCTGGAGACGGGAATCGAGGAAATGATCATGGACCATCCCGAGGGCTCTTTCGGACATAGACCGTGAAGGCGTAGCGGAGATTCGAGGCGGGCTCCACCAGTGGCCGGCGGGATGCTTCCTGCCACGCAGCTTCGGGAAAGGGGGGAAAGAACCGGTCCCCCGGGGGTTCGGCCTCCACGAGGGTCAGATACAGGGTGTCCGCCAGGGGAAGAAAGGCCTCATAGACCGCGCCGCCCCCGATGATGAAGACTTCCTCCCGGGCCCCCGCCGGCAGGGACAGCAGCTCCGATACGCCGCCCAGGACCAGGGCCCCCGGCGCGCACAGGCCCGGGGTCCGGGAAAGGACGATGCAGCGCCGCCCCGGAAGGGGCTTTCCGATGGATTCGAAGGTCCCCCGCCCCATGACCACCGTATGCCCCAGGGTCTTTTCCCGGAAATAGGCCCGATCCTCCGGGAGGTCCCAGGGAATGGCCCCGCCCTTCCCGATGACTCCGTTCTTCGCCACGGCGGCGATCAGGGAGATCCTCATGACGGAACCAGTATAGCGGATTTCTCATCTTCCGTCCCCGGCGGATTCATGATACCATCCGCGCATGTACAGACTGGAAAAGCAGACTCTTCGGGAAATCCTCCAGAAGAGCACCGTCGAATACGGGAACAGACCTTCCCTGGGCTTGGTGGGCGGCACACCATATACGTACCGGCGCGTCGGAACGCTGGCCGCGGGGCTGCAGGCCTTTCTCGCCTCCCGGGCCGGCATCGGCAAGGGACGGCGGGTGGCCCTGTTGGGGGAAAACAGTCCCGAATGGGGCATCGTCTATTTCGCCGCCGCCGCCATGGGGGCGGTGGTGGTCCCGATTCTGACGGACTTCACCACCGACCAGATTCTCAACATCCTCGCCCATGCGGAATGCGATGTGGTTTTTGTCTCCCGGAAACTCAAGGAGAAGCTGTCCCGACGGGCGGACATTCCGGTTTTCGACATGGAGGAGGTTCCCCGTCTGGCCGATCAGGGGGGAAGCCCCGGAGAACTGGTTCCCGCGGAGGTGGATGAGGGGGACCTGGCGGCCATCATCTACACCTCGGGAACCACCGGGAACTCCAAGGGGGTCATGCTGAGCCACCGGAACATCGTGTCCAACACCTACGCCACCCGCACCATCATACGGATGCACCCCGGCGACAGGCTCCTGTCCATCCTGCCCCTGGCCCACACCTACGAATGCACCCTGGGCTTCGTGGGAGGCTTCATGCAGGGGGCGGCGATCTACTTTCTGGACAAGCCCCCCACGGCCTCGGCCCTCCTTCCGGCCATGGCAAAGATCCGGCCCACCATCATGCTCAGCGTTCCGCTGATCATGGAAAAGGTGTACCGCTCCAGCATCCTGCCCAAGCTTCAGGAAAAGAAAATCTACGCCAAACCCTTCTTCCGCCGGCTCCTGAACCGCATCGCCGGCAAAAAGCTCTACCGGACCTTCGGGGGCCGGCTGCGCTTTTTCGGCATCGGAGGCGCCGCCCTGGCCCCGGATGTGGAGCGCTTCCTCATCGAGGCCCGCTTCCCCTACGCCATAGGCTACGGACTCACCGAGACCTCTCCCCTGGTGGCGGGGGCGAACCCGTCACGGACCAGTTACCGCTCCACCGGCCCCGCCCTGGAGGGAGTCCAGGTCCGGATCGTGCCCGATGAGGGGGGGTCCGAGGACGGAGAGATCCAGGTCAAGGGCCCCAACGTGATGATGGGCTACTACAAGGACCCGGAAAAGACCGCCGAGGTCTTCACCGAGGACGGATGGTTCCGGACCGGAGACCTGGGCCGGGTGGACGGGAAAGGGCGCTACTACATCCGGGGCAGAAGCAAAACCATGATTCTGGGTCCCTCGGGGGAGAACATCTACCCCGAAGAGATCGAAGCCCTGATAAACCAGTCCGATTTCGTGCAGGAGTCCCTGGTCTACGGGGAACAGACCGGGGGACTCACCGCCCTGGTTCTGTTCAAACCCGAAGCGCTGGAGAGACTCAACCA
>Ga0302245_1001397_pt1 | contig 16257 bp, 13 predicted proteins | sample AAG_UR_Thr_MG_FD_193512 | JGI IMG/M metagenome (GOLD analysis project Ga0302245, IMG submission 193512) | Enriched activated sludge microbial communities from anaerobic digester in WTTP, New Holstein, Wisconsin, United States - AAG_UR_Thr | ecosystem: Engineered > Bioreactor > Anaerobic >... | reverse complement strand
GACGTAGGGATAGGGCCGGGCGCCGCTCTCCTCCCAGCCCTCCAGGATCCGGGTGATGAAGGCCCAGGAGGCCTCGATCTCGTCCCGCCGGGTGTACAGGGTGGCGTCCCCCAGGAGGGCGTCCAGAATCAGTCTTTCGTAGGCCTCCGGCGGGGACTCGCCGAAGGCCGATCCGTAGGCGAAGTTCATGTTCACCGGCCGGCTGTCGGTGGAGTAGCCGGGGATCTTGGCGTTCATGTTCAAGGTTATCCCTTCGTCGGGCTGGATCCGGATGATCAGGGTGTTCCGGTCCGCCTGGTGGCCGCTGCGGGAAAAGAGCCGCAGGGGGGGCTCCTTGAACTGGACCGCGATTTCGCTGACCCGGCGGGAAAGCCTCTTCCCCGTCCGGATAAGGAATGGGACCCCGGACCAGCGCCAGGTGTCCAGGAAGAGTTTCAGGGCCACGAAGGTCTCGGTCCGGGAGTCCGGCGCCACCCCCGGCTCCTCCAGGTAGCCCGGGGTGGCCTTCCCGTCCATGTAGCCCGCGGAGTACTGCCCCCGGATGGTGACGTGGGAGGTGTCCCGCCGGGACATGGGCCTGAGGGACTTGAGGATTTTGACCTTCTCCGACCGGATGGAGTCCGGGTCCAGATCGTTGGGGGGCTCCATGGCGGTGAGGCAGAGGAGCTGGAACAGGTGGTTCTGCACCATGTCCCGCAGGGCCCCGGCGCTCTCGTAGTAGTTGCCCCGGCCCTCCACGCCGATCTTCTCCGCCACGGAGATCTGGACCTGCCGGACATAGCGGTTGTTCCAGACCGGCTCGAAGAGGCCGTTGCCGAAGCGCAGCAGCATGATGTTCTGGACCGTTTCCTTGCCCAGGTAGTGGTCGATGCGGAAGATCTGGGACTCGTCGAAGCGGCGGGCCAGGGCTTCGTTGATGACCCGGGCCTCCGCCAGGTTGTGGCCGATGGGTTTTTCCACGATGATCCGGGCCCGGCCGCCGTTTTCCTCCCCCAGGCCCGCCCGGCCCAGGTTTTCGATGATGTCGATGTAGGAGGAGGGGGGACTGGAGAGGTAGTAGAGCCTGTCCGACAGGCCCCGGGCCTGCCGCCGGATCTCCTCGTAGCCCCGGGGGTCCTCGAAGGGGGAGGAGATGTAGTCCAGGCAGTCCAGAAAGGCTTTCTTCAGCTCCCCGCCGAAGGAGGCGAACTCGGGCCGGTGGATCATCCCCGCCGTCTGGGTCTGGAACTCTTCCCGGGTCCAGGGGCGCCGGGCGAAGCCGACGATGCGGAAACGGCTGATGTGCCCCTTGGCGAAGAGGGAAAACAGGGCGGGCATGAGCTTTTTCCGGGTCAGGTCCCCGGTGGCGCCGAAGATGAACAGGGCGAAGGAATGGGCTTCCCGGGGCAGGGCGAGCCCGGCGGGAAACGGGTTGTGTTCCATTTATTCAATATGGGGAAACGGGATTGAAAAATCAAGCCGCGCCGGGTTAGGGTGGTCCCGATGACGGACCTGGAGAACCCCTTCCCGGGGGCCCGGATTTTCTTCCTCCCCGAAACGGAGTCCACCATGCGGGACGCCCGGGACCTGGCCTCCCGGGGCCTTCCCACGGGGACCCTGGTCGCCGCGGGGCGGCAGACCGCAGGCCGGGGCCGTTTTCCCCACCGGACCTGGGAGGACGCCCCGGGGAAGAGCCTCCTTTTTACGGTCTTTTTCCGGCTCCGGGACCTTTCATCTCCCCCGGACCCGGTTCCCCTCCGGGCGGGCCTGGCCCTGGCGGAGACCCTGGAGTCCTTCCTGGGGCTGGAGCCGCGGATCAAGTGGCCCAACGACGTTCTTCTGGGGGGGCGCAAAGTCTCGGGGATCCTGGCGGAGCTGCGGGACGGCTGCGTCTTTCTGGGGATGGGGGTGAACTGCGGGCAGGAGGAGTTTCCCGAGCCCCTGAGGGAGAAGGCGGTCTCCCTGCGGCAGGCCGCGGGGAGGGAGGTCGCGCCCCGGGAGCTGCTCCCCCCCCTCCTGCGGGAACTGCTGAGCTTCCGGGACGGAAAGGGAGACTGGCGGGAAGGGGTGGAGGCCCGGCTCTTTCTGCGGGGGGAAAGCATCCGGTTTCTGCCTGGCCTCCCCGGGAGCGAACCCGTGGAGGGGCGCCTGGAGGGGATCGGGGAGGACGGAAGCCTCCTTCTGCGGCCTTCGGGGGCGGCGGAACCCCGTTCCTTCGCCGCCGGGGAGATCCTCCTCGGGGGGGATTCGACCCGTCGGGGGCGTTCCCGGGCCGTTTTTCCGCCGGAAGAGCGAAAATTTTGAAAAATAAATATTGGCTATTTCCGGATTTTTTTGTATCTTTCCAGCAGATTCGTTGAAATGGGCTTTCGACCCGAAAATAACAATTATTATTCAAAGAAAGGGAGTGTAATATGGCGAAGCAGTTGAAGTTCGACGAAGACGCGCGGCGTTCGCTTCTTCGGGGAGTGGAGAAGATCTCCGCCGCCGTAAAGGTCACCTTGGGGCCCAAGGGACGGAACGTCCTTCTGGACAAGAAGTTCGGGGCCCCCACGGTCACCAAGGACGGGGTCTCCGTGGCCAAGGAAGTGGAGCTGGAGGACGCCTTCGAGAACATGGGCGCCCAGCTCTTGAAAGAGGTGGCCACCAAGACCAACGACGTGGCCGGGGACGGCACCACCACCGCCACGGTTCTGGCCCACAGCATCATCAAGGAAGGCCTCAAGTCCGTGGCCGCCGGCATCAGCCCCATGGGCATCAAGCGGGGCATCGACAAGGCGGTGGAAATCGCCGTGGAAGAGATCAGGAAGGCGTCCAAGGAGATCAAGGACAAGGAAGAGATCGCCCAGGTGGCGGCCATCTCGGCCAACAACGACATGGAGATCGGCAAGGAGATCGCCGACGCCATGGAGAAGGTGGGCAAGGACGGGGTCATCACCGTGGAGGAATCCAAGACCATCGAAACCACCACCGAGTACGTGGAGGGCATGCAGTTCGACCGGGGCTACATCTCCCCCTACTTCGCCACCAACCGGGACACCATGACCACGGTGCTGGAGGACCCCTACATCCTCATCTACGACAAGAAGATCTCCGGCATGAAGGACCTCCTGCCGATTCTGGAAAAGGTCGCCCAGGCGGGCAAGCCCTTCCTCATCATCGCCGAGGATATCGAAGGCGAGGCCCTGGCCACCCTGGTGGTCAACAACCTGCGGGGCACCCTGAGCGCCTGCGCCGTCAAGGCCCCGGGCTTCGGCGACCGCCGGAAGGCCATGCTGGAGGACATCGCGATTCTCACCGCGGGCCAGGTCATCTCCGACGAGCTGGGCCTGAAGCTGGAAAACACCGAACTCTCCGCCCTGGGCCGGGCCAAGATGGTGAAGGTGGACAAGGAAAACACCACCATCGTCAGCGGCGAAGGCAAGCAGAGCGACATCAAGGACCGGATCGCCCAGATCAAGGCCCAGATCGAGGACACCACCTCCGACTACGACCGGGAGAAGCTCCAGGAGCGGCTGGCCAAGCTGGCAGGGGGCGTGGCGGTCATCAGCGTGGGGGCGGCCACCGAGACCGAGCTGAAGGAGAAAAAGCACCGGGTCGAAGACGCCCTGTCCGCCACCCGGGCGGGCATCGAGGAGGGGATCATCCCCGGCGGCGGGGTCATCATGGTGCAGATCGTGCCGGTGCTGGACAAGGTGGACACCTCCGCCTTCTCCGAAGAGGAGAAGGTGGGCTTCCGGATCGTCAAGCGGGCCCTGGAAGAGCCCATCCGCCAGATCGTGGAAAACGCGGGGCTGGACGGCTCCATCATCGCCGAGAAGGCCAAGACCGAAAAGAAGGGCGTGGGCTTCGACGCCGCCAAAATGGAGTGGACCAACATGCTGAAGGCGGGGATCATCGACCCGGCCAAGGTGGCTCGCAGCGCCCTGCAGAACGCGGCCTCCATCGCGGGACTGCTCCTGACCACCGAGTGCGCCATCACCGAGCTGCCGGAAGAGAAGAAGGCCCCCATGGGCGGCCCCGGCGGGATGGGCGGCATGGGCGGCATGGACATGATGTAAGTCCTCCGGGGTATTGCCGTTGAACCGCGGGGGCGGCCCATCCGGGCCGCCCCCTTTTTTTTCTTCCCCCCGGCGGGTATACTGGCCCCATGAAACGGGAAGACTTCATTTTCACCATCGGGTACCAGGGCGACACCGCCATCGTGGACGGCAAGGCGAAGAAAAAATACGAAAAACTGTCCCTCCGGGAGCTGGCGGAGAAGGGGCTCTTCAAGGAGGCCTTCTGCGCCGCCCTGCACTCCGGGGAGGAGGCGGACCTGCGGGAGTTCCTGTCCCTCTACCGCCGTCTGGTTCCCGGAAGAAATTATGAAAAAGAGGACCTGGCCCGGCTCTTCGGCGTCTTCGGGGTTCCCCAGGGGATAACCAGGACCAAAATCATCGATTGACTATGACGGACCGTTTATGGTAGCTTCAACGGAATCCCATATCATATCAAGGAAGAGACAAACCGTATGAATTCGATTATCGGAAATTTCCCGCTTCTCCAGGGAGGCGGAGGTCAGCTTGCCACCACCTTCCTCACCTTCGGACTGGTTTTCGCGATCTTCTACTTCCTCATCATCCGGCCCCAGAACAAGAAGCAGAAGGAAGCCAAGATGATGCTGGCGGCGCTGAAGAAGGCCGACCGGGTGGTGACCATCGGCGGCATCCGGGGGGTGGTCCATTCGGTCAAGGAAGACGTGGTGGTCATCAAGGTGGACGACAACACCAAGATCGAGTTTTCCAAATCCGCCGTCGCCGCGGTCCTCAACGCCGCCCGGCCCTCCGAGGCGGGCAAGGCCGAAAAGAAGGAAATCCAGGCGGAATCCTCCGAATCCGGCAAAGACGAGTAAAAATCATTTTTTCCTGTCCCGATTGGAGTTGACGGCATGAGCAAACGACTACGTGTTACCCTGGTGCTCGCGCTCATCGGCGTGGGCCTCACATTCATCTATCCCACCCTGCAGTGGTACTACAGAATCCCCGAGGAAAAGAAGATCCAGGCCGGAAGCTCCCGGGAGCAGATCCGGGAATACGCCCAGGCCAGGGCCAAGGGCGAGATGGACCGGCTCAAGGCGCTGGCCGTCTCCAACCCCGAGGCGCCGCTTCCTCCGGAGTTTCAGTACCTGGCGGACAAGGCCAGGGCCAACTACCGGCTGGCCAGGCGGGAGGTCCCCGGGACCTGGACCGTGGCGGCCGTGCTGGCGGGCTTCCGGGGAGAAAAGGAAGCCTTCACCGAGTTGGAGAAGCGCCACCACCAGGAAATTATGGAGCTCAAGGACCTGCGGTCCCGTTCCATGCAGCTGGGTCTGGACCTGGCGGGGGGGATGACGGTGGCGCTGCAGGCGGACATGGAGTCCTTAGGCAAACGCCTGGGCCACACCCCCACCACCGAGGAGAAGGAGGACGCCATCCGGCGGGCCCTGGAGATCATCACCAACCGGATCGACCAGTTCGGCGTCACCGAGCCGCAGGTCCGGCGGGGCGGGGACGAGGGAACCATCACCATCGAAATCCCCGGCGACGCCGACCCCGAAAGGGTGCGGGCCTTCCTGATGGGCAAGGGGAGCCTGAACTTCCACATCGTGGACGAGGAAGCCACCGAGAAGCTCATCGAGTACCAGCGGGCCAACCCGGGCTACTCCCCGGAGAACCCGGTCTTCGCGGTGGATTTCGTTCCCGCCGGTTCGGTGATCCGGGGCTACTACACCAAGGATGCCTACGGGCTGGACAGGCTGGAGCGGTACATCGTCATCTACGAGGACATCCGGGAGAACGGCCTGGACGGAAACCACATCCGCAGCGCCCAGGTGGCCCGGGACCCGGTGACCAACGAGCCCACGGTAAACTTCGTTCTGGACGGCGAGGGAGGGGAGAAGTTCTACAGCCTCACCGATAAATACCGGGGCAAGAGCCTGGCCATCGTCATGGACGACAAGGTGAAGGCCTACGCCCGGATCCAGGAGGCCATCCGCGAGTCGGTGCGGATCACCGGCTTCGGCCTGGAGGAGGCCCAGAACCTGGCCCTGGTGCTGCGCACCGCCGCCCTGCCGGTGGACCTGGACATCGTGAACCAGCAGGCGGTGGGCGCCTCCCTGGGGGCCGACGCCATCCAGACCGGCCTGCGGGCCAGCCTGGTGGGGGTCCTTCTGGTGGTGGTCTTCATGCTGGTGTATTACAAGGGAGCGGGCCTCATCGCCGACATCGCCCTGCTGCTGAACCTCTTCTTCATGATCGCCACCCTGTCGGTGTTCAACTTCACCCTGACCCTGACCAGCATCGCCGGCATCGTCCTTTCCGTGGGCATGGCGGTGGATGCCAACGTCATCATCTTCGAGCGCATGAAGGAGGAGTACCGGCTGGGCAAGTCCGCCAAGGCGGCGGTGCAGGCGGGATTCTCCAAGGCTTTCTGGACCATCATGGACTCGAACATCACCACCCTCATCGCGTCGATCTTTCTGTCCCAGCTGGGCAAGGGTCCGATCCAGGGCTTCGCGGTAACCCTGTCCATCGGCATCGTCACCTCCATGTTCACCGCCCTGTTCGTATCCCGGCTGATCTTCGATTTCTTGACCGACCAGGCGGGGATGACAAAGCTCAGCATCAGCTGGAGGCTCCGGTAATGAAAGTCATTCAATTTCTGAAATACGGAAAATATCTGGTTTTTGTCTCCATCCTGGCCATTCTGGCGGGATTCGGGATCACCATCGCCCGGGGAGGCTTCAACCTGGGTCTGGATTTCCAGGCGGGAATAAGCCAGCGGGTGTCCATCAGCTCCGCTGGGGCGAAGGCTCCCATCGATCAGGTCCGCACCGCCCTGCGGGACATCGACGGGGCGCAGATCCAGTCCATCGGGAACCCGGAGAACCAGGAGTACGGCATCAAGGTGAAGCAGGAGGGAAGCGAGAAAACCTTCGCCGACGAGATGGCCCGGAAAATCACCGACGCACTGGGGAGCGCCTTCGGGGCGGACAACGTCAAGCTGCTGCAGACCGAATATGTGGGACCCCGCTTTTCGTCGGACCTGGCATCCCAGGCGGCCTTCCTGACCGTCTTCGCCATGTTCCTGATCCTGCTGTACTCCTGGTTCCGCTTCAAGCTGGAGTACGCGGTGGCCGCCATCCTGGCCCTGGTCCATGACGCTCTTTTCATGATCGGTTTCATCGGGGCCTTCCAGCTGGAGGTCTCCACCGCGACGGTGGCGGCGGTGCTCACCATCATCGGCTACTCCATCAACGACACCATCGTCATCTTCGACCGGATCCGGGAAAACAACCAGCTGATGCGGGAAAGCCCCTTCCCGGTGATCATCAACACCAGCCTGACCCAGTCCCTGAGCCGGACCACCATCACCTCCCTCACCACCCTTCTGGCGGTGGCGGCGATCTTCATCTTCGCCACCGGAGAGGTGCAGCTCTTCGCGCTGAACATGATCGTGGGCATCGTGGTGGGAACCTATTCGTCCATCTTCATCGCCACCCACATTCTGCACAGCTGGCATCTGGCGGCCCGGAAGCGCCGCGCCCGGAAGGCCGGCAGGGAGCCGGAGCCGGTGGTGAAGGCCGCCAAGGCCGCCCCCGCGCCGGAGACGGCGGAGAAGGCCCTGCCCGAGGCCGAAGAGGTCTCCGGGGAGGAGCCCGCACCGGAGCCGGTCCAGCAGCCGGGAACCGCCCGGAAGGAGATGCCCAGGGTTCGAGGGTCCCGGGAACAGCGCAAGCGCCGGGCGAAGAAATCCTGAAGCAGGCGGCCGCCCCCGCACCGGAGGACCGCCCGCCGGCCCGGGATGGCTGCCCGGCCGGCCTGGGAAAATGAGCGGTTAAAAGTTCCGACAAAGAAACGCCGCCCCGAAAGGGGCGGTTTTTTTATTTCGATCGAGGGAAGCGCTCCTGGAGCACCGCTCTGATGCCCGAGCCCGGGGGGAAGTGGAAGGTTTCGAAGGGGGTCCGGGACGCCAGCTCCTCCTCCAGGGTTTTCATGTCCGTGTATTCGTAGGGGATGGAAATGAGCCGGTCCCGCCCGGCGTGGTAGGCGAAGATGAAGGGTTTTCCCCGGGCGGAGGTGCACCGCCCCGACAGGGAGACCTCGCTCCAGGGGAAGGCCAGGTCTCCTTCGCCCGGGAGGGTGAAGGTGAGGCCCTCGGAGGAGGTGGTGACCTTCGTCCCCAGGTAGGGTCTGGCGAAGCGCATCAGCCGGTAGGACATGAAGGCCCCGGCGGCCAGGGCCACGGACCCCGGAAGGAGGGGGAGGCGGGAGAAGACGTAGAGCCCCGCCAGGGGAAAGGAGACCAGGAGCCCGTAGAAGATGAAAAGCCGGGGGTTGGACAGGGGGGTCATGCGGTGTACCATGCCCCGATCCTACCGGGAGGCCCCGGGACTGTCAACGGCGGTCTTGCGGAGGGCCGCCCTGCCGATTATCATGGCTCGTCCATCTATGGAGAAGGGAGGCCCCCCGTGAGCAGGGATACCCACATCGTCCACCTGACCCCGGAGCTGGAAGACCGGATCCGCCGGATCTACTCGCTGAACATCGACAGCTTCATCATCCCGTCCCCCTTCATCCGGGACGGGGACCTGGAAAAGGACTACGATCACAGCTACGTCTGGCAGGAGGAGGGGGAGATCCTGGGCTACCTTCTGGTTTTCTCCAACCCCGGGCGGACCAGGTTCCACCTCTACAAGCAGGTCACCAGCCCCTTCGGCCGGGGGAAGGGCATCGGATCCGCCTTCATCCACCGGCTGGCGGAGGAGGTTTCCCCCGACGCGACGCTGTACCTGATCATCTGGGAGAAGCACCAGGAGGCGATGCTCTTCTTCGAAAAGAAGGGTTTCACCACCGAGGACCGGGTGATTCACCGGGGCCTGGCCTTCCACTACATGGAGGTGCGGGCGGGCAATGTCCAGGGCGGCGGGGAGGAGGAGCCCCCGGGGGGGCGGACCCGGGTGGAGGACCTGGGCAAGACCCGCCACGACGCCCGGAAGGCCCTGCGCCTCCTGTCGGAGATGGTGGACCGGCTGGGCCCGGACAACTGCAACCGGATCATCGAGGACATAAACCGGGAAACCACGGCCCTCATCAACATGCTCAACGCCTACCGGGACTCCCTGGAGTACAGCCACGAGGTGAATATCAAATCCCTCATCATCGAGAGGATCCTGCCCTTCATCGAGATGTCCCCCGCCCACTGCGAGGTGCGGTTCGTGATGAAGGGCCGGGTGCCCGAGGCCTACGGGCACTATCTGGACATCGGCCGGGCCTTGGTGAACCTGGTGTCCAACGCCCTGGACGCCATACGGGAGGCGGGTAGGCCCGGCAGAATCAGCATCACCCTGGAGGAGAAGGAATCCTCCATCCTGCTGACCTTCCGGGACAACGGCGTGGGGATCGACCCGGGGCGCCTGAAGAAGGGGGAGGACGGAATCCCCCTTTTCGTCGGCAGGACCACCAAGACCGGGGGGGCCGCCCCGGGGCAGGGGATCGGGACCCGTCAGATTTTCGCCGTCTTCGGGGCGGATGCCATCGATGTGAAAAGCTCCCCCGGCCGGGGGACGGTCTGGAGCATCCGGCTGGCCCGGCGGCCCCCGGGGGACCTTCTGGCCCTCCAGGGGCTGGAGACCCGGTACCGGGAGTACCGGGACCTGATGGACCCGGTGCTGCCCGCCCCGCCGGTGGACCGGGTTCGGATGGCCACCTTCATCTGGCACCTCCGGAAGCTGGAGATCCTGTCCTGGGACCTGATTCTGCAGTTCGCCAAATACCACAATGTCCGGGAGATCTACCGGTCCGTCCTGGCCCATCGCTTCGGCCGGAAGGACCGGGAGGCCCTGGCCGCGGAGATCTCCCGGCTCAAGGTGGACCACCCGGTGATCCGGGGCTGGCTGCTGGATGTGCTCACCACCCTTCGGAGGGATGAGGAGTTCGTTCTGCAGAACGCCAACTTCCGGGATTTCGGCGGGGTGATGCTGAAGAGCTACGGCCAGGCGGGGGACCGCACCGTGGTGTTCACCCTGGACCCGGAGAGCGGCATGTTTTTCGCCACCGACCGGAAACTGGCGGAGCATGTGGATTTCGCCCCCTACCTGGGCAGGGAGCGGGACGAGCTTCTCCGGGGGGAGCACTCCGGGGACGTCAACGACCCGGCGCGGCCCATCACCCTGGGGGTCTGGTCCATCCGGAACGGCATGGACGCGGAGGAGAAGATCGCCCTGGTACGCCGGGGGGCCTGCAAGCTGGCGGAGCTGGGGCTGAAGGCGGACAAGAAGATCGCCTTCTACCAGACCACCTACGTGAGTTCCCCCCTGGACATAAACTCCTACATCACCACCACCCTGGGGGAGCTCTGCGGGCTTCCCGAGGACCGGCTGCGGAAATTTCTGGCGGACACGGACGAGGACATCCCGGCCTTCGTGGTCACCGATTGAGGCGTCGCCGGCACGCGGGTTCGTGGTCGCCCGCGGGATCCGGCGGTTGTCAGGCCTCGGCCGCCACCTCGATTTCCACCCGGGCCCCCTTGGGGAGGGCGGAGACCTGCACGGCGGACCGGGCCGGATAGGGTTCGGGGATCAGGCTGCCGTAGACCCCGTTCATCACGGCGAAATCGTTCATATCCGCCAGGAAGACCGTGGTCTTGACGATCCTCTCCATCCCCAGGCCGCAGCCCTCCAGGATGGCCCGGATGTTCCCGAGGACCTGACGGGTCTCAGCTTCCACGCCGCCGGGAACCATGTTCCCCGTGGCCGGGTCCAGCCCGATCTGACCGGATACGAAAACCAGGCCGCCCACTTTGACGGCCTGGGAGTAGGGACCGATGGCCTTAGGGGCCGCATCGGTGAACAAGGCGCGCTTTTTCATTCCCCCATGATAAAAAAAAACGACCCCCCCCGCAAGAGAGGGCCGTCTTTTTCGGTGTCGTCCCCTGGCGCCGGGATCCCCGGCAGCGGCGGACTATAGCTGGAGCCGGGCGCCCACGGTGGCCCCGTAGTTCCTGCCGTTCAGGTTGTACTGGAGCCCCACATCCACCTTGAGGAGCAGGATGTTGATCCCCAGGCCCGCGAAGACCCGGTAGGACCAGCCGCTCACTTCGGAGGTGACGCCGATGCCGAAGTCGTCCACGTCGTAGCCCAGGGTCTTGAGTTGCTGCTTCTGGAGAGGTGTCAACGCCCCTGGAGGAGTCCCTCCCGGTCCATCGGGGTCATATAACAGCGTAGACTGCGCGCCGCCGGAGACGCTGGAGCTGCCCCGGCTGGCCCCGATGCCGACGCTGGGCTGCAGGATCAGCAGCTTCCAGCCCGCCTGGGCCTTCAGGTCCACCACATGGGACTCCCATTCGATGTAGAAGTCCGGTGAAGTCAGAAAAAGTTCCCCAGGAGCAAGCGGTGTCCCTGAGAGGTCGATCGCCGTATTATCGAGGATCCCCCCGAAGGCCACCGATCCCTTCAGGTAGTTGTAGCCCACCCCCAGGGAGATCTCCGGCAGGATGAGGCGCTGCTTCATCAGCTGGTAGCGGATGTCCCCGCCCAGAAGGAGGTAGTCCAGCTTCACATCGTCGCCGATGGCTTTTTCGGCGAACTTGGGGATGAAGCCCGCCTTCACGCCCACATCGAAGGGCCAGATGAAGCCGCCGATCCGGGCGTCCAGGGCCACCGCGGGGAGGGGGAGGCCGAATTTTTTGACCACATCGGGAATATCGGCGTTGGCTTCGTTAAAGGCCTTTTCCAGCACGCTTTCGACGGTCTTGTAGGGGATGGTGGTGACTCCGGTGGTTACGCCCACGCCGAAATGGGGCGGCAGGGCCAGAAACTGGCCGATGTAGGGGTCCGACCAGTTGAGCCCCACCGCGGAGTTCATGGGCAGGACCGAAGCCATGTCGTCGGCGAAGCCCTGGAGGCCCGCCTTGAAACTGTCCAGGTCCGTGTTGGTCTGGGAAAAGGCCGGCAGGGAGAAAAGGGTTAAAACGATAATCGCGGCAACGAGTTTTTTCATTGGAATCCTCCTGTTCCAATAGGATATCACTTTTTCCGGCGGAAATCAAAAACCTCGGGAAACCCCGCCGGAAAGATCGATGATTTCCTGCACCAGGTCGGCGGTCATTCCCCAGATGATCTCCCCGTCCCACCGGTAGAAGCTGGTGGGGTAGGACCGCAGGTCCCAGGGCCGGGAGTAGCGCTCCGGCAGACCCAGCTCCCGCCAGGGGAGCCGCACCCGGCGGCCGTCCGGGTCCAGGTATTCGGGCCGGACCTGGTGGCGCAGATAGTGGACCTCCGGCTCGGTTTCCCGGAAAAAGCGCAGGGGCGCCGAAAAGACCCGATCCACCTCTCCCGGGTGGGGGCGGCAGTCTCCGACGTCGGCTATGTCCAGGACGCCGTAGAACAGGTCCACCGCGCTCCCCCAGGCGGTGACCAAGACCCCCAGGCTTCCCTCCAGCCGGACCTTCTCCCGGGGAAGGCCCAGCTCCTCCATGGTTTCCCGCACCGCCGCCTCGCCGGCGGATTCCCGGAGGTCCGCCTCCACCGCTCCGCCGGGAAGGCAGATCTCCCCCCCCTGGCGGATCCGGGAGGCCCGCTTTTCGAAAACAAGATGGCTTTCACCCCCCGCCCGGATGAAGGGGGCGAAGACCACATAGTTGGAGTACTTCTCCCGCCGGATCAGCCGGCCCGGGGCCGCCGCCCGGGAGAGGAGGGCGATTTCCGGGATGGGCGATGCTGAGTCTGCAGGGGCCTTCATGCCGCCCATTGTCCCGGCCCGCCCCGGGAGGGGGCGGCGATTTCCGGCGCCGCCGAAAGGGTATCAGCTCGATGTTTCATGCGTCCATTGTCCCGGCCCGCCCCGGGCCTGTCAACGGGAGGGGCGGACTTTTCCGGCTGAGCCCCCTGGAGGCCGGGTTTCCCGCCCGGGCCTGTCAGCGGGCCTGCCGGCGGGCCTGCCGGCGGGCGGCCTTTTTCAGCAGAGCCTCCTGGAGGCGGATTCTCCTGTACGGGCCTGTGAGCGGGCGGCCCGGCGCTCGTCTCTGCTAAAAGAAGTAGGTGGCCGCCACCGCCGTTCTGGGTAAGGAGGCATGCATATGACTCCCTCCACCGGAGTAGTCAAAAGCACTGACCCAGAAGGGGTAGAGGATGCCCGAGACCATGACGTGATCTCCCAGCCGGTAGCCGGCAGCAAGGCGCGGCCCGGTGTTGATGTTGAAATCGTATTCCTGGTCCCCGGTGGAGAAGCCCCAGCGAAAATCGAAGCCCAGGCCCAGGTCGGTCCTACCGTCGGCCAGGCGGAAGAGATAGCCCAGGTGGGCTCCCAGATAGGCCACACCCGACCCGCTTTTTACGCCCGTGACTGGGTCAGTGTAATCAACTATATTGACCTGTATTTTCACGGCGGCCTCAACCCGGGGAAAATACAGAAGGAGGCCCAGGACTTCGTCGCTGGACATCTGAATGCCGAAGCGGGTGGAGGGACTGTCCGCCACGAGGGGGACGAGGGCGGAGAGGAGAAGGACGATAACAATCAGATATTTCATGAAAACCTCCGAGCATATTTCTACCTTCAATCATAGAAAAGGCCCCCCCTCCTGTCAAACCGATCCGGCGTCCTTTCTTGACCCCCCGTCGCGGCAGGGCTACACTTCAGGCCATGACCGATGCAAAAATATTCAGAAAAACCAAGATCGTCTGCACCCTGGGCCCCTCGTCGGAGAGCCCCGAGACCATCCGTCTCCTTCTGGAGGCGGGGATGAACACCGCCCGGTTCAACTTTTCCCACGGGACCCATGAGGAGCACCGCCGGAGGATGGAAACCCTGCGTCGGGTCAGCCGGGAGACGGGCATCCCCGTGGCGGTCCTGCTGGACACCCGGGGGCCGGAGATCCGCACCGGCATCGTTCCCGGGGGCGGGAAGATCCCGCTGACTCCGGGGGAGAGGGTGACCCTGACGGTGGACGGGGCGGAATGCCGGCCCGGGAGGATCAGCGTATCCTACAAACCCCTGCCCCGGGAGGTCCGTCCGGGGGACCATATCTTCATCGCCGACGGCCTTATGGACCTGGAGGTCCAGGGGGTGGCCGGGGGCGAGATCCAGGCCCTGGTGCTGAGCGGCGGGGAAATCGGCAGCCGGAAGAACGTCAATGTCCCGGGGATCCGCACCTCCCTCCCCGCCCTGGGGGAGGGGGACCGGGACGACATCGCCTTCGGCCTTGCGATGGAGGTGGATTTCGTCGCCGCCTCCTTCATCCGCAAGGCCGGGGACATCATCGAAGTCCGGAAGCTGGTGGAGGACCGGAGGGTCCCGCCCCTGGTGATCGCCAAGATCGAGGACCGGGAAGGGGTGGAGAACATCGACGAGATCCTCCGCTTCGCCGACGGGATCATGATCGCCCGGGGAGACCTGGGGGTCCAGCTCCCGGGGGAGGAGATACCCCTGATCCAGAAGAGGATCATCGAGAAGTGCAACGCCGCCAACAAGCCGGCCATCACCGCCACCCAGATGCTGGAGTCCATGACGGTGAACCCCAAGCCCACTCGGGCGGAGCTCACCGATGTGGCCAACGCCGTCTTCGACGGCACCGACGCGGTGATGCTCTCCGGGGAGACCGCCGGGGGGCGCTACCCGGTGGAGGCGGTGCGGGTCATGGCGGGGATCGTCCGGGCGGTGGAATCCTCCCCGGAGTACCGGGACAGGGCCCGAAAGTACTTCCGGTTCCGGGAAAGCTCCTCGGACATCCCCCATGCCACCGCCAAGGCGGCTCATGTGATGGCCGAGGAGATCGGGGCCGGGGCCATCCTGGGGCTCACCCGGCGGGGCAACACCGCCCGGATCCTCTCCAAGTACCGGCCGGAGCAGATCATCGTCGCCGCCACTCCGGAGGAGGCGGTGCGGAACAAGCTCCTCCTCAGCTGGGGGGTCTATCCCCTGGTGGCGGCGGAGACCCAGGACGCCGATGAGATGATCAGGAACGGCCTCAAGGCCGCCATGGAGGCGGGCTATGTGAAGAAGCTGGACCGGGTGGTGGTGGTGGCGGGAGTCCCGGTGGGAACGCCCCTGGTGACCAACATGGTGCGGGTCTACTTCCTGGGCTCCATCCTCTGCCGGGGGGAGCGGGGCTTCGGCGGGGAGGTGACGGGGCGGGTGGTCCGGGCCCGGGACGCCGCGGAGGCCTCGGCCAAGCTCATGCTCACCGGGGACGAGATCCTGGTGGCCCCCACCCTGGACGAGACCTTTCTTCCCTTTCTGACGGATATCGCCGGCTACATCCTGGAAGGCTATTCCACGGTCCACCGGGACCGGATCCGGGAGGCCAACCCCCGCATCGTGGGGATCACCTCCGCCCCCCGGGCCCTGGAACTTCTGGCGGACAATCTGGTGGTGACCCTGAACGGGGAGGAGAGGCTGGTCTACGAAGGGATAATCTAGGATTCAGTAGGTAAAAACCGCCCCCGCCGTGAGGCCCAGGCCGCCGGGGCGGTCACGTTTTGCGGCTTCGACCGCCGCGCCGCCCCAGCCCTGGACCGGGGCGGCCTCGAACCAGGAATGGGACGGCCCCGAACCGGGACCGGGACGGCTCCGATCTCTGACCGGGGCGGACAACGACCTCCGCCGGGGCCTGCGCTCTAGAAGGCTTCCAGCCCTCCCAGGAAATCGTCGATCTCCTTTTTCTTCTCCATCTCCCGGACCTGCAGGCCGTCCAGTTCGCCCGTCAGGGCCGTCAGGGCGGTTTCCTGTTCCCCCAGGGTGGAGACGTAGCGCTGGTACAGGGCCGAGGCCCGGTCCAGGCCGGCCATGTTGCCCCGGATCCTCTCCTGCTCCCGGTGGATGGCGGCGATCCTGGTCTCCGCCTGCTTCTTCTGCCGAACGATCTCCGCCAGTTCAGCCTGCTTTTTCGCCAGGCCGTTCAGCGCCTCCCGCACCTTCCCGCTGATGCCCTTCTGGCTCGCGTAGAAGAGGACCGTGTCGGCGCCCATGCTGGACAGGGCCGCGGCGGATTCCACCACCCGCTCCTCCGCCACCCGGAGCTCGGTGGTTTTATCCCGCCCCGCCGGGGTGGCGACGGCGAAACGGTACAGGTCCTCGGTTCTCTCCTGAAAGGAGGCCGGTTCGGCGAGCTTCCAGTCCGGGGATGCGGGGTGCTCCACCAGGATGGCGCGGGATTTGTCGCCCCGGTTTATCAGCGTGTAGGCCGTCTCCCGGCGCAGGGTCTTCGTGATCTGCAGGACCCCTTTGCGGAGGGAGAGCCGGGTTATCAGTTCCGGCAGGC
>Ga0302245_1001384_pt1 | contig 16329 bp, 18 predicted proteins | sample AAG_UR_Thr_MG_FD_193512 | JGI IMG/M metagenome (GOLD analysis project Ga0302245, IMG submission 193512) | Enriched activated sludge microbial communities from anaerobic digester in WTTP, New Holstein, Wisconsin, United States - AAG_UR_Thr | ecosystem: Engineered > Bioreactor > Anaerobic >... | reverse complement strand
AGCATACGTGCAATAAGCCGCGCTGATGGCTGATTCATAGGTATTATTACTGAACCAGCAGCAAATTCACGTTTCATTATAACCGGTGTAGCCTCAGCATTTACAGTGTGATGTCCTTCGTTTGGCATAATACTCCATACAGGATTTTCAAAAACATAAGTTTCAATCTCAATATTTATTTTTTCACGCACAGGATACATTGTTATACCATGACACTTTATCCGCCCTATTATTTCTGTCCATTCAGCGGGAATTATATATGCTTCGGGCAGCATTGTAGTAGCCGAAGGAATATTCTTATTGAATAGTGGTAATGAATAAGTTACCGGGAGTTCAGGATAATAATGAAACCAGGAGCCACCGGTTAAATCGCTGGTACTTATATCATATTCAACTCCTTTAAAATCTACCATAATACTATCAGTATTTGAAATTCTGAACCCCAGGGGAAATGGTTCTTTACGAAATTCTGCCGAAGCGCAGTAATTATCAGCCTTATCTATCAGATCTTTCAGCTTATCTCCCTCTTTACTGAGAATGTTCATAGTATACAATATCATATTGTATGTACCTTCAACCCGGGTTTTATAATCTTTCAGCATATGAGTTTCAATAAGCAAACCCGGACGATTAAGCAATGCACAATAGCCCTGCGAAAGCATTCCTGGTGCTGCACCGGTTCGCAAACCACTACGTATATCATGCCATTGTCTGAAAGTAACATATGGGAATATTGGAAATCCTGATTCTTCCATCTTCTTGCTTACAGAAGGTTCATAAACATCACTTAACCAGTGAGTAAGATTATTATCCATATTGCCCAGAGTTTCAATCATATAGGTTATTGCATACTGATAATCAGCTCCGTCAGTACTATGACAGTCAATAAAAAAATGCGGTTTCCATTCATTAAATAATTTAAGCCAAGCCTGCATTTCGGGAGCGTCAGCTTTGACAAAATCACGGTTAAGATTCAGGTTTTGTGCTGTAGTGCGCCACCCCATCTCTTTAGGACCGTTTTGATTGATCCGGTTATATGGCCCGAACCGCTCATGACCATCAACATTAAAAACAGGAATAAAAAGTATGGTTATATTTTCAAGCAGATCATTATATTTTTTATGAACGACAATGTCCCTGATAAGCATCAAAACTGCATCTTTTCCATCAGGTTCGCCAGGATGAATGCCGGACTCAATTAACAAAACAGTTTTACTGCTTTTCCCAGGAGTAAAATGACCATCCTTGTCAACGATCAACAAAGGCAAAAGCCTGCCCTGAGGACTTACGCCAAAATTTGTGTAATGAACCACAGGCGAGTAGTCATCAAGACGTTGGCAAAACTCCACAGTTTGCTCGTAGCGCGGTGTTTCAAGAAAACCTGATTTTTCGTAATAGGTTTCCCAATTTGGATCCTGGGCTTTAATAAATGAAACAGTTAAAATGAAGAACAGATAAAAAAGTAGTTGTAGTTTTCGTAAGCGCATAAGAAATGAGATTAATGAAAAAGTTTCGAAATTTCTTCTTTATTGGGTTTAATAATCCCTTTACTCGTTATTAAACCTGTTATCAGTGCTGCCGGCGTTACATCAAAAGCGGGATTTAAAGCCTGAGAACCGGGAGCTGCTATCTTAATATTTTCAATCTCCCCTTGTTTATTCAACCCCGAAATACTAAGTACTTCATCGGGACTGCGGAACTCAACAGGAATTTCATTACCTGATGTCATGCTCAGGTCGAAAGTTGAAAGTGGAGCAGCAACATAAAACGGGATACCAAAATAATCAGCAAGGATCGCTTTTTCGAGTGTTCCGATCTTATTGGCAATATCTCCATTAGCTGCTACACGATCGGTTCCAACTATAACAAGTTGTATTTTCCCATGTTGCATCATATATGCCGCTGCATTATCAGCTATTATATGATGTCTGACATTTTCATTTCCAAGCTCCCAGGCAGTTAATCTGGCACCCTGACAACGCGGGCGGGTTTCATCAACAAAAACCGTAAAATCCTTATTTTTCCTTTTGGCTTCGTATATTGGAGAAAGCGCACTGCCATTATCTACAAAGGCTATCCATCCTGCATTACAATGGGTCAATATTCCCATTCCATCTTTAATCAGCGGTTCTCCAAATATACCTATGAGCCTGCCTTCCTCACTATTCTCAGCAGCAATTCCCTGAGCCTCCCTGATAGCCTCCTCTGTATTTGAACATGCAGAAACTCTTTGTGTAGCAAAAAAAAGATCCCGCGCAGTGGGGCGTGTAGCCTCTATAGCTGCTCTGGCTGCTAAAAGATATTCATCTTTATTTATGGATGATGCCTGTAAAAAAGCCTGCGCCATGGCAAAACCCGCTGCTGCTCCTATAGCCCCGGCACCCCTTACATTCATATTACGAATAGCTTCGGCAGTTTCTTCCCAGGTTCTGCAAACCATAACATCAAATATAAATGGAAGCTTATTCTGGTCAATCAGGTGAATCGCACCGTTTTCCCACCATAAGGTCAAATAATGTTTTCCGTTGACAATCATATATTAAAATTAAAACTGGCTAACAGCTACAAAAATACATAAAGTAATACTGTTGGTATTTATTGAAAACTGATTAAATACATTTTGCAACGATCGGGAATGTTTTCCCTTTGAATGAAAAGGCACTATCAGAAAAAAAACGAAAAATATTATTTAATCTTCGTTTTCGTTTGTAACCTCCATCATAAAGCATGCGTCATATAGTTCGGAAACAAATTAAAAAACATTTAAATATGGAAGGAATATTAGTTCCACTTGGTGCTTTCGCGATGGTTGTTGCCATTGTTTATCTTCGTCAAAGAAAAGCTGAACGAGTACTTATGATTGAAAGAGGAGTTGATCCTAAAATTTTTGAAACCAGAAAACAACCCATGCAGAATTTAAAATGGGGCATCTTGCTGGTAGGGCTGGGGTCAGGGCTGATCATTGCCAATGCTTTGTCGCACACGGTTTATTTCACAAAAGAGGAAGCATATTTTGCCATGCTATTTCTGTTTGGAGGAGTCAGTCTGTTGGTCTTTCATTATATTGACTGGAAAAAACGAAAAAACGCTGAATGATATCTATTGCTCAAGAACCTGTTACATATTTTTGTATAACAGGCTTTTATATCTGAACCGATGTAAATCCTGGTTTTGATCTTAAAGAAACTGATACGTGTGAACCGGAATATATATTGGACCCTCGCGGCGAAGGATGCTTTCATAAAGTATCAGTTCCTCTATTTCCTGGCTTCCTGAATCATGTATCCTATTTTCTTCAAGAACCTGCTGAAAACTTATTTTATCCCTTAATCCCTTTATCCTTCCAATAGTAAGATGCGGCACAAAATTCTGCCTGTCCGGAAAGATGCCAATGGTTTTCAATTGTTCGCTTACCCTGCTGAAAAGTTGTTGCATATTTTCCCCGGCTTCAATTCCAAACCAAATAACACGCGGATCATATCTGCTGCCAAACATACCCGTATTTCTGACCTCCAAACTGAACTTTTCTGTTGATTGGCAGGCAATTTTTAAACATTTATCAATATCGGGGATCTGATGTACAAAAGTATCGCCAAAAAATTTTATTGTTAAATGCATATTCGATGGATTAACCCAGGTAATACGTTCGTTTCTGAGCGATTGTTTAATCCTGTCATATACTTCCAAAAAAGTTTCGGAAGCCTGAATTTTTACAGCGGCAAATAATCGTTTGGTTTCCTGCATATATTGATATGTTATTGATAATGTATGGTTTATCTTGTAATTTCAGCTTAGTGTTCAGATAAAATTCACTGCAAATCTATAAAAGATTAAATTTGAAAAGGATAATCGGCTTTTTAAAAAGATTTGATATAAAAGAAAATTTTCTACCTTTGCCGCCCCAAACATAGCTCGGGGCGTTAGCTCAGTTGGCTAGAGCGTTAGACTGGCAGTCTAAAGGCCAGGGGTTCGACTCCCCTACGCTCCACAATAAAAGCCTGTAAATCAACACATTACAGGCTTTTTTCTTTTAAAGCTTCGTGACTTTGACAGCTTTGAAAACAGCACTATTTGAGTTTAAGTATCATTCACATTCAGGTAAATGCGAAATCCGCCTTTTACGTACAGGAGAAGCGTTTCATCAAAACTGCTGCCAAATCATGGGTTATAATTTCAAATTCTTGCGTATATTTGCGACATTAATAATGTACTGATGAAAAAAATTGTAGTATTAAGTGGCGCAGGTATTAGCGCTGAAAGCGGTATCAGCACTTTTCGTGATGCCGGCGGATTATGGGAAAATCACAGAATTGAAGAAGTTGCTACCTACGAAGCATGGGAGCGTAATCCTGAACTTGTTCTGAAATTCTATAATCAACGCCGTAAACAGCTTCTTGAGGTAAAACCAAATGCAGGGCATTGCTCATTGGTTAAACTTGAAGAAAAATTTGATGTTCAAATAATCACGCAAAATGTTGATGATCTGCATGAGCGTGCAGGTTCAAAAAAGGTCTTGCATCTTCATGGCGAATTAAGAAAGGCAAGAAGTACTGCCGATCCCAATCTGGTATACGAGCTTGATGGCTGGGAACTGAATAAAGGTGATCTGTGTGAAAAAGGTTCACAACTCCGTCCTCATATTGTATGGTTTGGCGAAGCTGTACCAATGATAGTCCCTGCTGCTAAAATTTCCTCCGAAGCTGATATTTTCATTGTGGTAGGAACTTCTATGCTTGTTTATCCTGCTGCAGGACTTATTGATTATGTTCCGGTTAAATCGCCTAAATATCTGGTTGATCCAAATGCACGCGAAATAAGGCATATAAGCAATCTTACTGTAATTCCCGAAAAAGCAGGAACCGGCTTGGTAAAGCTTGTTGACGAATTACTGGCAAATTAATTTCATGAATATGAACAGAACTGTTTTTATAGTATTCTTTGGTGCTTTGTTTTTTGCAGGATGTCAGAAAGACGAAAGCAAACAGGATGAAATTGACAGAAAAAAGATACTTGATTATATAAATGAACACAATATCAACGCTCTTGAAACCCCATCAGGGTTATTTTATGTAATTGAGAACCTAGGCACAGGCGGGCATCCAAATGCTTATTCAACTGTTAGTGTGCGATATACCGGTTATTTTCTTGATGGCACAATTTTCGACTCAAATGAAGGCAAGGAATTAGCACCTTTTAGCCTTGGACAAGTTATTAAAGGCTGGCAGGAAGGAATTCCACTGTTTAAGAAAGGTGGGACCGGGAAACTGCTAATCCCGTCGCGCCTTGCTTATGGGTCAAATTCAGCAGGTTATGGCATTCCTGATAATTCAGTGTTGATCTTTGATATCCGATTGATTGATTTTAACTGATTTCAATAATGGATGATAACTCTTTAAATATCAATCATTTTTCGGAAAAAGCAAAACGATTTTGTAATTTTCAGGATCGTAGTGAAATGGAAGTATTATCAAAATTGAAATTCTGGAATTGTAAACCTGAATGGATACCGGATATCATCAATGAATTGAAAAAGGAAAGATTTCTTGATGAACAAAGATTTGCTAATAGCTTTGCACGAGGAAAATTCAGAATGAACAGCTGGGGAAAGCTAAAGATCATGGCTGCCCTGCTTCAGCACAATATTTCTCAGGGTTTAATAAACAAGGCTTTGAACGAAATTGATGAAAACGATTACAGAAATACTCTTGCTGACTTGCTGGAAAAAAAATGGAAAACAACTACAGGGGAATACAATTCAAAGATCAATAAAACTGCCTCCTATGCTATAAACAAAGGCTATGAGTCCGGACTCGTTTTTGAAATATTACGTAGCACCACATATACATGATGTTCGGTAACAGAGATTGAACAGAAGCCAAAAACTCATCACTGACTTGAAATTTTTAAGTTTTATGTTATTATTTTTGAACTTTTAATTCATTCAGAACTTTATATATACAAAACTAATTATCTGATAAATCATGTCAACATCAGAAATGGTCAAAGAACTGAAACAGAGGCTCGATGCCTTAAGGAGGTTTCTTTGACATAGATAAGAAGAAACAACTTATTTCGGAAGAAGAAGAATTAACACATGCTCCAGAGTTCTGGAGCAATACCAAAAAAGCTGAGGCTGTTTTAAAATCCATTAAAGAAAAGAAAGATTGGGTAAAAGCTTTTAATAAAGCACAAACTGCCTATGATGATCTGGCTGTATTGTGGGAATTTTATCACCTCGAGGAAGCAACAGAAGAGGAGGTTGAGAAACAGTATAAAACCTCTTTGAACCTCATTGAAGACCTTGAATTCAGGAATATGCTCAGCGGCGAAGAAGATAAGCTGGGAGCAATAATACAAATAACTTCAGGCGCAGGAGGAACTGAAAGTCAGGATTGGGCTGAAATGTTGCTGCGCATGTACATGCGCTGGGGCGAACGTAATGGTTATCAAACCACTGTTCTCAATCTTCAGGAAGGAGATACTGCCGGTATAAAAACTGCTTCAATTGAATTTGACGGTAATTATGCTTTCGGTTATATGAAAGGTGAGAACGGAGTTCATCGCCTGGTCAGATTATCGCCCTTTGATGCTGCCAACAAACGCCATACTTCATTTGTTTCGGTATATGCATACCCTGTGATTGACGATAATATTGTTATAGAAATCAATCCTGCTGATATTTCATGGGATACTTTTCGCTCCAGTGGTCCGGGCGGACAAAATGTAAATAAAGTAGAAACTGCTGTTCGTCTTCGCCACGCTCCTACCGGGATTATAATAGAGTGTCAGGAAACACGGTCACAACAGCAAAACCGCGAAAAAGCACTACGAATGCTTAAATCACAACTATATGAAATTGAGCTTAGAAAGAAGCAGGAAGAGCAGGCAAAAATTGAAAGCAGTAAAAAACTTATTGAATGGGGTTCGCAAATAAGAAATTATGTAATGCACCCGTATAAATTGGTTAAAGACCTGCGAACAGGTTATGAAACATCAAATGTTCAAGCTGTTATGGATGGAGAGATTGATGATTTTATCAAACGGTATCTGATGGAATTTGGTCGCTCTTAAACAATTATAGCTGGAGGATCATCCTTTTTTTCTTCCTTTTTCTCCTCTTTTTTCTCTGGTTTAACTTCAGGCATCCAATCTTTAACAAGAGGCCAGATACCCGGAATTACCTTTGACAAAGGATTATAAAGGTATGATTTGTTTCGCATTTCACCGGTTATCAATTTACCTTTTGTATCAATACTGTTTAATACAAAAACAATGATGCCAAGAAAAAGAGCAACACGTAAAAGGCCAAACATCATTCCGAACAAACGATTAATTATTCCCAATTCAGCCATTTTCACCAATTTGTCCAACAAGTTCCCAAGTATCTGTATTACTACAACTACAATAACAAATGTTAAAACAAAAGAAATAATACTCATATAGGAATTGTCGAAACCAATATCGTTGCGAAGCCAGTCGGCAACCATATCTGAAAAATGAATTGAGATCCAGATACCGGCAAATAAAGCTATTAGAGAAGTTAACGACAGAATGAGTCCCTTTGAAAAACCTTTATAGGCAAACCACACAACAGGGATCAGTAAAACAATATCTATAACGCTCATCACATTATTTTAATGCTTCAGTTGTTTTGCCAACTGTGAAGCAAAAACAAAATTATTAAGTTCCTTGGTATCGCTGTTGAATATATCTTCGCGCGAGCCTTCCCACCACAATCTTCCCTGGTATAAAAAACATACTTTATCGCCAATTTCCATTACCGAATTCATATCGTGAGTATTAACTACTGTAGTTATCTTATACTCTCTGGTGATCTCGCTTATTAATTTATCAATTACATTTGAGGTTACAGGATCCAGACCAGAATTAGGTTCGTCGCAAAACAAATATTTAGGATTAATTGAAATTGCTCTTGCAATAGCTACTCGTTTTTTCATTCCCCCACTAAGTTCTGAAGGATATAATTTATTGACATTTTCAAGGTTCACCCTTTGCAGGCAAAAGTTTGCACGTTCAAGTTTTTCATCCCGCGAAAGCTTAGTGAACATCGAAAGCGGGAATATCACATTTTCTTCAACAGTCATCGAGTCAAACAAGGCACTACCCTGGAACAACATACCTATTTCGCGCCGGATTTCACCAATTACCTGTGGCGCTGATTCAGAAAAAGGTCTTCCGTCATATTCAATTGTACCATTATCAGGTTTAATTAAGCCTACAAGGCATTTCATCAATACTGTCTTTCCTGAACCGCTGGTACCTATTATCAGGTTGGTTTTTCCGCGTTCAAACCTTACTGAAACATCATCAAGCACCTGATGCTCACCAAATCGTTTTGATAAATGCTCGGCCACTATCATGTTAAGAACAATTGAGTTAAAATCAGATTAAAAACAATTATCATGATACTGCTCATAACTACACCTTTGGTACTTGCAGTGCCAACCTCAAGTGCGCCACCTTTTGTATAAAACCCATAATATCCTGAAATTGATGCAATAAGAAAAGCAAATACTGCTGTCTTTATCAGAGCATAAAAAATATTGAACGGAACAAAGAACGACTGGATACCAAGAACAAATATGTGTGTAGGCACAAGTCCCGTTGTAATACCTGCCAGCCAGGCACCAAGAACAGCCAGGAACATACTTATTACAATAAGTACCGGGTTAATGAGTACTGATGCCACAATTTTGGGGAAAATCAGGAAAGCTGCGGGGTTAATACCCATAATTTCGAGGGCATCAATTTGTTCGGTAATGCGCATGGTTCCAATTTCAGAAGCAATAAGAGAACCAACCTTACCGGCCAGGATAAGACTGATAATAGTTGGCGAAAATTCAAGTACAACTGATTCGCGCACAGCATAACCTATGGTATAAAGAGGTACAAGCGGGTGATCAATATTGAATGCAAGCTGTATGCAAAGTACAGCTCCCATAAATATTGAAATGATCATCACAATGCCAAGAGAATCCAATCCGAGGCGATCCATTTCGAGAATGATCCTCTTCAGGTAAATCTTTTTATTTTCAGGTGGTTTGAATACCTGTTTTAATAATAGCAGATATTGTCCAAGGCTGTATAGTGCTTTCATTACCTGTGAAAAATAATCGGCTAAGATAAATATAATCCTCTAAAATCTGTTAATTCAACAGTATAATAAATTGAAAAATCAGATAAAAATTCTTGTGGCATAAATCCATACGCATTAATATTTATCCGGATTTTCAGTAATTCCATCTGTTTTATTATCCGGTATAAAAATATCCTTTATTATTATCCGTTTGCTCAATAATACAAACAATAAAAAAGAATTTCGCCTTTCAATTACAAACATCTCAAATTCAAGTAATTAAATCATAATACAATGAAAATTCAAAAATTGCCTGTTCTTATCCTTATTCTCATGCTTGCCTTTTTGTTTAGCTCCTGCTCTACCTCACGTAAAAGCAGTAAAAGCCAGAAAAGATATCACCAGAGATGTGACTGTTCAAGATTCAGCGAATTAGGAAGCAATGAAGTAATCACTATTGACTGGGTAGCATATCATGAAGGACAAACAAATTCTGAGTAAGTATCTACCTCCGTCAGTCGTAGATAAAATCCTGTTAATTCTTACTGAAAATAAAGCCATTTTACGTATAAGCAGGACGCGGGCAAGCAAGCTCGGAGATTATCGTCCTCCCGCTAATGGTCAGCCACATCGCATTTCGGTTAACCATGACTTGAATCCCTACGAATTTCTAATAACTCTGATTCATGAGATCGCTCATATGAAATGCTGGCAGCAATACGGAAAAAAAGCAAAACCACACGGACAGGAATGGAATATGTTGTTCAAGAAATTGTTGAATGATTTCAATAAACCCGGATTATTTCCTGAGAATATAAGTGAAGCAATAAATTTTTATACCCGACCTGATACAACCTTGCAACAAGGTCAAGATGCTCTGAAAAATGCTCTTAAATCCTTTGAACCTGATACTGATCAGCTTACCGTAGAAGGCATTCCTAATGGGGAAACATTTGTTTACAGAAATCAGGTATTCGAAAAAATAGAAATGGCCAGGAAAAGAATTAAGTGTAGACGGCTAAAAGATAATCGCTTGTACGCTTTCGATCCCTTAGTAGGGGTATTGCCTTACAGAATAAAAAGATAAATTACTCAAGAATTTCCAACTGCAAATTGAATTTTCATTTATATTTGGCAAAACAAATATCCATAAACAAATAATATACTCTATCATGAATAAAAACAACTATTGCATAATAATGGCTGGTGGTGTTGGGGCACGTTTCTGGCCTATGAGCAAAACAGCCCGACCCAAACAATTCATTGATATCCTTGGTACAGGCCAAACATTGATACAAACCACTTTTGACAGGTTCAGAAACATTTGTCCAACAGAAAACATATATGTAGTTACCAGTGAAATATATTTAGATTACGTAAAAAACCAGCTTCCTGAAATTGCTGACGAACAGATACTTGGTGAGCCAATGCGAAGGAATACAGCACCATGTATAGCCTATGCCAGCTACAAGATCTTCAAAAAAAATCCTGATGCTAACATAGTTGTAGCCCCATCAGATCATATTATCTCGAAAATAAATAATTTCACTGATGTCATACTTACCGCACTTGATGCAAGTGCAAAAAATGACTGGCTGCTTACGCTTGGAATACAACCTACCCGGCCTGATACCGGATATGGTTACATTCAGTTTGAAGAGGACTCTACTAATAACAATCGTATTTCGAAAGTAAAAACATTTACTGAGAAACCACAATATGATCTGGCCGTATCATTTCTGAAAAGCGGTGATTTCCTCTGGAATTCCGGTATTTTTATCTGGAGGCTGAAAAGTATTATGAAAGCAATTGAACAATATTTACCTGAAGTTGATGAAATTTTCAGGGAAGGCCTTGATTTTTACGATACCCCAAAGGAAAACTATTTTATTTCGAGGGCATACCCTGTAGTAAAAAATATTTCAATTGACTATGGGGTTATGGAAAAAGCTGATAATGTATATGTTATCTCTGCTGATCTGGGTTGGTCAGATTTAGGAACATGGGGTTCATTATACGAGAATCTGCCTAAGGATGGATCGGGGAATTCTATTATCGGAAACAATGTAATGAGTTATGAGCTTAAAAACTGTATTGTAAATATGCCCAAAGACAAACTTGTTGTATTACATGGGCTTGAAGATTATATTGTTGTTGAATCTGATAATATTCTTTTGGTTTGTCACAAAAAAGATGAGCAGGAAATACGCAATTTTGTAGAAGATATACGTACAAAAAAAGGCGAAGAATTTGTTTAGCTTGTAAATCAATGTAGTAAACAGTTTTCTATAGCTCGATCTCTTTTACTTCTCCATCCACTATCAGGGTTCCTTCGGTTGCCCTGCGAATTTCATCAATACTCACTCCGGGAGCACGTTCAAGGAGCCGGAAGCCTTCAGGGATGACTTCAAGCACCGCAAGATTAGTAACTATTTTCTTCACACATCCCACGCCTGTAAGAGGCAGTGTACATTGTCTCAAAAGTTTCGACTGACCCGAAGGAGATGTATGCTGCATAGCTACAATTATATTTTTTGCCGCTGCTACCAGATCCATAGCACCCCCCATGCCTTTAACCATTTTCCCGGGTATCTTCCAGCTTGCAATGTCACCTTTTTCTGATACTTCAAAAGCACCAAGTACTGTAAGATCAACATGACCACCACGTATCATTGCAAAACTTGTTGCTGAATCAAAAAAGGCAGCTCCGGGAATAACTGTTACCGTTTGTTTTCCAGCATTTATAAGATCTGCATCTACTTCTTCTTCCTCAGGGAATACACCCATTCCAAGAATACCATTCTCTGACTGAATAATTACCTGCATTCCTTCGGGAATGTAATTAGCCACAAGGGTAGGAATGCCAATACCAAGATTAACATAATATCCGTCTTTAAGTTCTTTGGCTATGCGTTGAGCTATTTGTTCTTTAGTAAGCATAATTTATCATATTGAGATTAAAGCTTAATTTCTTAAAATATTTTCCGGATCACAAGTCCTAAACAACAAAGACACCGATGATTAGATCCAAAAAATAATGTAAAACAAAAAGTTATCAGGTTCTGACAGTTCTGCGTTCTATTCTTTTTTCATAATTTTTACCCTGAAAAATCCTCTGGACAAATATCCCGGGTGTATGAATAAAATTCGGGTCCAAAGTACCGGCAGGGACAAGTTCTTCAACTTCTGCAATAGTGATTTTTCCTGCCATTGCCATAGGCTGATTGAAATTATTAGCTGTTGCCCTGTAAACCAGGTTCCCTATTGTATCACCCTTCCATGCTTTAACGATAGCAAAATCAGCAGTTAAAGCAGTTTCAAGCACATGGGGTTTTCCATTAAAAACCCTAACTTCCTTACCCTCGGCTACTTCAGTGCCATAGCCTGCAGGAACAAAAAAAGCCGGAATGCCTGCTCCGCCGGCTCTGCATCTTTCTGCAAGAGTACCTTGAGGAATAAGTTCTACTTCAAGCTCCCCGCTTAGCAACTGTCTTTCAAACTCATCATTTTCACCTACATACGATGAGATCATTTTCTTTATCTGATGCTTTTTTAACAACAAACCTAAACCAAAATTGTCAACACCGGCATTATTTGAGATACAGGTAAGGTCTTTTATTTCAGCTTTCACCAATGCAGAAATACAGTTCTCAGGAATTCCGCAAAGACCAAAACCTCCGAACATCAGTATCATTCCATCACTTATTCCCTGTATAGCCTCATAGGCATCTTTAACAACTTTATTCATTTTCTCAATTGATTTATTGTAAATAAGATAACAGTAAAAGAATAAAGATGGTTCAATAAACTTGTGTTTTTCAACTATGGTAAAATGGTGAGTTCAGCAAATATCCATAACGGAAATACAGCTTATTGCTTTAAGTGTTAAAATGTCAAATATGAAATAATGTGCCGGAATTAATACGTAAAATATAAGATATGGTTTGAAGCCTTATTTAAAATCAATAATGCCGTGCTGAAATGCGAACTTACTTAAACCTATGGCTGACTTGACTTTTGTTTTTGAAAAAATATTTTTTCGATGGGTTTCAACAGTTCTTTCGCTGATGAACAGTTTTTCAGCTATCTGCTGGGTAGTATATTCCTGTACTATCAATGATAAAATCTCAATTTCTCTTTTTGTAAGACTTAATTCATTCACTAAAGGTCTTTTTTCATCAAAAGCTGCCTTTCCGCTTATCTTGTTATGAACCATTTCCTGAATTTCTTCACCAAAATATTTCTTTCCGCTAGACACAAATTCAATAGCTTTAGAAAGTTCTGACAAGCTTGCCGATTTGAGCACATACCCTGCAGCCCCGCTTTTAATCATTTTTTCAACATAGCTGTAATCGTCGTACATAGTAAGAGCAAGGATGTTGGCTTTTGGATTAAGTCTTTTAATCTGACGGGTGAGTTCAACACCTGAAATCTCAGGCATATTTATGTCAATAAGAAAAATATCCAGATCAAGTTCTTCAAATCTACTCAGTAATTCATTTCCTGAAAGTGCATGACCAACAATCTCAAACCGGGGATCATCAGATAAAAGGGAACTTATTCCTTCAACAAAAAGTTTATGATCATCAATTATAAAAATTCTGATTTTCTGCATTACTCTTTTTTTTAATCAGGTACAACAATGGTTACTATTGTTCCCCTACCTACAACGCTATCAATAAACACTTTACCTTTTAGCCCTTCAATTCTTGATATAAGGCTTTTTAAACCCAGCCCTTTTGAATTCTCCTGCTGTTGAAAATCAAATCCCACACCATTATCTTCAATCATTATGGTAATATCTTCGTGATTTTGAATAATTTGTATATTAATTTCCGAACCATCAGCATGAGAAAGTATATTGTTCACTACCTCTAAAATAGCTCTATAAAGTGCATGTTCAAGATATTGATCCATCTCTTCATTCAAACCTGAAATATCCAGGGATACAGTATATTTTTCAGTTTCATTAAGTTTTAATACAAGATTTTCTACTGCAAATCTGAAACCCTTCTCAATCAGCACAATAGGCGCCATATTTTGAACTATATGTTTCATTTCTCTTAAAATCTCATTAAGGGTTGAAACTGTAGTATTCAAGATCATTGATTTTCTTTCCGGTGCCAGATCAGATCTTTCAAGTAGTGCAGTAAGGTTTAATTTTGCTAAAGATAACATTGGGCCAACACTATCATGCAATTCCAGCCCCATTCTTTTACGTTCCTGTATTTCAGCATCAAAAGCCGCTTTTGAACGCTCTTCGGTAAGTTTAACAACAGCTTCATTAAACTTAACTGCCTGTTCCTGTTTTACTTTATTTATATGATTGTTATAGATAAGCAGGATTATAATGATTATTGCTATGAACAGTAACCCTAAAAGTATTATTAGTGAATTTCTCCGGCTCAATGAAAGCTTTTGTTTCTCTATTTCAAGCAATTGCGCTTCTTTATCTTTGATCAACTGATTTATCTCCATGTAATAGAGTTGATGTAGTTTTGACTGATCGTTTAGCGCTATTTTCAAATTATTTGCACTTTTATAATATGAAAGAGCTTTTTCAAAATCTTCAGTTTGTTCATAAATAGCTGATAATACTTCAAACACGTCATATATTAACTCAGTTGAATTAGTAATTTCAGCTTCTTCAAGTGCTTTATAAGCGTGTTCAAGAGCTTTGTCCGTATTATTTTGTTCAAGATTTATCCTTGCCAATCCAAGCTGACTAGTAGTTATCAAACTACCGGAATTAATCTTTTCAGATATTTCAAGACTTTCTTTATAGATTGCCTCTGCACTTTTAAAATCACCTTCTTTAAGATAAATATTGCCTTCAATAGTTAGTGCAAATGCTGATGTATAAAGGTCGGAAATGCTATTTGCCACCTGAATTGACAGTTTAGCATAAAACATGGCAGAATCAGGCTGATTTACCTGCAACAATGAAGCAGCCAGATGGCTATAAACTATTGCAAGTCCTTGGCTATCCTGGCTATCCAGAAAACCATTCTGACTTCTGTGAAAATGATAAAATGCTTTTTCAACGTTACTAAGATCAAGGTATAAAATACCAAGGTTGCAGTGAATAACATTTATTTTGTCGGGAATTGAAGCCAACTCGTAATTTTGAATTGCAGCCAGAAAATTTTCCAACGCATCTTTATTATTCTTTATTGATAAATTCAATACACCTAAATTATTATAACTATCGCCTATTCTCTCAGGATTATTTGATTGTATTGAAAGTTTAAGAGCTTTGTGATAACTCTCAAATGCCTGAAAATGATTGGATTGCACAACACAGGTTGTGCCTATCAGATTTAATATTCTTATCTGCCATTCATTATCATCCAATTTTTTTAGAACATTGTCAGCCAGGATTCTGGCACTGTCCGGATTGGAATAAACCAGATCCTGCATCTCTTTAAACAGGGTGTCAACAGGCTGTCCGTCAATTATTATTGATGAAACGTTTGATTGCCTTTTTTGCCCGTTCATAAAAAATATGTCGGCAAGTACATTGAACTGCATCAACAATGTTGAGATTATAAGCAATACAAGCGATTTCATTTATCAATCTTTAAAAAATAATACCTTTAATAAAAACAGAGTGAAGGTTTGAATTTTCAATTTTTTCAAATATTAGTTTATAAAATTCACCTTTGACCCGGCAAAACTAATTCATTTTTTCGCTGATTTTTATAATATACTAATAATCAGGATAAAAATACCCTATACTACTGATATTTTTTACCCGATACTACTGATTCCGGTACTGGAATTAAGTAATAATTTTGCTGCATCAATATATTTAATTGTCTTTGACCTACAAAACAAAAATTGCCATGAAACAAATATTCAATAAAGATTTAAAACCAAAGTCAGCTTTTTAATTCAAATGATAATTTCTAGAATCATAAAACATATAAAGTCAATAAGCCCTTCAATTACTTCTAACACAATGGTTATCATATCATTAATTATTAACAAATATTTTTTTAACCTTTAATTCTTTTCATCATGAAAAAAACATTTATTCTGAACTTTGCAATTATTGTTGCTGTTTTGTGCGGGTATTCAAATCTTACATTTGGTCAAACCTGGGGTAATACTGAGGAATTGTTCCATCCGGTTTCACATAATCTCGAAAATGGAATATTGGTTGATACACCCCGCTCCAGTCCTATTATAGAAAACGATTACTTATTTTTTACTGATTTTTATGGTTTTCA
>Ga0302245_1001372_pt1 | contig 16441 bp, 6 predicted proteins | sample AAG_UR_Thr_MG_FD_193512 | JGI IMG/M metagenome (GOLD analysis project Ga0302245, IMG submission 193512) | Enriched activated sludge microbial communities from anaerobic digester in WTTP, New Holstein, Wisconsin, United States - AAG_UR_Thr | ecosystem: Engineered > Bioreactor > Anaerobic >... | reverse complement strand
GGAAGAGACAAAAAAGCGCATAGCCTCGAATAAACCTGAACTCGTAATATTCGGAAAGAGCATGGTTCTTCACCCTGAACCCGTGAAGGAGATAAAGTCCTTCATTCTTCAGAACTCTCTGGATACCGTTGTCATGTACGACATGGCCCACGTGCTCGGGCTTGCAGGCCCTCTTTTTCAGGAACCTTTCAAGGATGGTGCGGATATTGTAACCGGATCGACACACAAGACTTTTTTCGGCACGCAGAGGGGTATGGCCGCAACCGATCACAGGGAAAAGGATGGGCTTCACAAGCTCTGGAAGGCTGTCAGGAGAAGGGCTTTCCCGGGACACCTGAGCAACCACCACCTGGGGACGATGCTTGGGCTTCTGATGGCGTCCTACGAGATGAATTATTTCAAGGAAGAGTACCAGAAGAACGTGCTGGCAAACGCGAAGGCCTTTGCCCTTGCATTGAAAGACTCCGGCATGAACGTGGCGGGCGACCCGACGGTTTCATACACGGAAACTCACCAGGTAGTCGTAAACGTGGGGTACGGCAGGGGACCAGAGATAGCAAGAAGGCTTGAAGAAAACAATATCATAGTCAATTACCAGGCGACACCGGAAGGGGAAGGGTTCACGGCCGCCGGCTCGCTCAGGCTTGGGGTTGCCGAGATGACAAGGTTCGGTATGGGCAGGGAAGATTTCCGGACAATAGCCCAGTTTATCAGGGATGTAGCCATAGGCGGGCATACGGTCAGGGAGAATGTCCGGTCTTTCAGGAAGGATTTCCTGGAGCTCAGGTACTGCTTTACCGGCAAGGAAATAGAATCGTCGATCGGGAAGCTCCACAGGCTCATTTATTGATATGAGCGCTAACGATGCCACGGGGCGTTGAAAACGATCAACTGAAGGGAGAATCATCCTCCCCTGCACGTTGGGCAAGGGGTAAGATCAATAGCCTGTAAACCTTTCGGTCTTTATGTTTTCCCCTGGAACATTCAATCGGCATGCATCGGACATGGTCTTCACCATTTCAGGAGGCCCGAAGATGAAGACCGTTCTTTCTCCGGCGTCGGGGATCTTCTCTGAAATGAATCTTTCGTTAATATATCCGTAAAAGCAATCCGGATCCCTGGGCTGGCAGTTTGAAAAAATGTAAAAGACCTTCATCCGCAGATTTTCCATGCGCCACCTGTCTATCTCCGGTTTGAAGGCGACATCTTCTTCCAGCCGGTTGGAGTAGAGCAGGACGATATCCTTCTCCAGTTTCATGTCGGATAAATGTTCGAGGATGGATATAACAGGGGTAATTCCTATTCCACCTGCAAGAAAGGCTATCTTCTCCCGCCGGGTGTCCAGGACACAGTTGCCCATGGGCCCGCTGATCCATACTTCGTCTCCCTGCCGGAGAGATTTGAGCCTGCCCGAAAAATCGCTCTCCGTCAACCTCTTGGATACTTCAACGTATTCCCTGCCAGGGGCGGAGGAAAAAGAGAGGTACTTGTTGAGCGTATGGTTGCCGGGGTTGGCATGGTCCAGTAATACCTGGGTGAACTGGCCGGGTATGAAAGATATCTTTTCTTCCGGGATCAGCCTGAAACTTTCTACGGTAGAGGTTCTCCGTATCCTTTCGGATAATATCGTCCTGTATAGTTTCACGGTTTATGCTCCTTCTTATCTTCCCCCAAAACCAGGGCCTTCATTCACAGGCGTATAACATTATAATTTTACCACCTTAAGCCCTTCGTTCAAAAAAGACCTATTTCAGGAGGAGAGACTTAAAAAGCGTTTCCGATTGTGTCGGGAGGAGAATGACGGGCAGAGAACATTGGAATCCTCAAAAGAACAAACATATCTTGAAGTTTACCTGCTGTAACTTCGTATAAACAGTGGCATTACCGGATAGACGGCTACCTGGGATATGCAGGCATAACGTCTTTCCTGTACCGGAATTTATACAACAACATGGATATCAAGGCATACCTTCGATAAAAACCTTGTTATAATTTTTATCCGCAACCCATATATCGTCTGCGGCATTGGATGTTAGCCCGCTATGCACAAGATGCACTTCCCTGAATCTTTCTTTTGTCACAGATTCCACATGTCCGTCGAGAAAAAGAACATTAGCGTTGTTTCCGTGCCTGAAATGGACAAATCCGTCTGCGTTCTCCCTTGCATCGCATAAATACCACTGGCAATGGTACCTTGAGTCACTCTGCGCATATTGCAAAGAGACGCAGTCGGCAAGAAACCAGAAAAGGCCGGGTTGCGACTGGATATAACGTCTTGTGTTCACAAAGTAATTGTCATACTGAAACGCAGCCGCTGTATCGATGTATACATAGGTGTTTCTCACTCCATATACGCATCTTTGGTCAGTATCCGGGTCTGCGTCCGGAGAGTAGGGTTTTTGAGAAGGGCAGTATCTCAATTCTCTTGGTATAAAACTGTTCATCGCAGTTTTTTGCAGCCTTGGATAGAAAAATCCGTCCCAGTTTTCGGCATACAGGAAAAATTGAGTTCCCAGCTGTTTAAGGTTGTTTATGCAGACAGCCGATTTTGCCCGCGCTCTTGCCCTGCTTAAAGCGGGAAGCAGCATACCGGCAAGTATGGCGATAATGGCTATTACCACAAGCAGTTCTATAAGCGTAAATCCCCGGTTCTTTCTCATTTATTTCACCTCTCTTTTAGGGTTTACAGCCAAAAACAATTCAGCCCGACAATTCCTGTCAGTCCGGTTTTACTCAGTCCAGTATATGTTAGAGAGCAGCATCGGCCTGTGCTGAAAAGTTGTGCGCGGATCCGGAGGCGCATTTACATTGCATTTTAAGGCGTTGGGGAACTGGGTCACATCTGCCCAGCTGAAACCTTGCGATCCCCCGCTCACCCAGTAAGACGGGTTTTTAGGAGTCGCCACCCACTTTACCCTGCCATCGACATACAGGGCATTTATTCCTTCCACTCCATGGTTGCCGTAAAGCCTGTAAAGCCGCCATGTATGGGGAGAACCGCCCCTCGGGTCGTCCGTCATGATAGCGGTATCCGGATGTGTCTGCACGTTTAAACCGAGGGCATAAGTATAAGAACAGCTTGACACTGCTCCTCTGCCAATAGCGCCGCTTATACCGGTGGCGGGGGTTGCCCTGTAAATGGCGCCTTTTCTTTTTTCGTAAGGTTTATCCATGCCATTGCCGGGACATATAAAAAGTTTGTAGTCCGTTATATATTGGGCTGATTCAAACTCAGGGGTTGAAGGGTCGGTCTGTCCCGTGATGAGAGCCAGGGAGACATTGGGTTTTGAAGTTATATAGCCGGCGCTGTAACTGGGATGTCCGCTCCATATTGCCGCATCGTCAAAATCGTGGTTAGGGAAATATCCTCCCCAATCGTTGGCGTATATCAGGAGCGCCAATCCCAGTTGCTTAAGGTTGCTTATACATGCCGCCTTTCTTGCATTTGCCCTTGCCCTTTCCAAAGCAGGCAGAAGCATTGCCGCTAAAATTGCTATTATCGCTATAACCACGAGCAGTTCTATCAGAGTAAAGCCTTTTTCGTTTTTTTCCATCTTTCACCTCCTCTCTTTATTTGGGATTCTGCCAAATTTGGCTATGCTTTAAGTAGCGTTTCTATTAATCTTTCAGTTTATTAAAGCATTGATAGCCTCCCCCTTTCTTCCCATATCGGACATGATCCGGCATCCCATACTCATAAATAATTTCTGAATCAGGTCCAGATAAGAAAAAGGGTGGGATTCGGGATGATAAACAAAAACACGAAAAGATTTTTCAATGAACGATTATCTCTGGTTTTCCCAAAAAGCGCCTGCTCTTTTCTTGCATAATTTCACATTTCATTGTGGTTAATTTGATTTTTATAAGCTCATCTGCAGTATGTCATAATAATTTGTTTTTGTCAAGTATTTATTGATTTTTATAAATACGATAAACATATATGTTCTTAAACCGTAGCCGAACCTTTTGCGGGAAAAATGGCAATAAAGAAAAACGTTAAAGAAGGATTCCGTATCAAGCCCGGGATATACCGGATAAACCCCTGAGAAACCTGGAAAACCTGTATATCCAGGCCGCAGCAGCCGCCACTGCAACCCTTGGCAAGGTAATCCATGGAGCGAAAGCGCCCACGGCGACAAAAAGAAGGGTGTCTTCAAGAAGTGAATGGCAAAGGGCTATGGAACGGTTGAGGATTTCAACCTCCTGCGGATCGAGGACGCCCGATTCGATTTCCTCCAGTATGACAGTCGCCCCGTAAGCAAGTCCGAGGGTGTTGGCAACTATCCAGAGAAAGGCCGTCTTTCCCGGCAGTCCCATGGCCCTGAGAAGAGGCCTGAGGATAACGGAGAGAGGACGCATGAGGTTGAACTCCGCCAGGATGGACTGCAGAAACATCAGGAGTACCAGTATCGCGGAAACCCTGCCCATGAGAATGAAAAGGCTTTTCGCCCACGTTTCCATGATTTCCGTAAACGCACCCTGAACGGCTGTCCCGCCGGTTACAGCCACCGGCACACCCGGGTGAGCGGGCAGAAGGTAATTGAGGGCAAGAGCCGCCAGCAAGCTCATTGATAACCTGAGAGAAAGGACCCCCAACGCCGACATGCCTGCCTTCCTCTGGACATGAACCTCCACGGGAAGGTTATGGCTGAAGAGCATCATCAAAGCGAGTATTGTCACCTGCCTCGGATTCAGGGCCATGGTGCCCATGGCCGCTATACCTGCATATATGTTTATGAAGGCCCCTGTAAGAAAAGGAAGAGCGGCCTCCCCGGGGAGTCCTGCGATCCTGAAAAACGGTGAGATAAGGCGGCCGAAATGCTTGAGAAGTCCGCTGTATGAAATAATTGTAACGATCAGGGAAACGGGCGCCATTATGGTCAGAAGCCACACAGCTGACGCAATTCCCTTTTTAAAGCCGTTTTCCAGGCACCGGGAAAGGCGTCCCGCGAAGGAAAACCTGCCGCCATAGGATCTTCCAGTCTCTTTTACCATCTTATTTCCACCTGTATTATTTCCCATTCCGGAATGATACTGTTTTGAAAAGCCGTCTATTTAAAGTTTCATGCAAAAAAATATCCCATAGTATATCACCCTCAGTTTTTTTAAACAAAAGAGGGAATGGAGGCAAGCCGTAAAAAGGGATTTAACCTTCACATGGAACACCCTGAATAAAAAAGTGTCTAATCATTAAAACAGGATGAATGTCGCTCCTGCTTGTGGACAGCCTGCCTTATGGTATAAAATAGGCTGATGGAAAAGAGAGGCAGGAGAGTATCTATGACAATTAGCTAACATGCGCAGAAATTTGCATGTGAGAAAGCCACAAAACACCTTGCAGGGAGATAAAATGAGAAAGACAGGGTTATTCGTTGCGGCGGCATCGGCAATAGCGCTTTTCCCGGTAATCTTCTTTTTCGGGGTGGAGGCATTCGGACAGAAAAACCTCAATCAGGACAGGCAGAGGGCAGGGAAGCTGATGCAGGAGGGTAACTACAGGGAATCCTTTGAGATTTTCTCCGCACTCGCGCTCGATCCCGCTGACGATCCAGGCCAGGTTCCCCATGACATGGAGAAGGCAGTAAGCTGCCTGGCAAACCTCGGACGCACCAACGAATTCGACGGTTTCATTGAAAAAGCGGTGAGGATTCATTCGAAGAACTGGAAAGCGCTTGCAAAAGCCGGAAGGCTCTACATGGACACAGAACACTACGGATCTATAGTGGCCGGAGAATTCATCAGGGGACCCCACCGCGGACCTTCGACGGTAGCAAACTCATTTGAAAGGGACAGGGTCAGGGCAATGCAGTTGTACAGGGCTGCGATTGAAAGGAACATCATGGAAAAGGCCGCGGAAAGAGAGCCATCCTCCACTGGAGAGATTTTCCTCTCTCTTTCCGGGGCGATACTGGGAAACAGGGGATGGAGCCAGGCATGGAGGCTCCAGTACATTACCGACATGAATACCCTGCCTGACGTGGAGGAAGGATATTACATGTACGACTACAGGACCTCCTTCAGGGGCGCACCGGTTAATCCCGACGGCACGCCCGTTTTCCACATGATGCCGGAAAGCTGGGAATCGGCCGGAACGGACGGTGAACGATTCAGGTGGTGCCTTGCACAGGCGTCAGAATACGCCCCTGAACTCAAGGGGCGCGCCATGAGCGACTGGGCTGGATTTCTCCATGCCCAGTTTGGGGTGGAGACCATGGGGTCGTACAGGTTTCCATACGGAAGGGTAAAGAGGGAAAATGGGAAAAGGGATGAAAGCGGACCATACGCCGTGAGCAGCCTTGAAGAAAGCGAGACCATTTCAAAACTTGCAAACGGCATAAAAAGGTTCAAACTGCCGGAAGAGTTCAACCACATAAGCATATATAGGCAGATTGCCGACGAGGATAAAACCGGGTACGCGCAGAACGCACTGTACCAGCTGTCCGCCATTTTTGAAAACAGGATGCAGTATGAAAAAGCCGCCGGATTCTGGGAGAGGAATATAAGGGAATTCTCCGATCCTCATGGAAGCAAGAAGGCGAGGCTTGATCAGATCACAGGAAACTGGGGACGTTTCGATCCTGCCGCTACACAGCCTGCCGGCTCGGGAGCAAGCGTTGAATACATATTCAGGAACGGTAAAAAAGTGCGTTTCACCGCCCGGGAGATAAACATTTCAAAGCTTCTTGCCGACACGAAAAAATATATAGAGTCAAAACCCCGAACCCTGGAATGGAACAGGATAAACGTACAGGACATAGGATACCGGCTGGTAACGAACAAGGAAGAGATATACGCCGGCAGGCAGGTGGCGGAATGGGAGCTGGAACTTGAGCCCCGGGAGGGACATTTCAACAGGGTGATAAGCGTCTCCACGCCCCTTCAGAAGGCAGGCGCATACCTTCTGACCGCACTCATGGAAGGAGGAAACAGAAGCAGTATCGTGCTCTGGGTAGCCGATACCGCCATTGTCAAAAAGCAGATGGACAACGCCACATACTATTACGTTGCAGACGCCGAAACGGGACTTCCCGTGCCCGGCGCAAAGCTCGAATTCTTCGGATACAGGCAGAGGTGGAGGGAAACGAGAAAGTCCGGAGAAGCAAGATACGAGACGGATACCAGGGAGTTCTCGAAAACAACTGATCCGGACGGCCAGGCTGTCATAAAAGCGGATGAGAAGAACAGCAACTACACGTGGCTTATAACAGCCACGGCAGGAAAAGGAAGGTTTGCCTACATGGGATTCACAGGCATGTGGACTTCCGTATACCGTGACCCTGAGTATAACCAGGTGAAGTATTACTTCATGAGCGACAGGCCGGCATACAGGCCTGGAAACAGTGTTAAATTCAAATGGTGGATCAACACGGCGAGGTACGAGCAGGAAGGCAAATCCAGTTTTGCCGGGCAGAGGCTGAAGGTCGGCATCAATAATCCGAGAGGTGAGAAGGTATTTGAGAAGAGTTATTCCGCAGACGATTTTGGCGGCATAGACGGCGAATTTCTTCTGCCGGAAGATGCAGTGACAGGCATCTACTCGGTCACGGCCAACGACAGAGGCATGGGAACATTCAGGGTCGAGGAGTATAAGAAACCTGAGTTCGAGGTGAAGGTCGAGGCCCCCGCGGAACCTGTCAGGCTGGGAGATAAAATAACCGCCCGGATAGAGGCAAGGTACTATTTCGGGCCGCCGGTGAAGGAAGGGAAGGTGACCTACAAGGTTTTCAGGTCTTCAAGCCCGGACGAATGGTATCCCCCAATGAGGTGGGACTGGCTTTACGGAAAAGGATACGGCTGGTTCGGATACAACTACGAATGGTACCCAGGATGGGCCGACTGGGGATGCTTCAGCCCCTGGCCATGGTGGCGGCAAAGGCCCCGGGAACAGCCTGAACTGGTGGCCGAGATGGAAACGGAAATCGGGGAAGACGGCACTGTAAAAGTCGAGATAGACACGGGCCCGGCAAAAGAGATGCTCGGGGATACTGACCACATATACGAGATAACCGCCGAGGTGACCGACATGTCAAGGAGGACGATATCCGGGCATGGATCATTCATTGCGGCACGAAAACCTTTCAAGGTTTATGCCTGGACTGACAGGGGACATTACCGTGCCGGGGACGACATGCTCATCAGGGCACAGGCCCGGACTCCCGACGGGAAACCCGTGACCGGCAAGGGCATCATAAAACTGCTGAAGATATCTTACGTTGATGGAAAACCCAGAGAGACAGAGGCCGCCTCCTGGAGCTCCGAAACGGATGAACAGGGAGAGATCAGCAAAAGAATTAAAGTCTCCAGCCCCGGACAGTACAGGGTAAGCTGTACGGTTACCGATGGCAGGGGGAACGAGATTGAGGGGGGGTATATTTTCAGCGTGAGGGGGAAAGGATCATCCACAGCCGATTTCCATTTCAACGACCTGGAGATCGTCCCGGACAGGGCGGAGTATAAACCGGGCGAGAAGGCAAGCCTGATGATAAATACGGCCAGGGCTGGCGGCTGCGTGCTTCTCTTTCACAGGCCTTCCAACGGTGTTTACCTTCCTCCCAGGGTGATACGGATGGAAAGCAACAGCATAACAGAAGAGTTGGAGATAGTGAAAAAGGATATGCCCAACATCTTCGTGGAAGCCGTTACGGTCAGCGGCGGGAAGGTATTCCAGGAGGCGAGGGAGCTTGCGGTACCTCCTGAAAACCGGATTCTTGAGGTTTCCGTGGAACCGTCAATGGAAAAGTACAGGCCGGGAGAAAGAGCGTCTCTCAGGATACACGCAAGGGATTCGTCGGGAAGTCCTTACAGGGGAAGCCTGGTGATAACCATGTACGACAAGTCCGTAGAGTACATCTCAACGGGCTCCAACGTGCCGGACATCAGGGAGTTCTTCTGGAAATGGCGAAGGCACCACTATCCTTCCAGGGAAACCAGCCTTGACAGGATGGGTCACAACATATCAGACATAGGGATGCAGGATATCGGGATATTCGGCCACATGTCAGGGAACGAGGATAGTATAGATGGGGAGAGAGAGATGGCGAACGGCATGGCCCGGGGGAAGAACAGGATGTACAGGGACGGGCCTGTGATGGAAAAGATGATGGAGGTTTCCGCCTCACCGGCGGGGGCGGATGAGGCATCCGGGATGGCGGATACCACGGCAGGCTCAAAAGAGCAGGGAGATTATGTAACTCCCCGGGAACCTGCCGTCAGGAGCGCCTTCGCGGACACCGCCCTTTGGGTTGCTTCCGTCGAAACCGACGGGCAGGGCAACGCATCTGCCGAGGTCAAGTTGCCGGAAAACCTTACTTCATGGAAAACAAGGGTGTGGGCAATGGGTGAAGGAAGCCGCGTTGGCGAAGGATCCGCCGGGATTGTCACAACCAAGAACTTCATAGTCAGGCTTCAATCCCCGAGGTTCTTCGTGGAGAAGGACGAAGTCGTCCTATCCGCCAATGTCCATAACTACCTGGATTCCGCCAAGAATGCGGATCTTATTCTTGAAACTGAAGGAGGCTGCCTCGAAATGGTTAAACCTTCCCGGATGAAGCAAAGAATAACGATCAGCGCAGGAGGGGAAAAACGGGTTGACTGGAGAGTCAGGGTTATCCGTCCGGGAGAGGCCGTAGTCAGGATAAAGGGCGTCACGGACGAGGAATCGGACGCCGTGGAGATGAGGTTCCCGGCTTACGTTCACGGCATGCTGAAGACAGAAAGCTGGTCCGGGCACATCAGGCAGGGAGAGAAAAGGGCATCGTTATCTTTCAACGTGCCGGCAGAAAGGCGGCCAGAAGAAACCAGGCTTGAGATAAGATATTCCCCAACCCTTGCCGCGGCCATGGTAGATGCGCTTCCATACCTGGCAGATTATCCTTACGGATGTACCGAACAGACCCTTAACAGGTTTTTGCCTGCCGCGGTGACAAAGAAGACGCTTCTCGACATGAAACTGGATCTGGGTCAGATAAGAGAGAAAAGAACCAACCTCAACCCCCAGGAAACCGGTACCGGAACCGAGAGGGCAAAGGAGTGGAAAAGGCCGGAGGCCAATCCGGTCTTTGACGAGAAAGAGCTGGAACGAATGGTAGCCGCAGGCATAACAAGGCTTGCGGCCATGCAGTCTTCAGACGGGGGATGGGGATGGTTCAGCGGATGGGGGGAGAAATCCTGGCCTCATACGACGGCTACCGTTGTACACGGACTCCAGGTTGCCCGGGCCTGCGACGCACCTGTGCCTGAAGAAATGCTCGGACGTGGTGAGGATTGGCTCAGGAAATACCAAGATGAACAGGTACAACTGCTGGAGAACGCTGCGGGGAAGAAACCAGGCTCCAGGTGGAAAACCTCAGCCGACAATATCGACGCGCTGGTATACATGACGCTCGTGGATGCAAACTCGGACAACACCAGGATGAGGGAATTCCTTTACAGGGACAGGACGGAACTCTCTGTCTACTCAAAGGCCGTTTTCGGACTTGCCCTCCACCGGGCCGGAGATATCTCCAGGAGGGATATGCTCATGCGCAACATATCCCAGTATGTCGTGGAGGACAGCGAGAACCAGACTGCATACCTGAAGATGCCCGAAAATAACTGCTGGTGGCTCTGGCACGGAAGTGAAACGGAAGCCCATGCATATTACCTGAAGCTTCTTGCGGCAGCGGATCCGTCAAGCCGGGTTGCCCCGGGGATGGTGAAGTACCTTCTGAACAACAGGAAGCATGCCACGTACTGGGACAGCACAAGGGATACTGCCCTGGTCATTGAAGCCTTCTCGGACTACCTGAAGGCAAGCGGCGAAGACTCTCCGGACATGTCGGTAACCATACTTGTTGACGGAAGGAAAGCCGGTCAGGTGCTCATTAACAGGGAGAACCTTTTCACTTTCAACAACCTGGTTGTGCTGTACGGTGACGAGATAACTACCGGCAGGCACACTGTCGAGTTAAGGAAAGAAGGTACGGGCCCCCTTTATTTCAACGTCTACCTGTCCAACTTCACGCTCGAGGAACATATAACGAAAGCCGGCCTTGAGATCAGGACAGAGAGAAAGTATTACAGGCTCGCCAGGGAAGAAAAGAAGGTCAAGGCCGAAGGGATGTCCGGACAGGCGCTTGATCAGAGGGTCGAGAAATACAGGAGGGAAGAACTGAAAAATCTCGACAGTCTCAAAAGCGGCGACCTCGTTGAGGTCGAACTTAAAATTGAGAGCAAGAACGATTACGAATACATCATGCTGGAAGACATGAAAGCGGCGGGATTCGAACCCGTGGATGTGAGAAGCGGTTATTCCCGCAACGGACTGGGAGCATACATGGAGCTGAGGGACGAGAAAGTCTCCTTCTTCGCAAGGATCCTTCCAAGGGGTACCCACAGCATCAGCTACAGGATGAGGGCGGAAGTCCCCGGAAAGTTCAGCGCGCTCCCGGCAAAAGCAAGCGGCATGTACGCCCCTGAACTCAAGGCAAACTCAGACGAGATAAAGTTACTGGTAACGGACTGACGGGGCAAAAGGAATTCTTCACTCTATCGTTATCTTCCTGCGCTCAAAAAAGATCTTGCATACCTCCATGGCAAGGAGCGGAAAAGTCGAGACTGCCAGTACCATGACCCAGTCTGCCAGGCCGAGGGGCTCGGTCTTGAAAATCCTTCGGCTGAAAGGAAAGTATACGACCGCCACCTGGAGGAGAAAAGAAGTAACGGTTGCCAGTATGAGCTTGGGATTGCTCATGAAACCGAGCCTGAAGACGGATCTTGTCATGCTGCGGCAGTTGTAGGCGTGGAAGAGCTGGGAACATGCAAGAACGATGAAAGCCGCAGTCCTGGCCCGGCCTATGCCTTCATTCTCGACGTAAAGGACAAATACGAAAGCCAGAAGGCAGCAGGCCGCTATGAAAACGCCCTGGAGAATTATTGTCAGGCCAAGTTTTTTTGTCACCACGTGTTCGCAGGGTTTCCTCGGAAGCCGTTTCATGATGGCAGGATCGATGGGCTCCACTCCCAGGGCCAGAGCCGGCAGGCCGTCGGTAACGAGGTTTACCCAGAGTATGTGAATGGGCAGAAGAGGAACCGGCAGGCCGATGAGGGCGGAATTGAACATCACGAGAATCTCTCCCGTGTTGCATGAAAGAAGGTAATGCACAAACTTCCTTATATTGTCATATATGCCCCTGCCCTCTTCTATGGCGGCAACGATAGAAGTGAAGTTGTCGTCGGTCACGACCATGTCCGACACCTCCTTGGTGACGTCTGTGCCGGTGATGCCCATGGCAACACCTATATCGGCTTCCTTAACCGCCGGGGCGTCGTTGACTCCGTCCCCCGTCATTGCCACCACGTGTCCGGCCTTCTTCCAGGCTCTTACCACCCTCAATTTGTGTTCGGAAGAGACCCTGGCGTAGACAGATATGCGTTCTATGGTCCTGCCGAGAGCTTCCTCGTCCATGGAATCAAGTTCTTCCCCGCTCAATGCCAGCGAATCTTCCCCGAAAAGGCCCAGTTCCCTGCCGATCGCCACGGCGGTATTCTTGTGATCCCCGGTGATCATTACAGACCTTATTCCGGCGCTCCTGCATCTCGATATGGCTTCCCTGACTTCCGGCCTGGGAGGATCTATCATGGCGACCATGCCCATGAAAACAAGTTCCTTCTCAACGTCCTCCGGCACGAAAGCCGGCATGCCTTGTGGGAGTTCCCTCCGTGCAACGGCCAGGACCCTCATTGCGCCATCGGCAAACCCGGAGTTGGCATCAAGGATCCTCTGCCTGTCCTGGTCGGCAATGGGAGAAGATACTCCGCCTTTGTCGATAGAAGAGCATCTCCGGAGCACCTCCTCGGGCGCCCCCTTGGTATATGCGACGAGGCCCCCGCCTTTCCTGCGGATGACAGTCATCATTTTCCTTTCCGAATCAAACGGTATCTCGTCCACGAACAACTGCATCCCTTCACAACTCTCTTTCCATATGCCGGCTTTCGCCGCCGCCGTAAGGAGAGCGGCTTCAGTGGGATCCCCGACTATGGAATATCCGCTCTTATCCACTACAAGCTGGGCGCCGTTGCATAAGACGCACGCTTCCAATACGTCTTTCAGGAGGCCGTAACCTCCGACATCTATCTTCTTTTCTTTCAGGAGGTATTCGCCCTCGGGCCCGTATCCAACCCCTGTTACATTAAACACCTCGCCGCCGGCGTATACCGATTTAACGGTCATCTCGTTCTTGGTGAGAGTTCCTGTCTTGTCGGAACAGATAACGGTGGTGCATCCGAGGGTTTCAACGGAAGGCAGTTTCCTGACAAGGGCGTTGCGCCTTATCATACGCTGCACGCTGAGAGCCAGAACTATCGTAACCACCGCAGGCAGTCCCTCGGGTATGGCCGCTACGGCAAGGCTGACAGAAGTCAGGAAAACTTCCACGAGGGCGCCCCCCCGGAGTTTTTCAAGGAGGAATACAAGAGCAACAAGGATAAAGCATGCCTTCACTATCATCTTGCTGAATTCCTCGAGCTTTTTTTGAAGAGGGGTCGATTCCCGGTCTATATCCTGTATAAGGTGGGCTATCATGCCAAGTTCGGTTTTCATTCCCGTGAACACTACGGCCGCCCTTGCCCTTCCGGATACGACCGATGTCCCCATGTATACCATGTTCGCCCTTTCCGCAAGGGGGATCTCCCTTGCTTCCATGGGTTCAACTGTCTTGAGAACAGGGGTGGACTCACCGGTAAGGCTGGCTTCCTGGGCGCTGAAATTGGATGTCGTCCATGAGAGGCGGCAATCCGCAGGCACATGATCTCCCGACTCAAGCTCGACGATATCTCCCGGCACCAGTTCGGATGACGGTATGATGGCATGGATACCCTTGCGTATCACTTTTGTTGAGGGAGAAGACAATCTCTTGAGGGCAGCGAGAGACTTTTCGGCCTTGTGCTCCTGTATGAATCCAAGGATGGCGTTGAGGATGATTATGGCCACTATGACAATGGCATCAACCCATTCCTTGAGAAAACCCGATACCAGGACGGCTCCGAAAAGGACCCATATGATGAAGCTTTTGAACTGATCGAGAAATATCATGAAGGGCGGGCGCCCCTTTTTCTCTTCAAGCCGGTTGGGGCCGTATTTCCGTGTTCTCTCTTCAATTTCAGATTCGGCAAGCCCCGCGTCGAGATTCGTATTGAGTATCCGGGCGACTTCTTCTACCGGTATGTGCCAGAATTTTTTTTCCATGAATTGCTCCACAATAAAGAAACCGTGATTTTGCGCATCAGGGAGCGCCTGGGCAAACCAGGTTTTATAAAGGGCAAATTACATCAGGTTATGGTGTTTTCAGAGATGCAACATTAAAACATTTTCGGCTTTCATTGTCAAGATTTGGGTATGACCGCTTTGCCGGAATTGACAAAGATAAGAAAGGCGTTATACCTGTATATTCCCTCTTTAGACCTTTCCCCGGGGAGAGAGAAAAGACCCCGTTGCTTGCATGTTCTTCGTCCTCTCCCCTGGGGGAGAGGGTCTTCCTCGTTTTTTCTTCCTCTCCTCTTGGGGGAGAGGACATGCCCGTCCGTAGCTTTAGCGTAGGAGGGTTGAGGTGAGGGGGCACGCTCTTCCTCCCTCTACCCATAGGGGAGAGGGTTGGGGTGAGGGGGGCTTTAAAACATAACAAAAAAAACAGAATCACAACAACATAAAAACAACTAACCCCCTCATCCTTTTTCCTTCTCCCCCAGGGATAGAAGGAAAAGACTCCGTTGCTTGCATGTTCTTCGTCCTCTCCCCTGGGGGAGAGGACATGCCCGTCCGCAGCTTTAGCGGAGGAGGGTTGAGGTGAGGGGGTCTTTAAAACGGTATCCTCAAGATTTCTTTTCCAATTTTTTTTCAAAAATGTAATATATGACGGGGACGACAACCAGGGTTATGAGGGTGGCGCTCAAAAGTCCTCCTGTCACTGCCCTCGCCAGGGGAGCCTGGAACTCTCCGCCTTCTCCCAGCCCCATGGCCATCGGCAACAGGGCAAGACCCGTCGTAGAGGCAGTCATAAGTATGGGGCGCAACCTGCGCCTGCCGGCCTCTTCTATCGCTTCCTTCAGGGGCATGCCGTCCCTGTTGCGCAGGAGAATTATATGGTCAACAAGAACGATGGCATTATTAACCACTATACCCCCAAGCATGATGCATCCTATGAAGGACTGCATGTTAAACGTCGTGCCCGTGAGAAAAAGCAGCCATACCACTCCAATAGCCGCCGGCGGTATTGAAAACATTACAACGAAAGGATCCCTGAGGGACTCGTACAGGGAAACCATCACCATGTATACGAGAATGAGGGCCAGTATGAAAACCCCCGCAAGTTCACGGAAAGCTTTCTGCTGCTCTTCGTACTCGCCCGTGAAGTTTATAGTGAATCCCGACGGCACGGGTATATGAGCCAGCTTGGACCTGATATCCTTGAGTATGAGTCCCACGTTCCTGTCACTGGTGTTAGCCGTTACGGTAACGATTCGTTCCTGGTCCTTCCTCTCTATCCGTACCGGGCCGCTCCTTGATTCCAGCCTGACAAGATTCTTAAGCAGGACAGGTTCACCGTCCTTGTTTGCAAGGTAAAGGTTAAGGATTTCTTCCAGTGTCATCTTGTCGGAATCCAGGAGCTGGACGTATATCCTGTACTCGTTTCCCCCGTCCCTGTAGTATCCGGACGTCTTGCCGCCAAGGGCGGTCTGAAGCATCTTTGCCACGTGCGAAACGGTGAAACCCATGTCCTCGGCCTTAACCCTGTCTATAACGACAATCTCTTCGGGCATGCCCGATTCCCGGCTCACCTGGGCATCGGTTATGCCTTCCGTGCTTTCAACCGCTTCCTTCACCCGGTAAGCAAGCATGTCTGCGGTCTCAAGGTCGTATCCCCTGATCTCGATCGAAACCCTTTCGGTCGTACCCGAAAGCATCCTTGTAAACATGCCCGTCCCCGCCCTGGTCCTCACCGTAACCCCGGGTATGCCGGAAAGCTTTTTACGCAGGTCTGAAACCACGTCTTCGCTGGAACGCGTACGTTCAGATTTGGGCTTCAGGGATATGCGGATCTGCCCGGTATGGCTGTCGGAAGACATCCAGCCGCTGCCCCCGATATTGGCCACCATGTTCTTTCTCTCGGGGACTTCCCGCATGACTATGGCCTCCATAAGCCTGAATTTTTCGTCGAGTACAGCAAGCCTCGTTCCGACTTCCATCTCCACGTTTACCCTGACCTCTCCCTCGTCGCTCTGGGGCATCAGTTCCATTCCGGCCATGAGGCCGACTCCAAGACTGACGATAAGGGCCGCCGAGACAGCGAGAAGAACGGGTTTCCTGCGTTTCAGGACAGTACTGAGAATCCTCTGGTAGTAGGCTTCCATCCTTTTAAATATGCTGCCGCTTATCCTGTAAAGCCTGTGGCCCAGCCTTTCCCCT
>Ga0302245_1001356_pt1 | contig 16656 bp, 16 predicted proteins | sample AAG_UR_Thr_MG_FD_193512 | JGI IMG/M metagenome (GOLD analysis project Ga0302245, IMG submission 193512) | Enriched activated sludge microbial communities from anaerobic digester in WTTP, New Holstein, Wisconsin, United States - AAG_UR_Thr | ecosystem: Engineered > Bioreactor > Anaerobic >... | reverse complement strand
GACGGGGCGTCGCCATCAGGGAAGCCTTCAACCAGATCAAGCGCTACCAGCGTGAAAGCTTCTGGGCGGCAAGCGGCCTGTTTGAATATGTGCAGATCTTCGTCATCTCCAATGGCACCCATACCAAGTACTATTCAAACACCACCCGCTCCTATCACATAAAGGAAACCAGCGAAGCGGAACGCAGCCAGAGCAAGAAAACCAGTAACAGCTTCGAGTTCACCTGCTATTGGGCAGACGCCAATAACAAGCCCATTGCCGATCTGATGGACTTCACAAAAACCTTTTTCGCCAAGCATACCCTGCTCAATGTGCTCACCAAATACTGCGTGTTCACCACGGAAGACCTCCTCCTCGTGATGCGCCCCTACCAAATTGCGGCAACCGAGCGCATTCTTTCCAAAATCGAGATTGCCAGCAATTACAAGAAAACCGGAACTATCGAGGCAGGCGGCTATATCTGGCATACCACCGGCAGCGGCAAGACCCTGACCTCCTTCAAAACTGCCCAGCTTGCCTCGATGCTGCCGTATATCGACAAGGTGCTCTTTGTGGTAGATCGCAAAGACCTCGACTACCAGACCATGAAGGAGTACGACCGCTTCCAGAAAGGCGCAGCCAACAGTAACACCTCGACCCGCATTCTTCAGCGGCAGCTCGAGGACCCTTCGGCGAAAATCATCATCACAACCATCCAGAAACTGGACCGATTCATCTCACTCAATCGAACACACGATGTCTACAAAAAACACGTAGTCATCATCTTTGACGAATGCCACCGCTCGCAATTCGGTGACATGCACCGTAAAATCATAAAATCATTCAAGAATTATCACCTGTTTGGGTTTACCGGCACGCCGATTTTTGCTGTCAATGCCAGCAACAACGGCAACCCGCTCATGAAAACCACGGAGCAGGTGTTCGGCGACAAACTCCATACCTATACGATTGTGGATGCAATCAACGACGGCAATGTCCTGCCCTTCCGTATCGACTACATCAACACAGTCAAGATGAAGGACAGGGTCGAGGACAAAAGCGTTTCCGCCATCGACACCGAAAAGGCGCTGGAAGCTCCCGAACGCATCCGCGAAATTGTCTGCTACATCCTCGATCATTTTGACCAGAAAACAAAACGGAACAGCTTCTATACCCTGAAAGGTCAGCGTGTCGCAGGCTTCAACTCCATTCTGGCGGTGAGTTCGATTCCCATGGCCATGAAGTACTACACGGAGCTCAAACGCCAGCTTGCTGAGCGTGGCCGTGAACTCATGGTGGCCACCATCTTCAGCTACAGCGCAAACGAAGCGGACCCCGAAGATGTGTTCCCCGATGAGAACTTCGATACCGACAGCCTGCCACCCACCGCCCGCGAATTCCTCGGGTCGGCCATCGCAGACTATAACGCGGCCTTCAATGTCAACTTCGATACCTCAGCAGATAAGTTCGAGAATTATTATAAAGATCTGTCCCTCAGAGTAAAAAAGCGCGAAGTAGACCTCCTGGTCGTCGTCAACATGTTCCTAACCGGCTTTGACGCAACCACACTCAACACCCTCTGGGTGGATAAAAACCTTCGCCTGCATGGCCTGTTGCAGGCCTTTTCGCGCACCAACCGGATTCTCAATTCCGTAAAGACTTATGGCAATATTGTCTGCTTCAGGAATCTGCAAAAAGAAACTGATGAGGCGATTGCGCTGTTCGGCGACAAGGATGCCGGCAGTATCGTGCTCTTGAAAGACTATGACAGCTATTACCATGGCTACAACGATGAACACGGCAAGCATCAGCCAGGCTATATCGAGCTGATCGAGGAACTGCAGACCAAGTTTCCCCTTGGCCAAGCCATCACAGGAGAAGCCAGGCAGAAAGAATTCATCAAACTGTATGGCGCAATTCTGCGGCTCAAGAATATCCTGACGGCTTTTGACAATTTTGAAGGCAACGAAATTCTGGCTGAGCGAGACTTCCAGGACTACCTGAGCGTCTACATCGATCTGTATCAGGAATTCAGCAAAGCGAAAGAAAATGAGAAGGAAAAAATCAATGACGACATCGTCTTTGAAATCGAGCTCATCAAGCAAATCGAAATCAACATCGACTACATCCTGATGCTCGTTGCCAAGTATCATGCCTCCAACTGCAAGGATAAAAGTATTCTGGTATCGATCGATAAGGCCATCGGATCCAGCACCCAGCTGAGAAGCAAGCGCGAGCTCATCAAAAACTTCATCGAAACCATCAATGCGTCCACCAATGTTGATGAGGATTGGCGCGCTTTCGTCCTCAAGCAGAAGGAGGCGGACCTCAATGCGATTGTCGGCGAAGAGAATCTCAAATTCGAAGAAACGAAGAAATTCCTCGACAACGCATTCCGTGACGGTGTACTGAGGACCACCGGAACGGACATCGACAAGATTCTGCCGCCCATTTCCCGTTTTGCTGTTGCTGGAAGCCGTGAAGCAAAAAAGCAAGGCATTATCACAAAGCTGATGAGTTTCTTTGAGAAATATTTTGGGCTGGTGTGAGGAGGTGCATATGGGAAAAGCGGAATCTTCATTTGAAAGTATCGAAAATAATGTCATTCTCGAAAAGGCAATCGAAATTGCATGTAGAGCCCATCAAGGTCAGCGCGATAAAGCAGGAGCCCCCTATATTCTGCATCCGCTCCGCGTCATGCTGCAACTTGATAGCATCGAAGAGCGAATTGTAGCAGTCCTTCATGATGTAATGGAGGATGGTCCTGCTGAATCAGTGCAAGAGATAAAGAACCTCTTACCGCAGAGATTATTTGAAGCCTTGCTTGCAGTAACGAAACAGGATGATGAGCATGGGCCCGAAGGATATGCTCACTTCATTGAGCGTGCGATGCATGATTCTATTGCTCGACGAGTAAAGATTGCTGACCTCCGCGACAATCTCGATATTACAAGGCTCGATGCCATAAGCGAAAAAGATAGCGATAGGCTTAATAGATACTTACGCTCGCTCCGCAGGCTGCAAGCCTTGGAAGAAGAGCATGAGCAAGCATAGAGCGCTTTTATATTTTTGATTAAAAAGGGAAATAAAGATAATTCATTTTTAGAAGTGAGCAAAAACCGAAGGACGAAGAAAATTTACAAGAGCCAAATATTAATCTGAAATAATTCTGATAGGAGTTCAACGCCAGCATCCCTGTTAACTTTTTATAGGAGGAGAGGCCATGTTCTATGACGACACGCAGATAGATGAATTTGTAAAAGAGCTGAAGATTCCAGGCGGCCAGAGCTATGTCGAGCATACCGCAAAAGCAATTGGGCCGATGCTGATTAAGCAGCCCTGGCTCTACAAAACGTTTGGCGTGTACTGGTGGGCAATGAAAGACGCATTGCGAAAATATGCTCCAAAGCCAGGCGCGTGGTACATGGGGAAATATGACGATGTTGTGATGAAAGCGCGAGCATGGCACGGGGACGAATTCCGGACAATTCTAGCCGCTGCTCATTATCATAGTGATATGGGCGAATTAAAAAGGGATCACGAATGGTTTGACAAGTACGGCAATGAACATATATATGCGCTTGAAGACCCGAACGGAGATGAGGTCAGGGGGTAGCCCGTGAAAATGATGGTTGTTAAGGCACTGAATACGTCGAAGCTCATACGAAAGCCTGTCATGGTTACGCGTGGGGGAAAAACCTTCCAGCAGCATAAATGGGTGCGGCCTGAAGATATGCCGGCTCCGCAGCGCACGAATATGAAAGTTGAAGTTGAAGGATATCCAGACGAAACAAAGGGCGAACAGTCGGAAGCAGTAAAGCGGCTTCTTGATCCGTCAAATCAAAAGCCTTGTAAGCGTGATGAACTTTTGCAGCCTTCCGGCGATATCGATACTCTCTACAAAATGGCAGAAGAAGTACGCGCCGATTTTAGAAAAGTTATGGAAGGATTAAAGGAACAGCTTGGCGCAAGCGAGCTTCTTTCACGGCCGGTACTGAAAAACAAAGAGCGCGTGATTGAGAAGATGAAAGAGGATGGTGCGAAGGACGCAAGCCAGATTTACGATATCGACGGGCATACGCTTGTGTTTAATGATCTTGAGAGTCTGTCGAAAGCAGTTGACTTCTTCCAGAAAGACCCTCGCGTGATGCGCATAAAAAACTATTATGCCAATCCGACACCGCTGGGATACCGGGGCGTCAATATCAATGTAAAATTACCGAATGGGATGATCTCAGAAATTCAGCTCAACACAAAAGCGATGATTGAAGCGAAAGAAAATTATGGGCATGTTTTTTATGAGGTAGCGAGGGAAGCGGAAGGACAATTGCCCCCTCCGCCTCCGCCTGCGCCATACCATTATGCAGTATTGGCGCAGAAAAAGCTCTATGCTTTTGCTTGGGAAGTGTCGCGAGGCCAGCAGGATTCCGCCAATTTGAGCGCCTCGCTTTTTGATATTTCTCTCCCGCTTTGGAGTATGTCGGCAAAGATACTTGAGTCGCATGGTTCAAGTTGGCTTTCAGAGCGCACCCGGAAAAGATTCCAGGATTTTGGATCGCGCGCAAAGGGCACGTCGTCCCTTTCAAAAAATCTCAATGATTCAAAGTCTGAGATTGAAGGCATGTCTAAATCCTCCCGTATAGATAAGTATACAGCATTAGCGCTACACGCGTAACATGGCGCATTGCCTCATCGAAAATTTAAGCGAAACGCTATCGATGCGTCATTATAAAATCTAACCCAAAGTACACTCCATGCAATGGTTTGGAGGCACCATATGGGGCTCAGTATGCAAGAACGACATCGGGTCATCGCAGAAACCGCAGCATAGTGAGTACTGAATGACGCGCGGTTTTAGCACTTAGGAAGCTATAAAGGCAGAGAAATTCGGAGGCGATGCGGGGCTTCTGTTTGGCAGGGGGTGAAAAAGTATGGCTTGCCTTCGGAAAACCTTGCTATGGCAGAGCCTATCGGCGACAGCGGACCAAGAGTGAAAACAGCGTGCGGAATTCCTTGATTATGTAGAGGGAAATGATTGGGACAGTACAGGGAAGTGATTGGGAAGTGAGAGGGAAAGCGGACTTAGGACGTAGGACATAGGACATAGGACATAGGACATAGGACATTGGATACTGATGGGGATGGCGTTTCGCAACGTGAAACTTTGCCAGCCATTAAGACGCCTACGGCGGCCGCGGCTGCGGCACAGCCGCTTAATGAAGATATTGAGCTTTACAATAAAATCAAAAAACCTTTACACTGAGCTTGGGGGTCATATCTGAGAGCGCTGCACCTGTCAAGAACAAAGGTATGAATTTTTTCTTCTCTTATGCTCCTTACCGATGACATCTATTAATTATCGCCACCCACATACCCATCGTTACGCTGTTTCGTTGCATTCATATCTTCGCCGTCTCTGCGACATGATGATGTCCAGAAAGGATTTCGCAATCAAAAAAGCGGATCTTGAAGATCCATGACCCCCACGCGCTTATCCTTTCTTGGACGAAACAACCGTATTGCAGTTGGTATGGTGTGGTTCTCTATACGCGCTTTTCGTGCTGAGTACCCAATATGTCGCTTCAGCCAAATGCCGTGCGACGGCACCAATCGCAATGCCATGCCCTTTTGTTGCCTTTAGCCGTTCATAGAGCTGAGCAACATGACGGAAATGCAAGGCTTCATGCCGCATGGAGAGTATATTCGCTGCCTCTACGAATGCCAAATGCAGATAATGATTGACATCGGCAGGAGTGTGCCCATACCGAACTTTGCCTCCAGACGCATGGACAGAAGGAGTAGTGCCTGCATAGGATGCATAACAAGCAGCACTGGGAAACCGTGTGATATCGCCTGTTTCATAGGCAATAACATGGCTGAGGATCGGTCCTATGCCTGGAATCGTCTGCAAAAGTGCTACTTCTGGCGCTGTGTTCTTGACTTCATGCATGCGCGCCTCAAACTCTTTTATCGCAGATTTCACCGCATCCAGCTATCCCAGGAGGTTCTGTACGGCAAAACTGGTATGGGGAGGAAGCAGTAAACGCGCAGCTTCCAAAGAAGCGCGGCCTTTCACATTGAACGCATCGCTCGTGGCATCAAAGGAAATGCCATACTTGCTGAAGCAGGAGAGAATGCGGTTCTTAAGGCGTGTAACCTCTCTGGTCAGTACCATTCTGGTACGAAAGAGCTCTCGTATGTCACGCACCTCACCGGAAGGTATCCACACCGTGGGCAAGGTTCCCGTTCGTTGCAGGGTATTCAGTCCCTTGGCATCGAGCCGATCGGTCTTCTTTGATGAGGCAAGCATCATTTTCGCTTTCCTCGCATTCACCAGTCGAGGTACCATCCCTGCCGCCTCGATTTCGTCTACGATCCAGTACCAGGAGCCTATCGTCTCTAAGGCGACAGGAGAGTTTCGTTCACAGCGCGAGAGAAATTCACGAATCTCGCCTTTCCTGTGTGTAATGCGCTGTTCCATGACGCGGTAGCCCTTCTCCTGATCTTCCACAACTGCATAGGTGTATCGCTTGTGCGAATCAAATGCGATATACTGCATCTCGCTGCACCTCCTTTGCGCTCATTCTTCCAATGAAGTAATTCTACTTCACATAGCGCGCTGGTGCAGCGCTCTCATATCATCAAAATGAGCCCTAGCAAAAAACCGCAGATATAACCGAATGAAGAAGGCAAATGGTCAACGGGGGCCAGAAAAGCTAGGTCAAAATGACCCAGCTTTTTCTTCAACCGCCGAAATATTAGCAAAACAATACAAATGGCCTACAAGGGGCTTCTATTTGGCAAGGGGTGAAAATATACGGCCTAGCCTTGCAAAATCGCGCTATGGCCTCCTATCAGCGACAGCAGGCAATGCATAGCACAGAGCCTTCGCGATATTCCGCTTGACAGCTGCTTCTGAGGGTGCTGCAATTATGCAAGTACCCTTGGGGGAATAAGCATGACCCTTCCGGGAGGATAAGATGAGCCACGACAATATGAACCAAAAAATCTAATTCTTGCTAAAAAGCTATCTATCTATTTTGATTAATCTTATATCGGTATAATTTTTTAATTTTGCATTTTGCTTTTCTTGTGCAGTTTTCCGATGTAGAATATGTGTTCGACAGGAGATAAAGATGGAAACGAGATTGCTTGCTTGCAAAGTGCTTTTAAGCCTTCTTGGGGCAGGAATCTCAACGGGAAAGGAGTAGAAAGAAATGGAACCTATCTATGACCAACAGGGGGAAACTGTTGGTTGGCTCAATGACAGTGTTATATATGATCGCGCCAACAAGTATCGAGCATTCGTGCAAGACGGCAACATCTTCACGTACAAAAGTAAACACCTTGGTACCCTCAATAGAGGTTTCTTTCGAGACAAGAAAGGCAACTGTATTGCGTTCATGAAAGGGGCTAAAGGTGGACCAATCCCACCGATACCGGAGATTTCCCCCATTCCACCAATTCCCCCGATTCCACCTATACCTCCCATACCTCCAATCGCACCAATCGGGTCACTTAATTGGAGCAAGCTGACATGGGAAGGGTTCTTGAATGGCTGAAAGGAATTTTCGAACAAGCCAAATCCAGCGTATGCGATAAATCGCGCCGCTGATTTGCGGCGTTAGGTTGATTCCGCTTCGCGGAGCAAAAAAGGAGGGGTTTATGCCTATTTCTGACGTTTCTGTAAAAGGCAGTTACATTCAAGTTTTTGATGGAGCAGGAAAAAAAGTCTCCGAGATGTTTGCATCCGGAAAAGAGGTTGTTGGAACAGCTTCCGATTTCTTTGTTGTCGTAAGCGGATCGTATATTCAGACTTACGATGAAAAATGCAAGAAAATTGCAGAAATGCTTTCATCTGGAAAAGAACCTCGTGGGGCATCAGGCAATAGTTTTACAGTCAAATCTGGAAGTTATATCCAAACATATGATAAGAACTGCAAAAAAATAAGCGAAAGGTTTGCATAAGACATTTTCACCTAGCAACTGCTTCAACCTGACAATGCCTGTTGTCATGGTTTGTGCTGTCGCTTCACTCAGCACAGACCACGCCAAGCTTTTCGGGCCGGAATTGCAGGTTAAGCCAATGTAAAACTGGTGTCATAAGCGCAGAGGAGTTAATATGCAAGTATGGGTTTTTAATTCTCCTGATGAAAAGGCTACTGATTTTATTTATTCTTCATTGCTTAAAGGATTTTCTCGTTTTGGCTGGAGCTATATTGATACGGCAGATTTAAATATCTTAGAGCGGAAACGATGGGAAGAGTTAAATGATGATGAAACAGAATGCTATCGCAAAACTAGTTTCTTATTGAATATTGAAATAGGAGATTGGATAGTTCACGTAAATATACCTGAGTGGGGAAAATGTACTGCAGCACAAGTAATTAGCACATATGAATTCGATAAAGAACACAATTCTATTGGTATTGATTATACAAATTTCGGCGACTATCGTCATTTAATAAAAATAGATGTTAATACATTAATTACTTTTGATAGAAACAATCATAATGTACTACCATATGTTAGCAGAAGACTGAAACTTCAGGGACACTATTGGACAATTAAAAAAACAGATGATTTCCTTCAATCGATTAATAATCTAAAATCTAATGCTGTAAATTTGGAAGGTAATATTACACATGGGCTTTATCACCTTAGAAATGATATTAGAAAGAGTTTGAAAGATATTTCAAGGATGATTCAAGAAAACCATCCAGGAAAGCAGTTGGAAGAATTTATAGCGCTGATATTTGAAAGAGTGCCTAATGTAGTTGATGTAAAAAGGAATGGTTCTGGTTGGGGCACAGATTATGGTGCCGATTTGATAATAACTTATAATACTGGCATACCAATACTTGATTTTCAAACGTCTGAAATCATTGTTGTTCAAGTGAAATCATTTACAGGATTGCATGACGATATAAATACTATCGAACAAATTGCAACTGCAATAGATAAGTATAACGCAAAGTCAGGTATTATTTTTACCACTGCTGTTGTAACAGATAGTTTTATTGCTAAAGTCAATGATAAATCAAAATCAATAGGTAAAGCTATTGGAATTATTTCAGGTGATGATGTTGCTAGCTTTGTGCTTAAATATGGCTCTGATTTATTATTTGATATTTAGCCTAACACACATAAGGCTTGGATAGTCAAGCAGTTCCTGAAAGAAAAAAATACAGTGACCTTTCCGGGAATGGAGAATTCAAATCTCGGATCCAGCTGCTTGACCGCTGCTTCTGAGGGTGCCACGATTATACAAATACCGTAGCAGAAATTAGTATGACACTGCCGGGGAAATACGATGGCCCCCGACATTTATAAGGGAGGCAAAAAATGGAATGGCGCAAGGCATATTCAAAAGCAAGCAACTTTCTTGCTGTGGCTCTGATAGCAACGATCTTTTCAGTAATCGTTTCATGCAATATTTTGGGGGAATATAACAATCCTGAAAATCATGGAAACACTAACTACTATTCTGTAACTTACGATGCGAACGGTGCAACGAGCGGCACGGTACCGGTGGATAGCAATAGCTATGCGGCAGGTGCAACGGTGACTGTCTTGGGGAACACGGGGGGCCTTGCCAAGACAGGGTATAGTTTTGCGTGGTGGAATACAAAAGCGGATGGGACGGGGACAAACTATACGGCGGGCGGCACATTTACGATGGGATCGGCGAATGTGACGCTATATGCACAATGGATTATGCAATTCTCAGCTATTTCTGCGGGCTATTTTCACACCATGATCCTGAAGACCGACGGCACGCTCTGGGCAACAGGGGATAATGAATATGGTCAGCTTGGCGATGGTACCACAACGAACCGGAGCACGCCCGTGCAGGTGATGCGCGATGTGCAGGCGGTTGCTGCTGGATACGGACACACCATGATCCTGAAGACCGACGGTACGCTGTGGGCAACAGGGTATAATGGATATGGTCAGCTTGGTGACGGAACAACGACAAGCCGGAGCACGCCCGTGCAGGTGATGTGCGATGTACAGGCGGTAGCTGTGAGAAGCGATCACACCATGATCTTGAAGACCGACGGTACGCTGTGGGCAACAGGGTATAATGAATATGGTCAGCTTGGCGACGGTACCACAACGAACCGGAGCACGCCCGTGCAGGTGATGCGCGATGTGCAGGCGGTTGCTGCGGGAGTCTGGCACAATATGATCCTGAAGACCGACGGCACGCTCTGGGCAACAGGGTATAATTATTTTGGCCAGCTTGGCGATGGCACGAAAACTGACCGAAGCAAACCCGTGCAGGTGATGAGCGATGTGCAGGCGGTTGCTGCGGGTGGCTGTCATACCATGATTTTGAAGACCGACGGTACGCTGTGGGCAACAGGGGATAATGAATATCGCCAGCTTGGCGACGGTACCACAACGAACCGGAGCACGCCCGTGCAGGTGATGCGCGATGTACAGGCGGTGGCTGCGGGAGTCTGGCACAATATGATCCTGAAGACCGACGGGACGCTCTGGGCAACAGGGTATAACCTTAATGGCCAGCTTGGCGACGGAACCTGGACGAACCGAAGCACACCCGTGCAGGTGATGCGTGATGTTAAGGCTGCTGCCGCGGGATACAGACATACCATGATCCTCAAGACCGACGGTACGCTGTGGGCAACAGGCTGCAATAGTGATGGCGAGTTCGGCGACAGCACCGCGACGTACCGAAGCACCCCCGTACAGATAAATTTTTAATGCTCAGTACTTCCGGTCGCGCCATTTCTGGACACCAATCCATTTTTCAATAATGCCTCATCGAAAATCTAACCGAAACGCTACCGATGCCTCATCATCACAGCTAACCCAAATTACATTCATGGGGCTGGAGGCATCATATGGGGCTCAGTATGCAAGAACGGCATCGGGTCATCGCAGAAACCGCGGCACGGTACCGTGCAGCACGCAAGAAAGAAAAATGCCACATTCTTGATGAACTGACGGCATTAACCGGCTACGACCGCAAATATGCCCTGCACCTGCTCACCTAGTGGGGTAAGACAGTGTCGAGAGAGCGGTGGGAGGCACACGCCTTATGATTGTCATTGGCACTGTCCAGCATCGCAAGAAGCGTACCGGCAAGAAAAAGTATTCGCAGGAGCTCTACGAGGCACTGCAGTGCATATGGGCAACTTTTGACTGCATGTGCGACAAGCGGCTTGCAGTCTTTATCCGCGAAAACATCGCTTTCCTTGCACGCCACGAAGAGTATGCCATTACCGATACCCTCCGCGCACAGCTTACCACCATCAGCCCGCGACATGACTACTGCCAATGATCTGCCAAGAAGCAATACAGATTACCTCTGCTATGACATCAACAAATCTCATCATATGTAAAACTCAAATAGCTGGCTTTCCAGCTCCTCAGATGGTTTGCATTTCAGTGCTTGGCACAGTAGTATAACCTGATTTTTGAGCATATCTTTGAGTCGATATAAGATCTACTTCGTTTTGCTATAAATGTGGCTTAGTTTTTTAGCTCACTTCAGAGAAATAGCTACTAAGACCGGATGGTTGCCAAGGCAACGATGAAAGAGAACTGGACGGAGGAGTGGGGGATATACCGGTTTGACGACGTGGAAGGATTTGGGAATAGGGTAGTCAAGCCTGGCGACATACATAAGCGACCACTATCCTGTCTGGGCAATTTTTTATGCTGATAAAGATAGCGATTAGTATGCCGCTTCTAAGCTTAATATGGGGAAATCCGAATCTTGCATTGTATAATTTGCGGGTCTAGGGTTTATCATTCTGGCATGGAAGATGAAGAAACAAAACCCATTTTGCTATCACCGATTGAAGTGCGCGAACTTGAAGGCATGGCGCTGGCAATGGAGAGCATTGCGAAAGGGATCCGCGACATTCTGGCACGTGGGCAAGAAGGCGAAAAGGATTGAATGCTGGGGCGAAGGCTTCAGCCCTTTTTGTTATCTAGAGTATCTGCTTTGCAAGTGAAATATAGGACGGCAGGAAGCGCAAAAAAGGCTGCAAAGGGCTTCTGAAGCGGCGGGTGATAAAAAAAGAGACACAGAGGAGAATAGGAAACGCGTCTATGGCCTGCCATTTCAAAATAGGGGCAAAACAGGGATGTGTTCTCTTGACGATGCGGTAATAGCGTACAAAAATAAAAAAGCAGAGGATAAGGTTATGAAAAAATACTTATTTGTTTTTGCATTGCTGCTTTGTGTAGGAAGTCTGTTTGGACAAGACCTAGGTGCAGAGGTAAATGCCAGGGATAAAAATGGCAAGACTATCTTGATGTATGCAGCCATGTATAGCCAGAATCCCGAATCTATTACCGCTTGGCTCAACGCCGGTTCAGAGGTGAATGCACGCGATAAAGACGGCAGCACCGCTTTGATGTTGGCAGCTGGGTTTAATCAGAATCCCGAAGTTATTACCACACTTATCAAAGCCGGCGCAAAACTGGATGACCGCGATACGGCTGGCCGGACTACCTTGATGTATGCAGCCGAACTAAATTCGAATCCAGAAGTCATTACTACGCTGCTCAAAGCTGGCGCAAAACTGGATGACCGCGATACGAATGGCAAGACTGCCTTGATGTTGGCAGCTTGCTATAACCCGAATCCAGAAGTCATTACTACACTTATCAACGCCGGCGCAGAGGTGAATGCCCGAGAAGAAATATTAGGCTTAATGTCTTTGATGTGGGCAGCCGCAAATAATCCGAATCCAGAAGTCATCACTATACTTATCAACGCCGGCGCAGAGGTGAATGCACGCAATAAAGACGGCATAACCGCTTTGATGTTGGCTGCCATGAATAATCCGAATCCAGAAGTCATCACTACACTTATCAAGGCTGGCGCAAAACTGGATGACCGCGATACGAATGGCATGACTGCCTTGATGGTGGCAGCTCACTTTAATCCGAATCCAGAAGTCATCACTATACTTATCAACGCCGGCGCAGATGGAAAATTAAAATCCAGCAAAGGCAAAACCGCCTTTGACTATGCAAAAGATAATCCGAAGATTAAAGATACCGCAGCATACTGGGCATTGAATGATGCGAGATTTTAATATTTAGAAGAAGGCTACAAGCAATAAAGATTAAAGTGGAAGGAATTAACTTCCACTATAAGCCTAAGATCAAATTGATATGGAGGCGAAGACATTGCGTGAGCTTGACAGAAGCGATATTAAAGCCATGATCGAGGATGCTGACCGGATGGCTACCGGCTGGATGTGATGAACAAAAAGCGGCTTACTGATGATCAGGGACTCAAGATGGAACTCGCGGGGGTGATGTGCCGGCTTTCTTCGAGCGTATCGATCCTTGCGGGGAATCTAGTTGTGAGCATCGAGGTTCAGCAGGGAGAGAGTGGTACAATGGCGGTCAAGGACGAGGTAGATCATACACCGCCGCGGGCGCTGACGAATGCCAGCGCTTTTTTTGTGCGTGATGAGCATTCGCAAAGGCAGAAAATAGGAGGAAAGGGTTCTTTTTTGCAGGTTTTGTAGGAAATATGTAGGAAACCTTATTTTTATGTGCGAAATATTGCATACTATCAAGGAAATTTGAAACTACAGCAAGGCAGAGTCCCCCGTCTTGGCTACTATCATGCGGGTTGTGTAAAGCAGACTGGTAAAATTGAGAGCATTGTAAAAGGGATTCGCGACATTCTGGCACGAGCACAAGCGAGCGAGCATGAATGAAGGCGCAGGCTTCGGCTGCCACTTTTCTTTATGCAAAGCGCAATTTTACACTATGCCACTTGCAAAGCGGAACCGCCACACCAACCGCCACAATATTATCTATATATGCGATATAAAATTATGATACTTTTATGGCGGATTGGCGGTTGAAGAGAGGAGAAAGGAGCTACGCACTCATGGCCGGGTACTAGAAAGCATGACGAATGGTATTCGCGACATTCTGCTTGGCAGCTACTTCTGATGGTGTTGTAACTATGCAAGTACCCTTGGGGGAATTACCATGACCATGGACATCAAAGTGATATCGAAAAGTGACATTTTTGTCCAAATTAAACTGAAAGTGACATTGAAAAGTGATATTTTGACTTCTTTACGAAGATGCTATCTGATGATATTATATTAGTTATAGTGATATAGAAATACATATAGGGCAATTAAATATAATTGTCTTATATGCTTTGAATCACATTATCTGATGTCGTATGATATCTGCTTGATGGTGAATTCAATAGCTTGAGGTGCTAGTGCCGAGAGGCATGGAGGTTCAAGTCCTCTTCGCCGCAGAACGAATTATCGTTTGTCGATTATGCTTAAATCGTTGAATGAACCAACCTGGATGACGAATGCGGGCACGATAGCGGCTGTATCATCAATATTTCCGAGAACGCTTGCGCCTAGGAATATGCCGAAATGCGGCGCTATGCTCACGCTCGCTCCGAGTGTTGCGCTCCACTTGAGTGGCCACATCGCATAGGTTGATGGGTCATCGTATTGTGCAACCGCGCCCGCACTTCCATTTGCAAAAATATATATATCGCCACCTGTCAATTCATTGATAACCCTTATGCGATGCCGGAATTCAAGGCTTCCAGCAAGCACTGTATTCCCCGAACAGTCATCTTGGGTATAAATCAGGCCGTAGAACATAAGCGGCTGGTTCAGTGTCGAATAATAGGAAATTTTCGCCGGCTGGGCTTTATCCACTAAACCAGCAAAATCTGTTCCACCAAAAAGGCTCAGATGCAGTGCATCGGTTTGCCCAACAGGAATGGCGGCCGAAGCATTGATCTCAATTTGTGAAAACGAGAATTGGCCGCCAAAATTGGGGCTGAACCAGCGCCCAAACGCGTTGAGAGAGAGCCCGTTGCGAGGGAATACGGTTCTGTCTCTTGTGTCGAGTCTCAGCGCGGCTCTGAGCGCGCCCGCGTTCTGCGCTGCCAGGTTTGTCCAGTCATCGCCAGTGAGCACGTTTTCGAACGAGTAGCCAGCCATGATATCCCCAACATTTCCCAGCGCAAGGCCGCCCCATGCGCCAGCACCGTATGTTCTAAATTTCGAAGCTATTGCCACAGGCAAGGATTCGGACACGAACATGTCATATTCAAAGCGAAAGCGAGCCCAGGGCAGGATGAAAAAAGATCCGAAAGGCTGAAAATACTCTAGGCTTGCCGAGGTTTTGTTCACAAAGGAGACCGAAGAAAACAGCGCAGAACCAGGCCCTGTGAGCTCCTTGGCCAGAAATGCCAAGGATGCCACCAAATTGCTCGAAATATCATTCGAAATGGCGCTCTCAAAGCCCAAGGAGGCAAAGAGTTCGTCTTGCGTAGGTTTTTGCGGCACAATGGATACAACGCCGCGCAGAGATTCAGACTGTTCGCCATCCTTCAGGCTTTCTAGGTCGAATTTGACGAGCGAGTAATCGCCAGCAATAAATGCAGCATGGAGGGCATTCTCAAGGGCCTCTCTTGAATAAGCCTTGCCAATGAGCGGAGCAAAAATGCCGGCAATTTTATCTCTATCCGATTCCGAGCCTCCTTCGACCCTCAGCGAGGAAAACATCGGAGGTGGGGCGAAAGCCTTCCGATTGGCCTGCTCAGAAGGAGATACCAGGGCTCTCTGCTCTCCGATTTTTGTAGCAAGTTCGCGCAATTGCGGCATTGCGATATCGCCGGCTTCTTCGCCACGGGCGATAATCTCTTTTGCGCGTGCAAAGCTCGCGGTTGTAAATTCCTCGAGATTCGGAGTGATAACGAGGTCTGCTGCTTCGAGATTTGGCCTCATGTTCTGCATGATGAAAAGGTTGCCTGTTTGGCTTGCTATCTCTACAGAGGTGTTCAGATCATCGATCGAATCAGGAGCCTTACCTCTCGAAACTACTGCAATGACTATATCGGCGCCCATCTCTTTTGCGATATTGACGGGCAAATTATCGACGATACCTCCGTCTACCAAAAGCTGGCCATTATGTTCATACGGCATGAAGACAACAGGAATCGACATTGAGCTGCGCATCGCTTCCGCAAGAGAGCCTTGGTCGAACACCACCGTATCGCCGTTGAGAATGTTAGCGGCGATTGCGCGATAGGGAACGGGGAATTCGTCGAAGTTCCGTTTTGTTGCCATGTGAATGGTACGCGCAGTGAAGAATGCAAGGATATTTTGCCCCTCCAGAAGTCCTGCGCCTATGTTTGGTCCTTTTGAGTCGAATCCAATTCTGAGCGCATACATCGATTCGACTGCTCGTTGGAACATATTCTGGGGGAGGGCCTTAGAGTCCATAAAGAGCGAATTCCAGTCGATGTCGGATATAAGCTCTTGCATGTCCTGCGGCGAATAACCAGCCGCATAGAGACCGCCTACAATTGAGCCCATACTCGTGCCAAGAATCATATCGATTGGGATGCCTGCTTCTTCAATCTTTTCGAGAACACCTGCGTGGGCAATGCCGAACGCCGAGCCGCCGGAGAGCACCACGGCTATTTTGGGGCGCGGCGTCTGTACCTCAGAGCCGTCTGCGACCGCTGGCCATGTAACAGCAAAGCAAATTAAAAGGCTCACAAAGCCAAGGCGCGCCAGGCGCCAGAGAGGAAGGTGCATCCAATTCATTTTCATAAGGAGCATCATAGATACTAGTCTCTTGTTTGCGCAAGCCTAAATGCGCAAGAATGCCACTATGCCC
>Ga0302245_1001355_pt1 | contig 16667 bp, 13 predicted proteins | sample AAG_UR_Thr_MG_FD_193512 | JGI IMG/M metagenome (GOLD analysis project Ga0302245, IMG submission 193512) | Enriched activated sludge microbial communities from anaerobic digester in WTTP, New Holstein, Wisconsin, United States - AAG_UR_Thr | ecosystem: Engineered > Bioreactor > Anaerobic >... | reverse complement strand
CGAGAGCAGCTCCGTTTACGTTGGGGTACGCGACGACGGCATGCCCCACAGTCGCGGCCTTGAGTCGACAGAGCTTTTCGTCCCGCGCCTGACCTCCGAAAAGCAGTATGCTGCGACGGTATTTCCTGCTCGTAAGAAATTCCAAATCCTCGACAGCCCGCCGGAATTCGAACTGGGTGGACATGATGACCGCTTTCCAGAAATCGTCGAAAGTTGCTTTACAGCCGTTTCCCGGTAGAACGAACCCCCTGTCCTCGACGACGAGTCTTCGCCTGCTTGGTGCCGCGACGATCATATGCTCATCGTCCACGCAGGATCCGGATGGAAGGACACCAAAACTGCGGGCGGTGTCCAAGATCTTGCCACTCAGAGTCGGGTACGCGACCAAGGCCAGTATGTCCCTCCTCCAGGCGCTCTCGGTATTGATCCCCAGGCTCGGAGCGGTACGGACGAAATCCGTCCTGAGGTGTCCGTCGGAGCTCCATACTACAGCTGACTCGGTCGTGCCCGCAGGATTGACGAGGACATCTTCCCCTCCTGCCACGAGGTTGCCGAGAAACGCCGTGGCCGGGTGATCGTGCATCCCCGTGTAAACTCCTGCAGAATCAGGCAGAGCGAATCGCTTGAGCAGGGAAACATCGACGGAGCCAATGCGAGTTCCCGTGGTGTGAAGGTTGGGAAGATGGTCGCGTCTGACTTTAACAGCTTCGAGGATCTCATCGTCCCAATCGCAGTCGATGTCATCGAAGAGAAGACTTCGGGATGCGAAGCTGAAATCAGTATGGTATCCCCGGAAACCGGAAAAGCCTGCCAGGACATAATCGGGGAGGGATATAAAAAACGGATTTCGGACTGCGCACTTTTCCCGCATCCACGCGATCTTGAAAAGCGGGTACGTAGGAAGAAGGACCTTGCCGGTCCGGGAAACCGGATAATCACGGATTCCCGTGCCAGGGGCCTGAAATTCCCAGCTCAGAGCGGGAACAAGGACTTCTCCGTTGCTTTCCGCTGCCAGGATGGTTGAGCCCATTCCCGTTACGGATATCCCGAAGCCGTGCTGCACGTGCGTTCTGTTCTCTGGACTGGTAATTAGCGATTCCAATACAGTACAGATTTTCGAAAAAAAAGAAGAAGGTTCGATGACAACAGCCCCATCTTCGCTGGTTCGGAAAGGGGTCTCGAATCCTTTTCGGTCCAAAGGGCGCAGATCGGATGAAAAGAGATTAATTTCCGTCTTTGAAGAGCCCATGTCAACAACACAGTACATGTATTAACCTTCAATCTCTCGCCTGAAACAGATCTCTGAGCCGTGGGTACAGGGATGTGTAAATCCGGAACCTCTTTTCGTACCACTCGTCGTTCGATGGATCGGGAATGAAGATTTTTCTATTTTTTTTTGGAATCGCTGCAGCCGCCTCATGAAAGCTCGCATAAGCTCCGGCAGCAATCCCGCCGAGAAGGGCCGCTCCAGCTACAGCCGCTTCAGAAATATCCAAAACTCGTATCGTCCGCTTCGTAATGTCAGACTTTATTCTGTTCCATATGTCAACGGCTGACCACCCGCCGATGCTGAGAATTTCTCCGATTCCACCGCCGATCATGTCGGATGCTATTTCAAGGAGCTGCCGATTTCCAAACGCACAGGCCTCGAACAGTGCCCTTACCAGGTGTTCTTTTCGAGTGTGGAGACCCAGACCGAAAAAAACACCCCGGGCCAAGGGGTCCCAGACAGGGCTTCGTTCTCCAGCCATGTAAGGGAGGAAAACAGGGCAAGGACTTCCCGGGTCTGCATCCTCGGCCATTGAAGAGATGCAGGCATAATCGGAGTCGTTCCTCATGTCGAAAACCTCGTCCCGCAGCCATCTAACCGAGGCTCCTGTGGAAGACATTGCGCCATGATACAACCATCTTTTGGGAACAACATGACAGCGATTCATGAAACGTAAGTCAAACACGGGCTTTTCAGAGCAAACGGTGATGACATTGGTTGTCCCGGCACTTTCAAAAACCCCGTTATGTTCAATGACCTCAACCGCCAGGGCAGAACAAGCGGTATCACCGCCGCCCATAGCCACAGGAGTTCCGCGAGGAATTCCTGCGTCAATAAAATCCGAATCTGACAATCCGCCTAGAGATGTCCAGGACGGATATATCTCTGGAAGCATTCGTACATCCAAGTTCAGGCCTTCCAGTATCCGAGGCGACCATTGCAGACTGGCCCCGGTTTCAAACAGACCGGTATATGACGCGTTGGAATAATCAATTCCGAATTTTCCGGTCAGCTTTTTTCCAAAATATGTATTGACATGTCCATAGCAGGCGGTTTTCCGGTGGATTTCCGGCATCTTATTACGAAACCAGAGAATACTGGTCGCCGACATAGCTCCCGGCATGAGCATATTGCCGGAAATTGAAGAGATTACGTCTTCCCCAATTCGGGACCGAATTTCTTCCGCCTCCTCCATACTGCGGCAGTCCATATAGATGACCGAGTTTGCCAAAGCCCGGCCTTCTGCATCCATGGGAGTGAGGCCGGGACATAGACAACTCATTCCCACGCCCCGGACCTTACCGGCAGGTGCTGCAGTATTGCGGAAAAGCCGTTGCATCACAATCTTGGAATTTTCCCATATTTCCGCGACTGCAACCTCTGCCCAACCTTGCTGAGGGGTTTCGATTTGGTGATCCTTTTTTTCGACCCCGAGTATCCGACCGGAGATTTCCATCAGGGCCACTTTCACACTTCCTGTTCCGATGTCGATACCCAGCAGAAGGTCGTCCGGAGCGTAGTTTTTCATATCACTTTTGGGACTTCACCAGATCGTCCAGCAGCTTTACTGCGTCAGAGAACGATCCATTGTCATGGATGATGAACTTCAGAACCTTTACAAGTTCCGCTATATATTCGTACTCCCAGACGAAACGGCCATACGTGACTCCCGCCGCACCGATGTCCATGAGATCCCTGGTCATCCGCAGATAATCCTCGATTTTATTGCCCACCTCACCGCCGGCCACCACAACCCGGGCAGGGCAAGCCTCAATCACTTTCGCGAAAGTATCCGGTGAGCCGGTATAGTTGGTTTTAATAATGTCCACCCCTAGCTCCGCTCCGGCACGTACAGCATAGGCCACATTTTTCCAGGTGTACTGATCTTTCTTTTCGATGAAATCACCCCGGGGGTAGATATGAGCCACCAAGGGCATACCGAAAGACATGGCCTGTTTCGCCATCAGACCAAGTTGACGAAGTTGCTCTGGTTGTTCCGAACCGCCGAGAATGCAGCCCATGGATGCCGCATCGGCTCCCATCCGCACAGCTTCTTCCACATCGGTAACCCATGTGTCAAATCCCGGCTGGTATGGCGAAAAGCTGGAGCACTTTAAAATGAGGGCGGTTTTCCCCGCATGTGGCTGAAAACACATATCGGCAATGCCTTTGTGCATGGTGATCGCGTCGGGAGCTCCTGCGACGATCCTGTCGATGGTTTTCTGAATCGGGATGAGTCCCGTCTGGATGCCGCGAGCGATGGAATGATCCACTGTAATCGCAAGAAGCTTTCCCGATTTGCCGTTCAGCAATCTTTTTAGTCTGATTTCTTTTCCTAAAAAAGCCATAAGTATCTCTCCTTCGTTTTAAGGTGTCACAACTATTTTAATGCCGGCGCCTGATTTCGCAAGATCATAAGCCTCACGAAAATCGTCCAGTTTGAAGCGATGACTCACAAGATCCTTGAGGTTCACCATCCCACCGGCTGCCAAATCCCTTGCATGCCTGTAGTCCAGGCGGGTTGAAGCAGAGGTTCCGTTAACGACTATTTCGTTATAGTGTATGATGTTTGTGTCGATGGTCGTCGCGCCGGTATCAGGGAAACCGGCGAAAAGATTCATCGTTCCACCTTTTCGGACAAGTTTTAGAAGTTCATTTATTATCGGGGCGACTCCGATTGCCATAATAAGCCGATCGACTCCCAGCCCGTCGGTGTTGCTCCTCACAGCTTCGGCAAGATTTTCCGTTGAAGGATCCACCACGATGTCGGCTCCGAACCGGGAGGCCTGTTCGCGCCGCATGGCGTTCGGCTCACTTACAATGATTTTTGTCGCGCCGGCGTTCCTGGCTATCTGAATGTGCATCAGACCTATGGGTCCGGCCCCAACGATAAGGCAGACGTCCGCAAGACCGACGCCCGCTTTGCGGATGCCATTTAGGCAGCATGAAAGCGGCTCGATCAGCGAACCTTCCTCAAAACTCATGTTCTCGGGAAGCGCAAACAGATGGCCCGATTTCACCGCCACCGCAGGAATCCTCAGCATTTCAGCGAAGCCGCCATCGTATTCGTAACCGATAGCAGTACGGTTGAGACAGATGTTCTCCTTCCCTTCCAGGCAGAATCTGCAGGAATGGCAGGGGATCACGGGACACAGACAGACTCTGTCACCTTTGCGAACCTCCCCCGTGTCCCCGCGAGTCTCGATAATCACTCCGGCAATTTCATGCCCGATGATTGAAGGGTATCTTACTCCCTTTGTCTTTTTTCCCTCCAGAATTCGAATATCCGTTCCACAGATCGCACAGCTCTTCACTTCCAGGAGAACCTCACCTTCACCGATTTTTGGGTCTGCCGTCGTGGTTGCAACGAAGTCGTTGGGGCCTTTCAGAACCACCGCTTTCATAAACAATCCTCCTTTAGAATTTTTTTGACGCTGTGGCTTCGCGGGTTTTCCTTATGTTCTCATATGACGTATTGTAGTCGCGGAAGGCCACCGCAACCCACAGAGCATCCAGTATGACGAGTTCGGCGATTCGAGACTGGAGAGCATCGCTCTTAAATGCCGTTTCCTGAGAAGCGGTAAAAAGAATGATATCGCTGATTTTCGTTATTGGGGATTTGCCGTAGTTCGTTAATGCGATGATGGTGGCGCCCCCATTCCCTGCCAATTCCAGAGCATCCAGGATAGCCTTATTCCCGCCGGTATGGGAAATCCCGATCACCACATCACCAGGCCCCAGGAGGCATGCGGACATGGCCTGCAGGTCAGCATCGCCGTACACAAAGCATTTTTTACCGATTTTCAAAAATTTATGCTGTGCATCAAGAGCAACCGTATGGGACCCACCGGTGCCGTAAATCTCCAGCGTTTTTGCAGTCGCCACCGCTTCCACTGCTTTCAGGAAATCATTTTCCCGCAGCGATTTTCCCGTCTCAACTATGGCAGCCAAGCTGGATTCGAATACTTTATTCTTAATCGTTACGGCGTCATCATCCCTGCCGATGGACTCGTGAATCTGGTAATGCGGCTCCCGACATTCCCGGGCAAGATGAATTTTAAAATCCTGGAAACCGCGGTAATCCAAGGCTTGACAGAGTCGGACGACAGTGGATTCCCCGGATCCTGCAGCCTCAGCAACCTCCGTTATGGATTGATGGATTACGCTTTCGACGTTACCCTGAATATAATCTGCTACTTTTTTTTCCGAATCCCGGAGGTTCTCGTAGAGGCTGCCGATCCGAACCAGAGCTCCTGGCTCGGACGTAAAATCCGCAATTTCCTTTCGCACGGCATCAGTATAGCATGTGTGGAAATTTTTTACAAGTACTATTTTATTTTTGGAACTTTTTTCCACGAACGATGGTGTTGTTCTGCCCTGTCACAAGGAAAGCCTTGAAAGTTTACCGCACGATTTTTCTCACAGCCGCTTCGATGTCTGGAGCTGATGGAACGGACAGATCTTCCAGGGCCTTGGAAACCGGCATCGGGATGTCAAGCCCCGCGACCCGGCCGATTTCACAGTCCAGAAAATCGAAGAAACGCCGCTGGACCTGGTCGCAGATCTGAGCCCCCAGTCCGCCGCCGAATTGGCCCTCCTCGACGATCAGAAGCCGTCCCGTCTTCTTCAGCGACTCCCCGACGGTGCCCCAGTCGATGCACGGGTAGTCCAGGGTCCTAAGATCCACGACCTCGGCGGAGATCCCGGCGGCTACGAGAAGGTCCGCTGCCTCCAGGGACCGGCGGGTCATGAGGGACCAGGACAGGATGGTGATATCCCGCCCCTCCCGGACAACCCGCGCCTTGCCGAAGGGAATGAGGTAGTCCCGGTCCTCCGGGACCTCTCCGGTCATTCCATACAGTTCATGGTGTTCGATCACCAGCACCGGGTCCAGACTCCGGTAGGCGGTATTGAAGAGGCCGATGTAGTCGAAGGGGTTGGAGGGGGCGACGATCCGCCACCCGGAAAATAAAGCATACATCGCCGCAGGCTCCATGGAGTGCTGGGCGCCGTAGCCGGTGCCGATGGCCACCCGGGTCCGGACGATCAGGGGCACATCGAACTGGTCGCCGTACATGTACCGACACTTGCCGATCTGGTTGAAGAGCTGGTCCGCCGCCACCAGAGCGAAATCGGGGTACATTATTTCCACGATGGGACGTTTCCCGAACAGGGCCAGCCCCAGGGCCATACCGGAGAAGCCGTTCTCCGAAATGGGGGTGTCGATGACCCGTTCCCGGTGCCGGAGGAAAATTCCCCTGGTGGCCAAAAACGCACCTCCTTTCATATGGCCAACTTCCTCACCAAGGACGATCCCCGCGGGGTCCGTGTCCAGTCTCCGCCCGATGACTTCGGAAATGACATCCACATACGTTCTGGTGGTCCGGACGGGGAAATCCTCCGGCTCGGCCCATCGGGCGGAGGCGAACTCCCGGCCGTCGCTGCGAACCCCGGTTTCCAGTTCGCGCCGATGGGGGTAGAGATCCTGGGGAATGAACAGCGTCCCTCCTTCGGTTTTCACCAGCGAGGCGGCGGCCCTGTCCACCATCTCCCAGGCCGTCTTTTTCAGGGACTCAGCCCCCTCCCGGCTCAAGACCCCCGCCGTCTCCAACTCTTCCGGGAATCGTATCACCGGGTCCAGCCGGAGCCATTCTTCCTCCTCCGCCCTGGTCCGGTAGCCGAAGGCGCTTCCGGGAAGGCCCTGAGCCTGGTGCCGGTATCGGTAAGTTTTCGCCTCGATGAGGACCGGCGTTCCCGCCAGACTTGTCCGCCGGGCTTCCCGCGTCGCCAGGAACACCGCCACCGGGTCCATTCCGTCAACCACCAGGGACTCCAGCCCGTAGCCCAGGCCCCGCTGCGCCAGGTGCTCCAGATTGCAGGACTCCCGCACATGGGTGGCCACCGCATAGAGGTTGTTTTCGATGAAATAAATGACCGGGATCTTCCACAGAGCGGCCATATTCATGACCTCGTGGACCGCCCCCTGCTGGGCCGCCCCGTCGCCCATAAAGGAAACCCCCACCTTTCCCGAACTGTCCATGCCCTGCGCCCAGGCGGCCCCGGTCAGAATGGGCACCCCTCCGGCGACGATGGCATTGGTGCCCAGGCAGCCGGAGGTCCTGTCCCCCAGATGCATGGAACCACCCCGGCCTCGGCAGTACCCCTGGGCAAGGCCAAGAATTTCGGCCATGGTTTTTGTCACGATGGGAAGCATTCCCTCGGGAATTCCCCTGCCGGGATCATAGGCATCCAGATAAAAACCGAAGGCCTTGGCCAGAAAGTGATGGTGGCCCCGATGGGTGGAGCCGATGACATCCCCTCTGTCCAGGGCCATCATGGCCCCCACGGCGGCGCCTTCCTGACCGATGGAGGAGTGGACGGGACCATGGGCCAGCCCCCGGTCCTTCAATTCCAATAGTCGGATTTCGAACTCCCTGATCACAAATATCTCAAACAGTATCCGGCGGAGCAGCGATGCCTCAATTTTTCTCTCCTGAACGGAAGGCGTAAATCGATAGTACGTTCCGATAGGTTTCAATGCGTCTTTATTTCCCATGCTGTTTTCCTCACACAGTGGTTTTCAGAAATTCCTCCGGTCTTATATTGTCCACCTGACCGTAAAAGAAAAGCGCCTCGATGAATCCACCTTTGTCGAATCCGAAGACGTGCCACTCCAACTCCGGCACATGGAGGATTGTGCCTTTCTCAAGGTAAACCTTCTCACCCAATTTGCCCTTCGAGGCTCCGTACCTTACCCATCCCTTATTCACATCCAGGATGTACAAGGCCTCTTCGGCATGGTTGTGCGGTTCCATAATTCCGTATTCTTCAGAATAGCGGACGTATCCCATCGTCATCTTATTTGAAACCGACATGCCTTCCTTTCCGATCGCCTTTCGGACTCCCCGACCGGGAAGTTCATGTATGCCCAAAGAAGATATTTTAAAGCTATTCATATAAGAGTCTCCTTTCATGGATGTCTCGTCCGTAGTCCGATGCCGAACTCAACGATATCAAAGAGCGCACGGATATAGGCAGCGCCCGCGGCGGCGGCGGATCGAATATCCGGCTTGTCGTTGCATTCCACCGTAATCCAGCCCTCGTACCCAATTGCCCGGAGTGTTTTAACGACCTCAAGAAAATCAATATTCCCCGTTCCGGGAACGCCTCTGTTAGTGTCGGAAAAGTGCACATGACCGATGTGTTCTCCTGCCCTCACGAAGGCCCCCGTCACTGAATCCTCCTCCAACACCATGTGATACGTGTCCATAAGGAGCTTGACGGGTGCAGACAACGAGAGATTTATGGGTGCCAGGAATTCCATAACTTCCGAAACAGTCAGGTTGAAGTCGAGTTCATAACGGTTAAGAGGCTCCAGATTCAGGACGACGCCGTTTTTCTCTGCAGTATCCGCACATTCTAAAAGGCAGTCCCGGATTCTTTTCTTTGCCTCTTCAAAACTGTCCCCGTCCCCAGGCCTGCCTTGTATCAGACCCAGAAGAAGGCATGTTCCGAATCCTGAGGCCATCTCAATTATGGCCTTCATGCGTTGAACAGCTAAACGCCGAATACCTGTATCGGGGTCTGAAAAGGAGAGGCCCCCCTGAATGAAAACGGAACCGGTCCGCAAACCGGAAAGGACTATACCGTGTGTTTTCAGCTGTGTCTTCAGCCAGTCAACATCAACTCTAACCGGGTCATTTATAAGAAATTCCGCCCCTCCATATTGAAAAGTGGCGAGATCTTTCAAGAAAACTGAGATCTGCTTTTTCGTGAGGATGTCGATCTGCGGCAGAGCGTAGGAAAGTCTCATGCTGCCTGGATACTACCCTTTTTAAACGACAAAAGGAAGGGCCGCCCCTTCCTTTCACCGTTTTTCAATGGGTCCGGAGGCCCTCGGGGAGGGCCCGGCGGGATACCGGGGAGCCCCGGGAGGCTCACATCCCCAGCAGATTCGGGACGACGAGCGAAATCGCCGGGATGAAGGTCACCAGAATGAGAGAAATGAACATGGCCACGTAGAAGGGCATGGATTTTTTTACCAGTCTTTCCATGGAAATTCCCGTGATGGAGGATAGGCTGAAGAGGCAGACCCCGTAGGGCGGCGTGGTAAGGCCCAGGGCGAAGCCGACAATCATCAGCACGATGAAATGGGTCGGGTCTATCCCCATGTTCACCGCGATGGGCAGAAACAGGGGGGAAAAGATGATGATCGCCGGGGACGCGTCCAGGGTCATCCCGATCAGAAGAAGGAGGATGTCGATCATGATGAGGAAGCCGATCTTCCCGCCGGGGATACCCGACAGCACCTGAGCGAGAAACCGGGGGATGTTGTCGTAGGCGATGATCCAGTTGGCGATGGCGCTGGACGTGGCGATGAAGAGTATGGCGCTGGTGAGGACCGCGGTTTTCTTGAAGGTGTCGATGAAATCCGTGAAGGTGAGCTTCCGGAAAATGATCCCGTCGATGAGGACGATGTACAGCACCGCCACCCCCGCGCCTTCGGTGGGGGTGACCATTCCGGAGAAGATGCTGCCCAGGATTATCAGCGGAGCCACCAGGGCGGTCCAGCAGGTTCTGGCCTTGTTGAACACATTCCGGAAGGAAAAGGGAATTTTATGCCCGTAATTGTGCTTTTTCGAAATATAGTAGTTCGGAATCAGCAGAGCAACAGTAATGAGAACACCCGGCAGCAGCCCTCCCGCCAGGGCCCGGCCCACGGACTGATCCGTGGAGGCCGCCGCCAGAACCAGCAGAATGCTGGGCGGGATGACCACCGACAGGGACGAGGAGGTCAGGGTGACCGCGCCGGCGTAATCGTCGGGGTAGCCGTCCTCCACCATCCGGGGAACCAGAATCGAGCCGAAGGTGGCAGTGTCCGCCAGGGAGGAGCCGGAGATGCCGCCGAACAGCATGCTTCCCACGATATTGACCGCCCCCAGCCCGCCGGTGCTCCACCCGACGATGGATGTGGTGAAATCGATGAGGTTCCGCCCCACCGTCCCCCTCTCCATAAGGTTTCCCGCCAGGATGAAAAGGGGCACCGCCAGAAGGATGAAGGATGTGGCGGCCTCGCTGAACAGCTGGGGAATGATCTGCATGTTCGGAACGGGCTGAAAAACCCCCACCACCACGATGGCCGAAAGGCCCAGACCCACCGCCATGGGGGCTCCAAGCAGAATGAGAAACGCCGCCAGGGCGACCATGGAAAAACTCATCATCGGCATGTTCATTCCTCCCCGTCTATTCCAGGACGTCCACGACTTGAGTGTACATCTCTTCCCTGCCCGTACCCACCCGGGCGGCCTTGATCACCAGCCGGATGAAGGCCAGGACGCAGCCCACCAGAATGGGCAGCCGGACCCAGAACATCCCGATCTGGAGGATGGGCAGTTTGAAGGTGAGTTCCAGGTAGGACTGCAGAAGCTGGCTGGTGAAGATCCCCAGGAGGACCACATACAGGCAGAAAAGGCCGATATTCCAGATGCCGGCGTATTTTTTCCATTTCGGGGATAGCCGGGAGACCAGAAGATCGAAGCCCACATGGGAGTTGGTGGTGACTGCGATGCCGATTCCGAACCAGATGAGGGCCCCCAGCATCGTTTCCCCCAGCTCCACGGTCCAGGAAAAGGCGTTCCCCGGAACGATCCGGCTGAGCACCTGCAGACATACATCGATGAAAATGAGCAGCAGAACGATGGGTCCCAGGGCGACTTCCATTTTATCGAGAACGCGAAAAACGACGTGCGCTTTTTTTTGCTGTACCATGGCGACCGTTCCTCTTGTGCTGAAACAAATCCCACGGCCGGACGGGGAGCCCGGCCGTGGGATATCCGGCGATGTGAAAGAAACGAGACGGTTATTTCTTTGTCTTCGCCACTTCGTCCATGAAGGTTTTGAAGTTGTCCTCTCCGACCTGCTTGGCCATGTCGGCGTAGACAGACTGAACCATCTTTTTAAAGGGAACTTTTTCCGCATCGGTCATGGTGTAGAACTTAACGCCCGCTTTTTCCATGTTCTGCATGGCCACGACTGTGTATTCAGTGTCCTGTTTGATATTGATATCGCCCCAAAGCTTGCCACCATCCTTATACACGGCCTTGTCCGCTTCGCTCATCCCATCCCAGATGTTCTTGTTGATGAACAGGATCGAGGCGTCGGCGATATAGTTCCAGATGGTGAAGTTCTTGGCCACCTCATGGGTTTTGAAGTCGTATTGCACGGGGATGGAGTTGTCCTCCCCCACCACAGTGCCCAGCTGGATGGCGGTGTAGATCTCTCCGGAGGGGAGCGGCACGGGTTTCGCGCCGATGGCTTCGAAGATCTTCACGAAGAGCTGGCTGGCGGGGACACGGAACTTCAGGTCCTTGATGTCCTCGGGAGTTTTGATGAGCCTCTTGTTGTTGTTGATCTGGCGGAAGGGCCGCGGGGTAATGGAAAGAACGACGAGCTTCTGCTTCTCGAAACCGTCGTAGAGCCATCTCTTCCAGACATCAGGGTTTGTATTCAGGAAGTTGATGACGTGTTCCGTGCTCTCGAACAGGAAAGGGAGCCCCATGGCTCCAATCTCCGGAACGATGGATGCAAGGGCGGTGACGCTCTCGATGCCGACCTGGGATGATCCGGACTGGGTCATCTCGAACATGATCTTCCAGTTGCGCTGGCACAGAACGCCGTTGCCGAAGACTTCCACGTTGTATCGCCCGCCGGTCCTGGAGTTGACGTAATCGGCGAACTGCACCGAGGCTTTCTGCCAGGGGCTTTCCAGCGACGCGGTGTGGGACAGGGCGATCCTCTGAGCCGCGGGTTTTCCCGCCTCTTCCTTGCCGCCGCCGGCGAAGGCCAAGCCGGACAGGGCGACGAGCAGCGCAACCATGATGGCGGATGCGCGCAAGACGGTCTTTTTCATTCGGTCCTCCTGTTGGACATGTAAAGATATGGTGTCGGCCCGCGGGAGCGAAACTCCCGGCGGCGACGGTTCAATCCGGCCCCTCTCCGGAATCGGAGCGGGGCTGGGTACAGGGTATCATAAAAAAGGCTCTTGTCAAGATGATTCGGGATGTCCCTCCGTCTTGACAGCCTCCTCCCCCTGGGTTAAAGCTTTTCCCGGTATGAACGTCGTGGAGGCCCGGGAGCTTCGCTTCTCCATTCGCGGAACGCAGATACTGGCCCCCCTTTCATTTTCGGTGAAGAAGGGGGAGTTCGTCGCCTTCATCGGCCCCTCCGGCTGCGGGAAAACCACACTGCTGAACCTGGTGGCGGGGATCCGGAAAGGCCACGGCGGGGTCCTGACGGTGGAGGCGGAAAAAATATCCTTCGTTTTCCAGCACGACAGCCTGCTGGAATGGCAGACCGTCATCGGCAACATCCTTCTCCCCTTCACCCTGAAGAACTACCCCGTCACCGACGAGATCCGGCAGAGGGCGGAGCGCATCCTGGGCCTGGTGGGTCTGGCGAAATACGGGCACTTCTTCCCCCATCAGCTCTCGGGAGGGATGAAGAAGCGGGTGGAGATAGCCCGGGCGCTGGTCACCGAGCCGAGCCTCCTCATTCTGGACGAACCTTTTTCGTCCCTGGACCTTCTGACCCGGGAAAGGCTCAATCTGCTGATAAAAAAAATTCATCAGCTCCGGAAAACCACCGTGGTCCTGGTAACCCATTCGGTGGAGGAGGCCTGCTTCCTGGCGGATCGGATCTACGTCCTCTCCCCCCTCCCCGCCCGGATCGTCGAGGTGAGGGAGCCGGCGGGCCCGGAGACGGAGGCCGACCCGCCCCCCGGTCTGTATGTCCTGAGTCCCCGGCGTCAGGAGATGAACACCCGGATCCGGGAGGAGGCGAAGTATCTCTGGGACGCGGAAGGGGCCGGCGCCGCGGCTGTACCGGAACACTCCGGGCCGGAAGCGGAACCCCCCAGGGTCCGGGACCGCCTTCGGGCCGCCGCGGCCCGACTGGGGCGGAACTGGAACAGGCTGCTCATCCCGGTGGAGATGATCGGCCTGTACCTTCTTTTGGGTTTCGTGAAGGAGAGGTTCGCCGTCCCGGACCTCATTTTCCCCGCCCCCCGGGCCATCCTGGCCAAGTTCGCCTCCACCCTTGCGGACGGGACCATCCTGCGGGATCTCCGGCTGACGGTGACGGAATCCCTGTCGGGTTTCTTCATCGCCTTCGGCCTGGGCATGGTTCTGGGCTTTATCCTGGCCAAATCCCGGTTCATGTCCCGTCTCCTCATGCCCTACTTCATCGGGGCCAACACCATCCCCTCGGTGGCCCTGGCGCCCTTCCTCGTTCTGTGGTTCGGTTTCGGCCTCACCCCCCGGATCGTCACCTCGGTGATCCTGGTTTTCTTTCCCCTGCTCATCAACATCATCGCCGCCTTCCGGCATTCGGAGGACAGGGTGCGGAGCCTGGTGAGTTTCTACCGGCCAACCCGGCTGCGGAGCCTCACCGCCATGGAGTTCCCCGCGGCGCTGCCCGGCATATTCAGCGGCATCAAAATCTCCATCACCCTGTCGGTCATCGGCGCCGTGGTGGGAGAGTTCGTGTCCGGCCACGAGGGCCTGGGCGCCCTGGTGACCCGGGCCAAGGCCTCCTTCGATGTGGAGCTCATGTTCGTCGCCCTTCTGTGGCTCATAGCCCTGGGGCTCTTCTATTACGGTCTGGCCTCGGCCTCCTACCGGCTCATCCGGAAGCGACTGGAGACGCCGAGACTGCGGAAAAGGAAAGGAGCGTCACCGTGAAAAAACCCTCCCTGGCAGCCCTGGCCCTCCTGGTTCTGGCGCCGGTTCTCTTCCCGGCGGAAACCCTGAGCCTGGCCATCGGCTACATCCCCCACATCCAGTTCGCCCCCCTCTATGTGGGGATCGAAAAGGGCTTCTACGGGAAGGAGAACATCGATCTGAAAATCGAGTACGGCATGGGGGTGGATATTTTCTCCCTCCTGGCGGCGGGCCGGATCGATCTGGGCCTGTCCGACTCGGACCAGCTTCTGATCGCCGGGGCGAAGAAGCTGGGCCTCCTGGCGGTTTTCCAGTACTACCAGAGCTACCCTGTCACCATCGTGGCCAGGGCGGATGCAGTGAAAAGCCCCGGGGATTTCGCCGGCCTGTCCATCGGAACCCCGGAACTCTTCGGGACCAGCTACATAGGCCTTCAGCTCTTTCTGGAAAAGTTCGGCCTGGAGGGGAAAACCGGGATCGAGCGCATCGGCTACACCCAGATACCCAGCCTGCTGGGGGGCAGGATAGCCGGGGTGGTCTGCTTCTACAACAACGAACCTCTCCAGCTCCGGGAGTCGGGGGTCCCCATCGTTCAGTGGGATGTGAAGGATTTTTCCGACATGGTGGGCGCCTCCTTCCTGACCTCCCGGCGGATTCTCGAAAAAAAGGAAGGCCTCCTCCGGGGCTTCGTCCGGGCCACCGCCCGGGCCATGGACTATACGGTGAAAAACCGCGACGAGGCGGTGATGCTTTCGGAGAAGTACATCGGCCGGCTCACTCCGGAGAAAAGGGCCTACACCCGGAAGGTCCTGGAGGCCACGACGAACCTTTTCGAAAGCGGCGGGGGGTACGGCTTTCTGGACGGGGAGCGGTACGGGGCGTCCATCCGGACCCTGGCCCGGATGGGCCTGATCGGGGCCCCCTACCCGGCGGCGGAGATCATTCGGAATCTGACCCCGGGACATTGATTTCCCGATAGTCCCGGGCGGCCTCCTTCGCCAGTCCGATGTAGGAGGCCGCGTTGGCGCGGATCATCTCCACCTCCTCCTCCCTCAGGGTTCGCACCGCCCGGGCGGGGCTGCCCACGATGAGGGACCGGGGCGGGAAGGTCTTCCCCTCCGTGACCAGGGCCCCCGCCCCGACGATGGATTCGTCCCCGATCTCCGCGCGGCTCAGAATCACGGCCCCCATGCCGATGAGGCATCTGTCGCCCACGGTGCAGGCGTGAATCACCGCGTTGTGGCCGATGGTGACCTCCTCTCCGATGACGCAAGGGCTGTCGTAATCCACGTGGACCGTCGCGTTGTCCTGCACCGACGTGCCCCGGCCGATCCGGATAGGCTGGATGTCCGCCCGGATGACGGCGCCGAACCAGACATTCACATCCTTTCCCAGATGGGCGTCTCCGGCAACTTCCGCGTTCCAGGCGATGAAGGCGGCGTTCTCCACCGCCGGAATTTTCTTTCCGATCCTGTGCACCATGGGGGCCTCCCTTTTCCGGACTGTATACGGGATGGGACGCGTCTGGTCAAGCTCCGGGATTTCCGATACAGTTTCCGGCATGAAAAGAAGCCTGCGGAGCATCATCTCCCGGCGGCCCGTCATCTTCGACGGCGCCATGGGGACCGAGCTGTACTCCCGCCATCATTTCATCAATGTCTGCTTCGAGGAACTCTCGGAGACCAAGTCCGACGAGGTCCGCCGGATTCACCGGGAAAACCGGGAGACCGGGGCGGACGTGCTGACCACCAACAGTTTCGGGGCCAACCGTTTCAAGCTGGCGGAGTTCCTGCTGGCCGAGAGGACCGAATCCATCGCCCGGGCGGCGGCCCGGCTCGCCCGGCTGGAGGCGGGGGAGGAGCTTCTCGTGGCAGGTTCGGTGGGCCCCCTGGGGAGAAAGGCCGGCGGGGAACCATCCGAGGAAGAGGCCCTGGAAGCCTTCGTCGAGCCCATCCTGGGCCTGCAGGAGGGAGGCGCCGACTTCATCATCTTCGAAACCTTTTCCCGGAAATCGGAGCTCCTTCTGGCCGCCCGGGCAGCCGGGGCCGTGGGGATGCCCTATATCGCCTCCATGGCCTTCGGGGAGCGGAACATCTCCCGCAGCGGCGACAGCATCCAGGAGTTCTTCCGGCCCTTGCTGGAATTGAGCCGGCCCCCGGAGATGCTGAGCTTCAACTGCGCCGTGGGACCCAAGCTGATGCTGGAATACCTGGAGGATTACCTCCCCACCGCGCCGCTTCCGGTGCTGGTCATGCCCAACGCGGGCTATCCCCAGGCCGTCCAGGACAGGATGATCTACATGACCACCCCGGAGTACTTCGCGTCCTACGCCCGCCGTTTCGTGGAGCTGGGCGCCCGGGGGGTCGGCGGCTGCTGCGGAACGGGCCCCGCCCACATCGCCGAGGCCGCCCGCTCTATCCAGGCCCTGCACCGGGCACGGGAAGGCTCCGGCGCCCGGACGGCGACCACCCGGGCGGAGGCCGACCGAAAATCGGACAGCCCCAGTCTCCGCGACCGGGAAGGTCCCTGCGCCCGGGCTCCGGAAGGTCCCTGCGCCCGGGAACCTCTCCCGGTGGAGAAGCGCAGTTCACTGGGCGCCAAACTCGTCCGGGGGGAATGGGTCACCAGCGTCGAACTCACCCCTCCCCTGGGTTACGATCTGTCAGGGATTCTGGCCAAGG
>Ga0302245_1001347_pt1 | contig 16753 bp, 16 predicted proteins | sample AAG_UR_Thr_MG_FD_193512 | JGI IMG/M metagenome (GOLD analysis project Ga0302245, IMG submission 193512) | Enriched activated sludge microbial communities from anaerobic digester in WTTP, New Holstein, Wisconsin, United States - AAG_UR_Thr | ecosystem: Engineered > Bioreactor > Anaerobic >... | reverse complement strand
CCACAAACAAAAATGCCGCTGCAATCACTTGATTTACAACGGCATTCTGTTTTACTCTGTCGGGGTGAGAAGATTTTATTTTATGGCTATCTGGCTGATAATCAATTATAGATTTTCTACTACATTTGATAAATTATTACATTTTTCTATTGATAAACTGTAATAATTATCTATATTTATGGACATTATCGAATATTCACATTTTTTCTACTATAATGATTGATATTGATGGAGTAAATGTAAAAGAAATTTTCCAGAGTTACTTTGGTAAAACTGACTGGAAGGTTCGAAAAATGATTATTCCCAAACAGAAGAATGCTGATGGAGAAGTAAAAATTTATATCGAGGTACTCAAATACTCCTATCATGGCACAGGTGATTACAGGAAAAAAATATTGCGAATCTCCACTGAAATATGGGTTCATCCGCAAAACTGGTCACAAAAGAAACAAAAGGTGTTGGATAAAGACCCATTAAGCAATGAAAAGAATGTCGTCATTACCGATAAGCATAATGCAGTAGAGAACTACCTGAACAAACGAAAAGTTCTTCCTCTGAGTTTTCGTACTCCTTACGGTATTGCCACAAACATTGAAAAATTCCGTACCGATTTTGAAAAACTGCTTGAATTGTTTCCACCAGAGAAGCAGTCCAACGTTAAAGGCATTACAGAATATCTTGAAGAATATGTTGAGTACAGAAAAGCCAACGGTGCTGCCCGTGGGACATGGAAAGAATTTACTACTGTAAAAAACAGATTAATAAATTATGAAAAGCATTCTGGAAAGAAATTATTCTTCCCAGACATGACCCTTACCTTCAGTGACAATTTCAGCGTTTGGATGAATGGAGTTCCATATGACACTTCAACGATTGAAAAGACTTTCACGGTCTTAAAAACCTTCTTAAAGCATTACTACAAAAGGCGACATGAACTTAAAATTCAACTCGATGATTCATTCATGGATGAAGATTTCAAAAAAGGAAAGAAAAAAGCCAATGAAGCCAATCCATTATCTTACAATGAGTTCATAGAGTTAACACAAAAGGAATTTCCCAATCCAGTGCTTGAAAAAACTAAAGACCGTTTCATCTTGCAGTGCAGCACTGGACTCAGGTTTTCCGATATTGATAAAATAACCCCTGATAAGATTGAAAATAACCGAATCGTAATTAATCCACAGAAAACAGCCGAGACAAAAGAGGACAACACCATCTACATCAATTTAAACAAATTCAGTAAAGCAGTTCTTGAGAAATATGATTATGACACAACCTCACTTCGGATTAGCAACCAAAAGTATAATGATAATCTGGAAGATATGTTCAAAGAACTGAAATGGAAGAAAAGAACCAGCCATAATGGAAGAGACACGTTTATTTCAATTTGTATTCAGAAAAAAGTTCCAGTGGAAGTGATATTAAAATGGACTGGTCAGGGAAGTTACTCAGTCATGAGAAGGTACATTAAGGTATCTGATGACCATATGAAAAGAGAAATGAACAGGGTGTTCAGATGAACCAACAACGCGCTCATTAAGTTTTATAATTTTTTATAAATCTGACTTTTACAGGCAGAAAATTATTTTCCAGAATTTTTAACTTGACCATTTTTTTTGAGACCTGAATTCTGTCTCGAATTCACTTTTTAAGTATTTATAGTAAAGCAACACCTGCCCCACCAGCACTGCATATTGACGGGTACGGGGGGGTATCCCCCATAGGGGTGGATACGACTGGGGTGAGGTATGTCGTACAATATGAATTATTAAAGGATTAAAATATAAGCCGTTATGAATGAATACCCAAACACTTTGGATGACCTTGTGACTGATATGGAACTTAATCCAGACAAGTACAAACATCTTCAATTTATTTTAAACCGCCAGAAACACATGAATCTGGGACTGGGGCAGTTTTATCTGGTAGTGAATGAAGTTGGCTTCGGTTTATACCGATTGAATGATGTAGATTACCACAACGGTATTGTTCGGTTGTCATTCACAAATCCTGCAACTGACAATAGTGCTGATATAAGTCTGGACATATCCAATAAACATCCGCAGACATTCTTGATAAACTGGAAAGACATAGAGGATATGGTTTATTCAGGAATAGTAACAAATTATTCAGATAATGAACTGCTTGAACTTAATAATGAGTTGACATGAGTAACGCTAAATACATTAATAGTTCAGGAAGAAAAGTAATAGAATATTATCCACCAGATTCAATTATGGTTGACCTTCATTTCATTCTCACGCAAAACAGGATGCTGACCCGTAATATGCCATATATGGTACTTGAAAAAAGGATAGCGGGAGACCATGTGACAGCAATTCGACTGCTTGAATTTCATGAAAAGGATGGCGTTATCTCGCTTTCAGTTCAAGAACTTGAAAGTAAAAAGAAGTATCTCCTTTCAGCAAATATGGATTATGATGGGGATATGTGGATTTGGTCAATTGCTGATTATCCAACCCTAATGGCAGGGACAGTTAAAATGACAGGTTAAAAATTTAATCGGTTACAGTTTCAATGTTTTTTCTCAACTGCTCTGCAAGACCAATAAGATTCATTGTTGGCAACAAAATGGGTTTATTGCCAGATTGGGTAGTAAGGGTGCTGATATAAGACCTTATATATGGAAAAACGAGAGCAGGAGCATTAGTGACAAAATACTTCATCAACCCTTCCATTTCAGTTAGTTCGGCTTTAATTGCAAAGGTTGACTCAGTTTCAATTTCAATGAAATCTTTTTTGTCTTGAGCAGTCTGGACATTAACAGTTAAGAATAATTTGAAAATATTTGTTTTAACGAAATGCTTTCCACTGGCATTAAAACTAATGCCCAGTTCAGTTCCAATAAAATCGAGAAAAGTAAAGTGACTTTTCTGTACTTTAAATTCAACAAAACTAAATGATGATTTTTCGGCTGGTATCATGCTGCTAAAGCGTAAAAATCTTCTGTCTGAACAGATGCAAAAAATTCATTGTTTGCTATAAGTCCCATCAAATAAGTATTAAAATCGGGTATCAAAAAATTATTAACAGTGATTGGGTTAAAATACATCCTCTCAATCAAATCATCGGTTGTAATCAGATACGAGTTTTTAATCACCCGAAATTCAAGATATTCCATATCAGAGATTTCCGAAATGAAGGCAATCGTGCCCCCTAATCCAGATTCATAATAATTTATTGAGGTTTCAGCACTGAACTTAACGAATTCTTCATTATTGAAAATGTTGGATGAAGGAATATAAATAAAACTCGCTTCCGAAAGTTCATCATAGGAGTACCTACACTCAGACAAATTCGGGAAAAGTTCAAATAATCTGCTGGTAATGAAATTAATATACTCAGTTCTGGTCATATTTATAAATTCTTTTAAGAATTTTATGTACTGTTTCAGCATAGTTTAATGCGCTATCGCTCTTATCTTTTTCGATAATTATAGGCTTATAGTCAGCATTGTTCCTCAAACTTTTTAACTTACTAATATTTTCATTAAACTCCTGTGCGTCTTTAAGTTGCTTGAGACTTATGATGCTTTTGTGGATATATCTGATTAAGTAATCATGCTCCGATGGTTGGACTTTTCTTCCATTTAAAATATAACTCTCTGTTTCCCGATTTTGAATTATATCCGAATCGGTTAAGCCAAAGTCGGATAGAATTATATATTTTATTGCCTGAAAGCATGAATAATAACTACAATGAACACTCGAACAATGATGTCTATTTGGCAATTCTTTTAATACAGAAGCCGCATCAAGATTGGTTATTGCCTTGTCTCTCAGTTGTCTACACATTATGGTCTGAGAAAAATGGATTGCAAATGTAATCAAATTTATAAAGATTCAGAAAAATACAAAAAGATTTCACACTAATTGTCATCCCACTTAAAAAATTGATGCCTTTTATTACTGAACAATAAAAATTAGGTTTGGTTTAAAAATAACAATCAATGATAAATTCGGCTTGAACCTTTGTTTGGTGATTCATTACTATCCGATTCCTTTACTGAAATTATACTATTTGAGCAAATACGAGTAAACTGTACCCCGACTGATAGTTAATGCTTTTGAGATACCTGATACACTTATACCTTCAATTTTCATTTTCTTGATTTTTTCTACTTTAGTTTCTTCCAGTGTGGGTCGACCCCCAACTCTCCCCTGCTGTCGTGCTCTGGCTAACCCAGCATGTACCCGTTCTGAAATTCGAATCCGCTCCTGCTTCGCCAGTGTTGACAACAATGCGATAATCACATCCGCAAAAATTCCGCTTGAGTCGATATATTGCTCGGTGTAACTCTTGTACATAACATTATAGTCATCCAACATTTGGAGATAACGGATAGTATCACGAGTGCCAGAACGACTAAACCTGTCAAGAGAATAGAACAGCAACAAAGAAAATTTATGCTTTGAAGCATCTGACAGCATTCTGCTAAACTCAGGGCGTTTTGCTGATGCACCAGAAATTATATCAGCGTAAATTTCAACTATTTCATATTTCATTTTATCACAATAATCCTGAAGTATCAGACGCTGGTTGTCCAATTCCGAAGATTCCTTTGAGATTCGTAAGTAAAGTGCGACTTTCATATTGTTGTATATTTAGTGTTCAAAAATCGGATGTTATTTGTACAGTAAAATTCGATTTGTAAAATGCCCATTTTTCGGGCATTTCAAACAAGCAAATTTTGCAGGGTTTTTTGAACAGTCCATTTTCATGTTTTACATGGGTTAATTTGATGAACATGTATAAAAACTCGTATAGATACCATCAAACGGCATGAAGTTCTTTTTTAACTCAACTTTAGCCACTCCAACTACCTCATTTCCTTCCATGAACATTAATATCATATAAGCGATATCGAAATCATCATCGACTGGATGTGTGATTATGTGTATTATGCGTTTATTTTGGTGCTTCATTGCCGCCTATTATAATGGGCAAATATACAATAATATTGTGACTGCCCAATAAAATGGGCAGTATTTATTACCTTTGATGAAAATATTTGACATGAAAACTGCTCAAATTAAACCTGATGACAATGAACTGATAGTAAGAATCGGAGAGAAGATTCGAGAACTTCGTAAGCAGAAGAATATTAGTTACGAAAAATTGGCAAAAGAAATCGGTCTCGATAGGAATACCGTTAATTTAATCGAACTCGGTAAAACAAATTTCCAATTCCAGACATTGCTCCGCATACTTTCCTACCATAAGGTGTCCGTTTTTGCTTTTTTTAAATCGTTAGAACGGTAAGAAATCTCTCTGCTGGGGGTACATTTCCGTAATTTTATTCATAACATACTTGAAATTTGTGGTGTTTTAGCGTTTATACCAATATTTTGCCAATATTTTTTCGTAAAAATCGGAACAATAAAAGCAAATAATTTGCGCTCTGGGAACATCGATTAACAATTATGGTACATCAGAAATCATATCCGAGTGTGGCAGTATTTATATTAAATGATGTTCCAGAATGTCCGAAAAAGAGATACCAGACTACCAACGAAAACAAATCGAAGAAATCAGTTCGTTCATAAAGAACTGGCGATTAAATGAAGGACTGTCCCAGCGAGAGTTTAGTCAACGGGCGGGCATCCATCCTAATAGTTTGTACCATATTGAAAAAATGGGATTATACAATATCCTGACGCTGCTTAAATGCATTGATGCAACCTGCCTGACCGTATCGCAATTCTTTGAAGGCATGGAGTAATAAAATTAAAATTCAATCATTTGATAAATGCATTTGTGTTATTCTTTCTGCCAGATTGCGCAACAATTGGTTTGTCTTATCCTGTAAGTAACTATAACCATTCCACAGATTTATCACATCATCATGCAGGATGTTACGTTCATACTGATTCAACCAAGGCAAATTTGAAATCTCTTCCAGATATTCTGCATCCACATGCTCAAAATAATCATTCTGCATTCCGATGTCCCGAAGCCGTTTACAAATTTCTATTTCGTACTCGTCCATTTCGAAAATTTCATGTATGGGTTCAGCAAATCCACCTTCTAAATCGTAGTTTGTGGTTAAAATATCCTCATCTGTTAACCATTGCATGTATGTACTGTCTTCTAACTCATTAAAATCAACGGCTTCCCAGAATTTATCCTCAACCTTGTGGTTGTATTTGAATCCAAACTCACGAAATACGTCTTTCGCAATCAATTCTGCATCCTTCTGATGTCCTTCTGCCACTACAACTGAATCGTGTCTTGTGAAGCACGGAATGCCATTTTCCCGCAGTTTCTTTAATATATTATCGATAAAAATCTCTGCCTCAATGCACTGCAAGAAGACGGAGAAATTACTTTCACGGTTGTCATCGGTTTTGTCAGTGGCATTCGATTTATCTGACTTTTTAAACTCAGCAATGATGTTCACAACAATTGGATAAAGTTGAGAAAGTTTATGCAGCAATGCGTCTGGACGGTTTGTCTTCTTGAATATTAATTTAAACAATACATTCTTTGCCAGCAACCTTTCCTTCATGCCGAGTTCACCAGCAACAACATTATAGAAATCCCGAAAGAACACATCAAGGATAAATCTTGTAACATCACTGGAACTGTGCTCAACAGATTTACCATCACTAATATCAACCCCAACCCTCGGTAATTGCTCCTGATGGTTCTTGAGGACATTCACGAGCCGTTTAATGTAGGTTTTATTCCTGTTTTGTTTGAACAACGACAACAAATGCTGCTCACCACCTTTTATGTAAACATTCAGCAGGTTGGCAAATATCAAAAACTGCGATGTGCGTAAATCGAGTTGTACAACCGTTTTATTGTTGATATGGATGAACTGCAATATTCGGCTTGGGAAATTCGTCAGGTGGCTGTAAACACGAAGAGTAACTGGACTTTGTTTTTCTTCAACTGGTTGTGTGCCAACCTGCGATATCTGATGCTTGTATTGATAAATTAGTGCAGGTATTCTGTACAGAAGGAACTCATCAACATTGGCAATGTAAAATGAATTGTTGAAGGAAAACAATTCTTTTCCATGTGATTCAGCAAAAAATTTCGCCCATCTGACAGTATAATATTTTTTAGTAAAAGAACCTTTGTCCAGATATTCATGACATTCGATTTGCAGACCATCAGGCAATGAGTTGGTGTATTCCCGACTTAGCAACTCATTACAAATCCGTTCTGCGTTATTTTCCACCCATTTTCCCGCTTTCTCAGTGTCTATACTTATTCGGAAATTTAAGTCAGGAATATCGGGTATCTGTAACTCCTGTTTATCAAAAAGCATTCTTTCCAAAGCCGTGAAAACTCTTCGTTTTTCAATGTATGGTATAAAAGAATATTTTTCACTTAATAGTTCAGGATTTATACGGTATCTTGTGCTTACATCACCTTTTTTAGTTACAATGCTTGATTGTTGTGTTTTATCAGGAATTGTACGGCAACCAAAATCCATACTTTCGATTAAACCTGTTTCCATTAGCGGTGAAATAACTCTATCGTGATAGTTGCCACCATATACTTTATGCCAGTAATTACGACCCAAAGACGCATAATAATTCAGACCATTGCCGTCTGTCACCTGATGAAAATAGATTATGGAAACACATTGCAGAAAATTGTTCTTGCTGGGATACGAAAGTCTGGGATTACTGAATATCGAATCCTGTAACTTCTGTACAAGTTTTTCAGGCAGATATTCTCCTTTAGTATATTTCTTCCTGTTTGTTTTATTGCTTACCATTTACACCAATATCGTTAGTATATTATTGACCGTATCAGATACTTTACCAAGACCTTATTCTCTGTACTATACATTTATTTATTTTTTTTTCTTTCAACTTACCCTATATTCACATATCCCCACAATGGTTCATTACCATATTATTGACCGTAATATGACATCAAATGCGACCGTAACATGTTATATAAGAATGAATGTCAATATGTTATATGATTATCGTTGGTAATTTTGATATTAAGTTCACTTATTGTTAAGGTCGTAATAATGGTATTTATAAGGTCAAAGCATCATATATTTTATATTAAATTGATATACAATACATTGCCCGTTATATCTAAAGTAATTATTTATGTCAATATGACCATTGTTCATGTTTAAGCACAGACCGATTTAATTCGTCTTTATAACTTCGCCATTGTGGCATGAATTTGTCCATGAACCCAACAAATCTATCTGTATGGTTTCGTTCCAGCAAATGAACCATTTCATGCACTATAATATACTCCAAGCACTTTTCGGATTTTTTTGCAAGTTCAAGATTCAGCCATATTCGTCTTGCATCCCTGTTACAAGTGCCCCATTTCGTTTTCATAATTTTTACTTCCCACTCCGCTACCTCAACACCGATAATTTTTTGCCACTTTTCGATAAGTGCTGGAATTTGTTCTTTCAGGGTTTTCCTGTACCAGTTATTCATAACTTTCTCACGTTGTTGTACCGTGAGGTCTTTCTGGACGTACAAATCAATGTATTGTTTATTCCTGATAACTATTTTTGAATACCTACCATGATGAATCACATTCAATCGATAACGCTGACCTTTAAAGTAGTGGGTCTCACCGCTTATAAACTTCCGTTCTGTCTGCCTTTCTTGATTAACAAACTTCGCCTGATTCTTTTTAATCCATGATAATTTTGAAATCGCAAATAACCTTACCGCATCATCATCCACTTTTAAAGGTGCTGCAATCCGTACCCTGCCATTTGGTGGATAAACAGCAAGGTGCAGATTCTTAATGTCTTTTCGAATAACATCAATAACGATATCATTTACAGTTATTTGATGCATATTAATAATCAGGTTGGTTTTTTACTATTTCAAAGATGCGTTCAAGTTCATCTGAATCTTTAATATGCTTTTTTATGGCATATTTCACTTCTCTCTCTTTTATCACAGTCCCACGCCAGTCATCTTTCTTTGACATGACTATCTCAAAATCCACTTTTAATGTAAGTTCCTCATCCTGATTAAGATTGTCATATAAAGCACGCTTTGCACGTGTGTCAAGTGTTTTGGGGTATCTTGTCTCGTTCGGTTTTGTTACCTGCCTTGTAAGTTCCACAATTAACGCCAGATATCTCTCATAGGCTATTGCTTCCGCTTTACGTTGCTCAATTATCTCTTCAAGCAACTTGGACATATTTTCATAATACTTTGGATTTATCGGTTTCTCATCATTTATTACTTTCCGAATGTTGTTTTCAACTGTTTCAGCAACCGCTTTCCTGTTCTTACGGATGTCGCTTGGTAGATAGTCTATGGCTGATTCTCCACGTTCAACGATTAATTCAACAAGGGACATATCATCAAATGATGAAATAACTTTGCTTTCTTCAGCATTTATATATGTATCTATCAGATGGCGCATGGCTGGCTCATATACTTTTAAATCTATGTAATCAGCACTTGCCAGTTTTATTTCCCCTCTCACTTTTTCATAATGGTCAACCTCTCTTTTGATGCTTTCGCCTTCATTAATGCTATACCCTGCTTCAATCATTTCGTTTGCCAACGCAGCATAGGCTCGAACCAGATGAGAAACCTGTTTATATAATGCAATTCGTTTAGGCTCGTGTTTTTTAACCTCACCCTTATCTTCTGTGCTTTCTCCACAGAAGTATCTTATATATTCAAATGTATCTTTAGGTGGTTTTACAGGTTCACAAAGTACTCTTACGCTTTCTAACGCTTCATCAAGGTCTTTTTTTGCCTCTGCTAATCTGTCGCTTAGCAAACCTGCAATATCAGCATCATCATACTCTTCAAAAGCACCTGAAGTATAATCTTTTACGGAACTTTCCAGACTCCTGAATAGGTCTTTATAGTCAATTACATATCCGTAATCCTTATCATCACCATCCAGTCTGTTGACTCTACATATCGCTTGAAACAAACCGTGGTCTTGCATGGTCTTATCTATATAGAGATATGTGGCAGCAGGGGCATCAAATCCAGTAAGTAGTTTGTCAACCACTATTAGAAGTTTCATCTGAGCAGGTTCGTGTATGAATCTTCTTTTTACCTCATCTTCAAATGCTTCTGTGCTTTTCCCATTAAGCATTTGGGTGTATACCTCAAACTTTTTCAGTTTCTCAGTAGTACTTTCTTCATCAACACTTTCACCTGTAATTTTTCTTGTAGATGGTTCATATGATGTCACAATAGCACACTTTTTCAATCCTCTATGCTGGAACAGTTCATAATATTTACATGCTTCATAGATACTCCCAGCAACCAACATTGCGTTTCCACGTCCACTTACAAGACGGTCTTTTATACCCATGTCAAAAAGAATATCAGCAACAATTTTCTCAAGTCGGGATTGTGAACTTAAAACGGATTGCAATGTGCCCCATCTCTGTTTCAGTTGCATCTTGGCATATTCTGTCAATCCTTTCGTTTGTGCTTCAAACCATTTATCTATCTTATCTTGAGAGGTAATGTATTGGTTTACATCCCTTGCTTCATAACGTAAATCAAGTATGACGTTATCTCTTACTGCTTCATCAAATTTGTATGTATGGATATAACTGCCAAATACTTCGATGCTCTTCTGCTTATCTACTTTTAAAAGTGGTGTGCCAGTGAACCCGATAAACATCGCATTAGGAAGAATTCTTTTCATTGCCTTATGCAACTCACCCGATTGCGTTCTGTGGCATTCATCCACATAAACATAGATATCGCCTTTAGCAGAAAAATCCCTTGGTAAAAACCGATAGATTTCTTTAATGTAACCCTCATAATCTGGGTCAATTTTGTTGGCGAATTTGTGTATCAATGAGCATATTAACCAAGGTGATGTTAGGTTAAGACAATCAACCAAATCCTTTCCGCTTCTTGTACGATGTATTTGTTCATCAACACCTTTAAAAATGGTCTCAATCTGTTTATCAAGTTCATCTCGGTCTGTAATAATCAGCACACGTGAATTTGTTTTATTCTCCCTTATCCACTTGGCTAACCATACCATAATCATGCTCTTACCACTACCCTGAGTATGCCAGATAATTCCACCCTCACGTTCTTTAACCCTTTTCTGTGCAGCCTTTACGGCAAAAAATTGATTTTGACGACAGATTTTTTTTATCCCAGCATCATATACAATAAAATCATGGATAACTTCGAGAAAACGTTCCTTCTGGCATAATTTCAATATGTGTTTATCCAATGGATTAACTACATCACTATCTTCTTTCCATTTAAGGTAATATTTTTCTGGTGTTAAAATGACACCATAACGGAGACCTTCAGTATCATTACCTGCCATTATCAGTTGGACAGTGGCAAAAAATGGCATAATAAACATGCTTTTCTGGTTGCCAATATTTTGACGGATACCTTCTGTAACAGATACTGTGCTTCGCTTTAATTCCAACACACCCAAAGCGATACCATTGACATATATTACGATATCTGGTCTTTTTTGGTTCTCACCCTTAATTGAAACTTCTTCAGCGATTGCAAAATGGTTGTTTAATGGATTTGCCCAGTCAATCAAACGTACCGTTTGAGTATTCTCACCCACATCCTCTTTTACCTTTGCACCATAACGTAGAATGGTATATACGTCCTTGTTAATGTCGTACAACCCTTTATTCTGAACCCCAGCAATTTTTCTTAATTCGGCAATGGCTTTGTTGATAAGTGTATCATTATATCCATTTTCCACAAGATATTTTCGAAGATATTCTTCTTCTATATTGATGTTGTTTATCCTGTCATGCCAGTTGCCAAGGTAATCGTACCCAAGTTTTGATTTATCTACAAATAGTGAGATAATTCGGTCTTGAGTTATGCGTTCAATTTGACCTACGGGTGTCATGGTGATTCTTGTATAATTTAAAACTAACCTGATATCGATAGAATTCAATATTATTAGTCACCGATAATGCACGTTTAATTCGTAAATCATCTTCCAATGCAATAATTACCCCACAGACATGCTGGTTAGGTTCAGCCAGTTCCTCTTTTACATAACCCATATATCGTTGAATTTGACCTACTACATTATCACTTACTCTACCTTTCTTGAGTTCAACTACCAATAGTGCTTTTTTGTCTTTGCTTATTGCTAAAATATCAATCTGACCAGTATCAGTAGGGTATTGTTGCCCCACAAGTTCTCCATCTTCTTCGTATATGTCGTAATGCTTTCCTAATTCGGTTTGTGCCCAATTCTGAATCAGAAACTCTTCCAGATGTTTTTCAAGGGCAAAAACTGACGGGTCTTCGACAGTTTCATCAGTACTTATCAGTTCTGGTGGTTTATTGCCACCAATAAGTACTTCAATTTCTGAGGCATATTTCGTAATATCACAGTAGGTCCCAATTGTACCTGTTGAGTGTTTGAGTGCATCACTCATTGATGAGCGTTCAATCACCACTGGATACCACTTTACTGGTCTTCGATGTGGTAGTATCTGACCTTCCTGATATGAATAATCCCCAGTGATTTCCCCCACCATATAACTACCAGTTCCATTAGGACAAATGACAATATCACCCGATTTAATGTAGTATGATACAACCCAAACAGTAGCACACGCTAAACCTGCTGCCACCTTTTTCTTTTCAGGACGATTTTTAAGATATATGGGAATAAACTCTTTATTGAATTCACGCCATGTTTCAGGGAATCGCCCCGTTAAATCCATTCTGATTCCAAAATCAACGCCTAAAAAGTTACCCTCACTACACTCTTTAGCATACTTGCTTTTTGCACCAAGCATTATCCTGTAAAAACTTTTCATATCAGACGAATTTTGCCATTTAGTAATGACTGCATCATGCCCTGTTTAATCATTTGATATTTTAATAGTTTCTGCTCCAATGCGGCAATTTCTTTATCCATATCGTAAATTATATTGGCAATCGCAGTTTGTTCATCCACTTCAGGTAATTTCAACTTTAATTGCAAGAAATTGGTTTTTGATAGATTATACCTTGTTGCGCCTTGTGCTAATGAAAAAATCAATTTTCTGCCCTGATAACTCCTGAAATAATAAGAAAGGAACAGACCATTGATTTCTTCCTGATTAAATAACCTAAATCCAAAACAGAAACTATTAAGATATAATTCTGGAATATCATCCATTAATACTGAACACATTCCGACTTCTTCAGGTGTTTCAGATGAACCGTTGAAAAACAAATCACCTTTATGTGCTTTATGCTGTTTTTCATCTGGTCTTATATTGACATAATCAAAATAACTGCAATTAATTATTGGATTATTCAATATGTTTAAGAATGGGATATAGGGACTTATCCCCTCTTCAAAGTCAAGTTTAGATTTACCAGATAAACCACCATATGTTTTCCCTATCTCTCCCAACTTTATCCCTTTCCATTCGGAATTGAAGCCATTTAATCTTATCCTACCAGAAAGCAATTCCTGAACTACTCCTTGCTTTATGAATCGCTTTTTCTTGATGAAATTTTCAAGATTTTCAATAAGCGTATCTGTATCAGATAGTGCATCAGCAATGGCGGTTTGCTCACCTGTACTTTCAGGTATATTTAATTCACAATTAAGAACGTCTTCCTTTCGAAGATTTGTTTGTTTAACACCATCATCAAAAGAGAGAAAGTATTTGTTTCGATTGAGACTATAATAAAGAAATTTGGGATTATCATTATTTGTCCTCAGGATACAAATCCTCTGATTTACAGTATATTTATTATCTTCCTCAACAATATAACACTTTGCAATGGCTTTGCCATGCGGTACGTCACTCATTACCATTAGAATATCATTCTTTATTGCTGGGCAAAGTTTTAAATTTGAGAACTTCGCAATTTCCCCCTCTGAAGAAATGAATTTTGAATTCACTACAATAAAATCTCCGAATTCAGAAATGAACATTTCATGAGCCTTCCCGTTTATGAAAGTAACAATATCTTCTAATTTTCTTGTAAACCAAGGGTTTCCTATAAAATTGGATGCATTTCTCATCTTAACAATAAAATATCTTTTACCAGTTATATCCCATTTTTTCAAGGTAATCACTCACTTTGCTTTCTAAATGGAGCACATCATTTTTCAAACGAGGAAGAGTTATTTCGTATCTCTCAGCCAATATTTTTATCCGTTGCGATAAACGCTGGCTTATGCGTTCAATTTCAGTATGAATGTCTTCTGCAATGGCTTTCATCCATTTTTCATGTACTACATGGTTCTTAATATCATCAACTGTTAATTCATTGTATTTTATTGCAACTTTTTTCTCCAAATCGCTATATGCATCCTTTATTCTCTTTCCTATACTTGATTCAATATCAATTAATTCTAAATATTTTTCTAATATTTCTTGCTCATCATAATATTCGTTATCTCCTTTAATATCTTTCAGGCGTTTCTGAATACTGGCTTTGGTAAATTTTTCTTTTTCATTTCTGGCGTCTGATAACAATCCCTCATCATCACCATGTTCATCTTCAAGTTCAATGATTTGTTGTTTAATGCCATCATTTTCTAATTCAAGGTTTTTAATATTCTGTTTTTCAACCTGAAAGTACTTTTCAATTACAATCTTTTTTGGCAATAAATCGCAGTCAAATGTTTTCTTCTTTACATCATATGCATAATCTGCCTTCCAACCATCATCTGTAATTAGATAAATATCATCTTGCATAGTTGTATTCCAATAGTCCATAAAGTCCTGATAAATATCATATTTATCAACCAAATCGAGTCCAGAGTACTTCTGTAGTATATCTTCTGATAAGTCAAATTTTATCTGTTTTGGTTTAACTCCAACGTCCATATTTATTAAATATGGTAGATGCTGATTCTGCCATGACATAAAAATATCATTCACTGATTTTGAGAATGAGATGAAATTATTATGGTATAGTATGGTACTCTTGACCTCTTGGGATTCAATCTTTAAATCATAATATCCTTTTCTGGGATTTTCCTTAAATAGGATATTTCTCAAATCTGGCAGATTGTCCCAGAACATCTTCAAATCATCAACATCTTTTTCTGGAATCCCGCCTAATAAGTGTGCCTCTATGTTTTGAGTGTCTTCCTCTTCCTGACTGTCTATATATCTTGTAATGCTTAAATTGTAATCGTTTTTCGGGTCGCTGATTTCACTATGCAATACCAATCGACTATACTTTGGTAAATCCAGTTGCTTATTGAAGACATCAACTATTTTATGAATATCCTGCTCCCTTAGGCGATTCTTATTACCATCTTTAATAAATCCCTTACTGGCATCAATCATGAAAATTCCTGTTCGATTCTGCGAATTCTCTTTGTCAATCACAATGATACATGCTGGAATACCTGTGCCATAAAAAAGATTCTGTGGAAGTCCTATAATACCTTTGATATATCCCTTTTTTATAATGTTTTTTCGTATCTCGGCTTCAGCATTACTCCTGAAAAGAACCCCATGAGGTAAAATTATCGCCCCCTTACCATTACTCTTCAAAGAACGAATAAAATGCATCAGATACCCATAATCACCATTTTTCTTTGGTGGTATTCCATCTTCAAACCTTTTGAATTCATCATTAGATGGGTCAAAACCATTTGTCCATGCTTTATCAGAAAATGGTGGATTGGCTACACAAAAGTCAAATGTTTTTAAACTTCCATCGGGATTCTTATAATATGGATTTGCTAATGTATTATCCTGCCAAATTGTTGCAGTTGGATTGTCATGAAGTATCATATTCATTTTTGCAAGAGCAGCGGTGGCATTATCCTTTTCCTGTCCATAAATTGTAACCCCTCTTTCACTTTCGTCTGCTGCTTTCAAGAGTAAAGAACCACTCCCGCATGTCATATCATATATCGTTTGCTCCTGACTCTTGGCTTTACTAATTCCTATCACTTTTGCCATGACCCTTGAAACTTCGGCAGGGGTATAAAACTGTCCCTTACTCTTACCCGATTGGGTCGCAAAATTTCTCATCAGGTATTCGTAAGCATCCCCCAAAATATCATCCCCTTCGGCTCTGTTTCTGCTGAAATTGAGACTTGGATGTTCAAAAATGTTAACCAATTTTGACAATCTGTCTTGCTTATCCTTTCCCTTTCCTAATTTTTCATCAGCATCAAAATCGGCTACATCTATAACACCTTTCAGGTCATTGGCTTCAGCAAGTTTTTGTATAATGGTATTAATACCTTCCCCTATATCTTTAGTTCCAACTAATGCAACCATATCATGAAAACTTCCACCATCAGGAACTTCGATAAGGGCATTTTCTTTCCCGTAGTACTTATCAGTAACATATTTCATGAAAAGTAAGACCAATACATAGTCTTTGTACTGTGATGCATCCATTCCACCACGAAGTTCATCGCAACCCTTCCATATGAAAGAGTATAGTTCGCTTTTCTTAATTGCCATAGAAAAAAATTAATTGTGTTATTGTGATTTTAACAGACACTAAATTTAATGTTAGTTTATGGAAATTCCATAAAAACCCGACCATTTACTATGATTGAAGACATAATCCAAATGAAAATGAACGCTCCTTTTCGGGAGCGGGAGTTTATTTGTTCAAAAGTTTTCTATTATATTTTCTACTAAATAAAAAAAGACCATTGTAATTATTTGATTTACAACGGTCTTTCAATTTACTCAGTCGGGGTGAGAAGACTCGAACTTCCGACCCCTACGTCCCGAACGTAGTACGCTACCAACTGCGCTACACCCCGATTTAACCCTACATCCGCCAACCGGCGGAGA
>Ga0302245_1001344_pt1 | contig 16761 bp, 9 predicted proteins | sample AAG_UR_Thr_MG_FD_193512 | JGI IMG/M metagenome (GOLD analysis project Ga0302245, IMG submission 193512) | Enriched activated sludge microbial communities from anaerobic digester in WTTP, New Holstein, Wisconsin, United States - AAG_UR_Thr | ecosystem: Engineered > Bioreactor > Anaerobic >... | reverse complement strand
CTTGTATGATGAGTCATGCTCCTCATCCACTATGATCAGACCCAGGTCACTGAATGGAAGGAAGAGTGATGAGCGTACACCCAGAACAGCCCTGAGGCTTCCGTCACTGACACCCTTCCACACTTTTCTTCGTTCCGCAGGGGTGAGACGTGAATGAAACACCCCGATAGCGCTGCCGAAATGTTTCCTGAGCCTCTCAATGATCTGTGTTGTAAGAGCTATCTCAGGAAGCATGTAAAGGACCTGCTTCCCCTGGTCAAGCTGCTCACGCATAAGATGAATATAGATCTCGGTCTTGCCGCTGGAGGTAACGCCATGCAACAGCACCGTCTCACGGTCGGCAAACAGCTGCTTGACTGAATTATAGGCCTCCATCTGTACCCCGTTCAGCTCTGCTGGCATGATTATCTCAGGTTCAGGCTCTTCGGGCGCCTCTTTCCGCCTGCGCTTCAATACGCGCCCGGGAAGATCATCGGCCGACGGTATTGCTGCCTTCATCACCTCGCCCGGATAGGCCATGTAATAATCAGATATCCACAGAAGAAAATCGGTAAGACGGTCATTGACAGCCGTTTCACCGGGAAGGAGGCTATCAATCTTCCTGAGAGAGATTTCTGCCGGTGGTTTGTCATGAATCTTTACCACCAGCCCGGTACTCCTCCTGCTCTGACCGAAGGGAATGTTCACAAGGCTGCCTCGGCTGACCGCACCCTGAAGATGCTCCGGAACTTCATAGGTAAATGAGCCGGACACGGCAACAGGAATGATGATATCTGCGAATTGTCTGCTCATTGGATGAAACAGCGGCAAATTAAGAATAAACGTCAAAAAAGGCCATCTCTCCGGCCTGAATTTATGAACTTGAAGGCAATGACCATATTGGTTCAGGGCTTATATGAACCTTTCGGCAGCACTGGTGAACAGAGGAACTGCAATAACCATATCAGTTCATGACTGCCCTGGCCTTCCGGTAACATCGGCACCGGTGAATGTTGAAGCGGCAATGACCATATCAGCTCAGAGCTGCCCTGACCCTTCCGGCAGCCCCGGGCACCGGTGAATGTTGAAGCGGCAATGACCTTTAGCCCTGAGCTTTCTGTCAGTGCCAGGTGAAGAACAGGCAGTTAATTTACTCTTTTTATATTGTCATTGTACTTTTTTCATTATCAATAATCAATTTTTGACCTTCATAAACTCCCCTATAATTTACAGGACAATTGTGAGCCGGGAGATTTGGCATATTATTAAAACTTCTCTTAATACTTAGCAGAGCAGGCCGGATGCCTTAAAGTGACAATGATCTAGCATAATAACCTACGATGAGTCAGCTGGAAAACATAGTTACAAAGACCGGTATCTTACCTTCGTAAACGGTGGCCAGAAACAAAGATCATAGTATTTGGCGATAGCCATTTTGCATCAAGGATTTTATCGATTGGACCAGTAACCAGTTTATTGTTGGATTTATTAACGGACTAACCGGTAATACAAAACTAAATGAAATGGTCCGGATTACCATCGAAAGCACTTAAATAGAATACGATCAATATCAAAAACCTGTAGAGAGGTATCACTCATTTATGTAAAAGGCAGAAAGCTGGGAGAATTACCATCGGATTATAGTGAAAGTTGAAGTAAATACAATAGGAACCAATATTCGGTACATAGTTACTAATCTGAAGGGATTTCGCACACAGGATCTATACGAGAAAGATTACTGTGCCAAAGGCTCAATGGAGCTTTATATGAAAAACCATAAGTTATACATGTAATCAGATCGGTCGTCTTGCTCAAAGTTTACAGTAAATCTGTTTCGTTTGTTCTTACACTGAATGGTATATATATTTATACACAACATGCAGAAGGAGGTATTGAAAGGAAGCGAGTATGCCAATGCAACGATGAAAACAATCCAGCTCAAAATCATTAAAACGGCTGCGTGGGTTAAAGAAATGAAAACGAAAATAAGATAGAGTTGCCAAGTTTTGCCCCACAAAAGAAGAACAGATCATAGGTCAAAACGCTGACCATGCTTCGAACTTAGATATCACAAATCGCAGCATTTCAATCATAAATCCTGAATATCAATTTTATTTCATAGTTGAGGTAGCTATGTCCCTGAGAAAAATTTTCAGTTTAAAAATAACGCTACCAAAGAAAAAATAAGTGCTAAGCCCATGATAAGAAACAAAAGCTTATCTACGAAATCAAGAAACCATCCGGAAGAAACCAATCGCAAAAGTCATTTTTTATTCATAGTTTTAAGTTTATGATTTAATCAGGTTATAGAATTGCCAAATGAAACCACAAATGATAAAACAAACTCCTAGATGGAAAGACCTAAGACTAGGTATAAAGTTAAGTATCACCTTTGGTATATTAATCCTTATTTTTTCCATTCTTTATTTTGCAGTACTGATTGATAAGCATGCTATTCAAAAGGCGGCTTTTAACTTGGGCGAAGGATATATTCCTCTAGTTGGTATCACGTATAACCTAGAAAAGTTAACCGGTGAAACTATGCAAGAATTACATGGATTCACTCTGGGTAAAGAAAATAATGAGCATCAAGTAGTAAGGTCACATACTTCCAAAATGAGTGAGTACGCTGAACACGTAGACCGCTTGATAACTTCATCTAAATCGCTTGCAAGATTTAAAACTGTTAGTAAGCATATTGGCGAAGAAACCAGAGAGTTTAAAAAATATGCCGAAGAGATGGTGATGTTGAATGACAGCATCACACAATTATGTCAACAACTGGATAGTACAATTACTGTTTTCGATAGTTTGTCCTACGAATTGGTACTTACACTGTACTCTGACTTCAGAGACAAATTGAATGATCCGAATACTTCAAGCTACGAACTAGTAAAACAATATAAGTTGACCAAAATGATTGATGCGATCTTCGATAAGGGGAATATTGGCAGAACAGAAGTCGTGCAGGCGGTATACCATAAAAATTCTCAATTGATTGTGGATGTCAATCTTCTCCATTTCTGTCATATTTTCAAACTAATTGAAATGATGTATGCCAAAGCAGACAACCATTCAAAGAAATTACTAGATCTGGTTGAGGGGACCTCTTTATCCTATCAAATTAATATGCTTGTATTAGCAAAATATATCGATAGGTACAAATTTATGGAGGACAAAATGAGAGAATCAGCATTCATTATTTTGTCTGAAGTTCATAATATCACTTCAGAAAGTAACGAATTCACTGCCAAAACTTCAATGGAGACATTTGCGTTATTGAAGTCATCCACCAGGTTCCTGATTATAGGATTGATCCTTTCTCTATTGATGGCTATTCTATTCTCTGTTAAAACTATTCTGAACATAACACTTCCCATCAGAAAGGTAGCGGATTTTGCAGAAAAAGTCGCATCTGGTGTTATGAGTGCGAAGGTGGATGTAGATCAAAAAAACGAGATCGGAATATTGGCTGAAGCAATAAACAATATTCAATTCAAATTAAATGATAATGATAAGAAAATAAAGCTTGCCGAAAGTAGAATCGTTGACACTATCTTGGAAACTGAACGAAAAGAAAGAAAACGCTTTGCCGAAGACCTTCATGATGGATTGGGGCCGCTATTATCAACTATCAAGTTATATATAAACTCCTTTGCATCTGAGCGAATTAATCATGAGCATAGGCAGATCATGTTGAAAAAAGCCAATGAGCTGATTAGTGAAGCCATATCAGCTACTAATAGTATTGCCAACAACATGATGCCCATACTTCTCGATGATTATGGACTGGAAATTGCATTGGAATCTTTCTTTAACCACCTGAAAAACAATAACTCTCTTGATATCCGATTTAATTATATTAGCACAGGAGCCAGACCCGACTGTAAGATTGAATCTACACTTTATAGCACGATACTTGAACTCACGAATAATACCTTGAAACACGCAAACGCGACATGTGTAATTTTGGATATAAAGCAAAATATTGATAAGTTTGAGGTTGTATATCAAGATGATGGTATTGGTTGTGATCTGGAATACATATTTAATAACAGTCCTCAGCATCTGGGGTTGAGAAATATTGTCGATCGCATCCAGTCCATTAATGGAAATATAGATTTTTGGTCAGGAAAAAACATGGGATTGAAAGCCAGTATCTTGATTTAAAGCGCAATGTATCTCTTTTATGCACAACATAATTAAAGTAGTAATTGTTGACGATCATCAGATCTTTCTTGCTGGTCTGCAGATGATCCTGGACAGCATTCCCGATGTTAAAGTCGTGGCCTCTGCACAAAACGGTAATCAAGTATTATCGATTCTTAAAAAGCAAAAAGCAGATATTATTTTCATGGATATTAAAATGCCAGATATCAATGGTGTTCAACTGACTCGGATAATAAAGGAAAGATTTCCTGATACCCTAATTATCGGATTATCGATGTTTAGTGAGATAGAATACTTTAATAGTATGATGGATGCCGGGGCAGACGGTTACATTTTGAAAAACACACAGGAAGAGGAACTGGAAAAAGCCATTAAGGAGGTGATGGCAGGAGGCACGTACATATCTAAGGAATTCATCAATGTACAAAACAGAATGAAATCGAATAAACAACATAAACCTAGGTTTTGTATTTCGAAAAGAGAAAAAGCTGTATTGGAACTAATCTGTTTGGGACTTACCAACAATGAAATTGCCAAGAAACTCAATATAAGTACCTATACTGTTGACGGTCACCGCAGAAACCTAATCATTAAAACTGGAGTGAAAAACACACCAAGCTTAGTAATGTTTGCCGTTCAAAATGAACTGATTACCCTGTAAAATATTCATTTAAGCTAATAATCACCCACGTAAAAGCATTGTTTTTTTGTTTTCATTGAAATTGATTCATAGTTATTAATGCACCCATAAGTGCATTTATTGATTGTCATTAAACATAAATCATTGATATTGTATTGTTTGCAAAACCCTATTTCACGCAACAAGAAACAACTGTTTTAACCTATCCCGTTTTCACGCTATTTATTCCTTAATTGATTTCAGTACTTTAGTGTCATATACATATATGAGAAGTTTCTTTCACTATATGGTCAGTATTATTTCTTGCCAAAAAATGATTATTACTTTTTTGGCAGTCCTTGTCCTATCACAAATACTTTATTCGCAAACTCAAAACTCTTCTTATGCAAACATAACAGGGATTGTAGTAGAGAAGGGAACCAATGTGCCAATCGATGCTGTCATGTTGGCTATTAATGAGTTAGGCGTATTTTCTTATACGAATGACAAGGGCGAGTTTAGCTTTCTGCATGTACCACTGGGCAGAGCTACGATAATTGCCCGTTGCATCGGTAGGGTCACAACTACTGAGATATTAAATGTGGATGAGCGGAAAACTTATCAGATAATTATTGAAATGGAGACCGTTTCTTTTCGATTAGAAGAGGTGCAGGTAATTGCTCATGGCAATCGATCTGGTCTTTCATCGTCAACAACTGTACCAAGAGCAGCGATTGAGCACTTACAGGCTACTAGTTTAGGTGACATACTTCAGCTAATTCCTGGGCAGTTAGCCGTTAATCCAAACATGAAAGATGTCGGGCAAATTTCTTTACGACAGGTTGGTACTGATAACCTGAATTCGTTAGGTACAGCTATCATCCTTGACGGATCACCTATTTCTAACAATGCAAATCTCCAAGCTACCGATCCCGCCTTTGCAGGAGATGCTGGTTACTCGGGAAGTGTTTCCGGTAAGGGGATTGATCTGAGACAGATATCAACAGAAAATATTGAATCTATAGAAGTAATAAAAGGAATACCTTCTGTGGAGCATGGCGATCTTACAACAGGGGCATTACTCCTTGAAACTCGTGCTGGGCAAACACCTTTTCAGTTCCGTGCTAGGCTCAATCCATTAATAACACAATTCAACGCAGGAAAGGGATTTAGTCTTGGTGAAAAAAATGGCGATTTAAATGTGGATCTTGATTATCTTGAGTCCATAGGTGATCAACGACAAGCATATCAGGGCTACGACCGTTTGACGTCACAACTCACTTATACAAATCAGTTTTTTCAGGACAAAAAGCTACATACAACAACCACGCTGTCTGGCTTCACTACCGTTGATGAAACCAGACAGGATCCCGACGATCAACGTAACAAAAGAGAACACTACTCTAAGGATCGTGGTATCCGTTTCAATACAACAGGACGCTGGAATCTTAACTGGGTATTTGCACAAAACATCAAATACAATTTATCTGTGAACTACATGCATCAGGAAGCGTTCAATCAAGAGCTCATTAGCGGTTACATTTATCCCTTATCAGTTGCTCAGACTGACACTACAATGGCAGCTGCCATAGTTCCCAGTGAATATATCAGCCAAGTGACAATTGATGGAAAACCATTGAACATTTTTGCAAAGATTACTAATACATTCTTTATAAATGTACTTGGGTTTAAAAACCGCGTAATGTTTGGTGTAGACTGGCGAACCGATGTAAACTATGGCGAAGGAAAGATGTATGATGTTACCAGACCTCCAAGGATGGCAAACAACCAGGCTTCCAGACCAAGGGCTTACAAAGATATTCCCGCATTGAATCAGATTGCCTACTACATTGAAGATAATATTCATCGTGTTTTCAATGAAAAGGAGTTTTCTCTACAGATCGGACTCAGATACGATGTTGTGCAACCTCTCAATCCTTTTAGAGGTGAATTTGGAAGTCTGCTGGCTCCCCGTGTAAATATGTCATACGAATTATTCAAGAACTTTAAACTGCACGGCGGATATGGTGTTACAACCAAGGCGCCAACTCTACTTCATTTATATCCCAACCCTGCGTATTTTGACCTGGTGAACTACAACTACTATGCTCCTAAACCTGAAGAACGCCTGATAATGGTCACAACAAGGGTATTGGATACTCAAAATAATGACCTTGTAGTAGCCAAAAATATCAAACAGGAAATTGGTTTCGATTACTCACTGAAAAACATAGAGTTATCTGTTACTGCTTTTCAGGAAAAGCTAAAAAACGGCTACAGCTTTTATAATCAAATTGTTTTTATCCCAGTAGATATCTTTGAAGCTAGAGAGTTTCCAATTGGGCAACCACCCATTCTTGCTCCAGAGCCGATCGCTACCGAAACCTTCATTGCGTCATACAACAGACCAATGAACACACGCGAAACACTTAACAGGGGTATAGAGTTCGATCTTGATATCGGGCGCATTAGCAGTATACGAACCAGTTTTAATATAAACGGAGCCTATATTAATACTAGGATGTATGGCACAGAATACGAATATTGGGTCAATTACTTCATACCACAAGCAAAACGTGTAGCAGTTTTTCCTGCTGGAGTAGGTACCGACAACACGCGGTTTAATACTGCATTGAGAGTGATTCATAACATTCCAGATCTTCAATTTGTGGTTTCACTCACAATTCAAACTATCTGGATTGAACGATCAAAGGCTATTGGATATGACTACGAAATTATAAATGCCGGAACAGCCAATGAACAAGCTATCCGACTTCCAATGGCATATATCGAGAAAAATGGAGATTGGATATACCTCGATAAAGAGGACGCGGTGTTGCCTGAATACAACGATATACGTCAAGGTGTTGGCGATGCTAACCTGAGAACTCTTGATTATCCGCCACTCTGGCTGTTTAATATAAGGCTTTCAAAGGATATAGGTAAAAGTTTTGGATTTGCATTTTATGCCAACAATATGTTCATGCATCGTCCTATACACTATAACCAGCAAATAATGAGGTATGTAAAAAGAAATCCAGAATTATTCTTTGGCACTGAAATGTACATCAAATTCTAGATATAAAAACAAACTTAACCATCAAAAAAACAGAAAACATGAAAAGATCAGCAATTTTAATTTTTCTTACTCTTTTCATCGGATTTTGGTCATGTAATAAAGACGATGAAGTAAAAACAATTGATTTAACAGTATCAGTAGTATATCCTGATTTGTATGCTGAAGATAATGCTGTGGGTGTAAGTGTAGAAATCACTAGCATGGAGTCACAGAAAAAGACAACACTTGAAACCAGTGCCGAAGGTTCAGTGACATTCCCGGATCTGATTCCCGGAACATATAACATTGTTGCCAACATGACTTTAACCCCGGAGCAAGCAGAAGTATTAACTGGTATTGCTCAGGAGATCGTTCTCTCCGGAAACCTCACCAATGTAATGGTTGCTGGCAGCAATCCAGTTAATGTAACTATTCAACTTATTGGCAGCAAGGCAGGTAACTTATTGCTAAAGGAAATTTATTATACTGGTTCAAGAACACCTTCAGATGGTGCATATTTCCTGGATCAATTCTATGAAATCTATAACAACTCAACTGAGACTATCTATGCCGATAGTCTGGTACTGGCCAATTGTATGCCGGGTAATGCAAATAAGAGTATCCCTGGTTGGAGTGATGATCCGAACCATGTATACCTTGGAAGTGTATGGAGGATACCTGGCACCGGGAAAGATCACCCAATGGAACCAGGAAAGAGCATTATCATCTCAAAGAATGGCACCAACCATAGAGAGGACCCAAATGGCAATCCTAACTGTCCTTATCCCGGATCGATCGCTGACTTTGAAACCTATATTGACAGAGAAGACACCCGTGATGTTGATAATCCCGGTGTGCCCAACATGGAAATGCTCCATCATTATGCTGGATACTACTTTCTTTCTGCAGTGGGAGGACCTGGCATTGTTATTTTCAAGGTAGATAAATTTGAAAATTTGGAACGTGTAACAGAACCAGGCTCGCCTTATACTTTTGAATATATCAAATTACCTGTTGAATATATTATAGATGGTGTTGAAGCAGGCCGTAATGAAGATCAAATCCCATTCAAGCGTTTTCATTCAAACGTGGACGCCGGAATGATATGGTGTTCAGGCACATATGTAGGTGAAAGTATCCGTAGAAAAACTGTAAAAATTATTGATGGTCGTCATATATTGCAAGATACCAATAATTCAACACAGGATTTCGAAGTGATCACTCCACCGACTCCAAAAGCTTTTGATTAAACACAAATGTCTCATACTGTAAAATGTATCTCCGACGATTTGTTCACCGGATAATAATCTTATTCACTCCTGAAGTATATGATGATCTATAAACCATTGAAATATAGATATGTACTTGTTGCCTTATTGACATTCGCTCCATTATTTGAGGTGGTTGCTCAGTCTTCTGAAGTTGATACAGCAAAGTATAATGAAGTAAAATATGTACATGTTCTTGAATACCTCAAAATGTGCAACACTTGGCTGAGTTCTAACCCGGCGAGCCTGTCTTTATCAGAAATGCACAATCTAGGCAATAGTCTATTCTATATTAATAATAAGAACGGTGATTTCTATCGTCCGCAAGAACCAGAGAAAAGTAACCAGTTTGGGTTTTCGACGGAAAACTACAAAATGCTTAATGATTTACGATTATGGGGGAAATTTGCGTTCCACTCTACCAACGAATACAATCGTAATTGGGGTGATGTAATTGACCCCTATAGAAGGACTCCTTACCTTTTTGCAGATGAGGAAGGTGGCGATTGGGAAAAGCAAAACTACGAATTGAGCTTCGGTGCTTCGTCTAAGAAATTGTTTAATTTGTTCTTCATCGGTATAGATGCACATTATGAATTACATACAGGTGCCAGACAAAATGATCCCCGTCCGCTAAACAATGCCAATAATATATGGATTCGGCCAGGCATAGTCCTTCCTTTAATAAACAAATTATCTATTGGCATATCTGGTTACTACGGTAACCGGAATGAAGAAATCAGCACTTTTGTTGTAAATAAATACTTTCAACATCGCTTATATAAATTAAGGGGAGTAGGCGAATACAGCTCAGTCTACACAAGAGAATTTTTCAGAGCATACAACGGAAATAGCTTTGGAGGTGGGCTACAAGTGAAACATCAGATTAAAAATGGAAACATCATTGCCGAGGCAAACGTTTGCTCTTTTAATGAAGTAGTAACCGATAGTGAGACTCAGACAGACGGTTCATCCCTGTATCAGCATGGAGGAGAATACCGGGAAACAGAGGTCAATGCTTCAATTGCCTTAAAGCTTTCAGGAGATAAGCACATGCATCTAGCAAAGGGCTATTTCAATATGATTTCAGGTAAAGGTATTGAACATAGCCAACAATATGATAATGTTCTTGAAAAGTGGATAACTTTTGCAACCTCTGTCAGGTATTTAGGAGACAGATATCAGGGAGGCATAGCTTATTCCTATTTCAAGACCAAAAGTAATGCAATAGATTATAAATGGATGATATGCCTTCAAACATTTTTCACTTCGGACGATATGCGTTTCCTGTTACCTGCCTCCTCACAAAAGAATCATGTGTTGCACATGGAAGTAATTGGTAAAAAAAATGTTTCTATCGCCAAAAATCCACTTCACTTGAGTATGTCAACAGGGTATAAACTATCACTTGATGATGAATTGTCATTAAACCCTGAATTGGTGAATAGCACTCGAACCATAATAATTGAAAACATTCTGATGCCCGATTTTGAATATCTTACAACCGATTATATTAAGTTGGGAATGAGTGCGATTTATAATTTCAGTCTGACTAAAAAGAAATCCAATTATGCTTTTGTTGGAGCTAAAGCAACTAGATACCACTTGATTAATCCCGATATATCAGGTGGTTCACTGAAAAATGGAAGGAATTTCATGGGAATCAGTATCGGAATGGCTTATTAGAACTATGGATTGGCTGACGTGTAGATCTGAATTGTTTTTCATCAGGACCTATAGCCAAATCATTCCTTTAATGCAAAAGGCTATTCCCTTTGAAAGTCAAATGAAGTAACAATTATCCAAAACAGGTAACTTGCCATACAAAATGTATACAACACTCAATTGGTGAATGGACTTGAAAATCTTATACAAATTATGTCTCATATGAAAATATCACTTGTATTTGTTCTTGCATTTATGGGTACACAGATGTTAGGTGCAACCAGTGATGCACGGCTGATGCGTTATCCGCACATTTGTGGCAAACAAATCGTTTTTGTTTATGGCGGGGATATATGGACTGTGGATGCTGATGGTGGAGAAGCCCGCCGGTTAACGTCCCACAAGGGGCTGGAACTTTTTCCACGAATATCTCCTGATGGCCAATGGATCGCCTTTTCAGCTGAATACAACGGTGCACGCCAAATTTATGTGATGCCAGCTCAGGGTGGCACACCGCGGCAACTTACCTGGTACAATGATGTTGGGCCTATGGAGCCAAGAAATGGATTCGATAATGTAGTGCTCGACTGGACATCTGACAGTAAACGCATACTGTTTCGTAGCAATAGAACTCCATATAGTAAGTTGAGAAGTAATTATTTTTTAATAAATATTAATGGTGGCCTGGAAGAGCCCCTTCCCATCCCCAACGGAGGCTTTGCCGTACTCTCACCCGATAATACCAAATTGGCATTCACTTGGCCAGATAACGAATTCCGTAATTGGAAACGTTACCAAGGTGGCAGGGCGTCAAATATATGGGTGTATGACCTTGAATGTAACAAGTCTGAGCAGATCACTGACTTCAAAGGGACAGATCATATCCCGGTGTGGTATAAAGAAAGGATATATTTTGCCTCTGACCGGGACCTATTGCTGAACATCTATAGCTACGATAGAAATACACGTAAAATCAATCAGATCACTTATCACAAAGATTTCGATGTGATGTGGCCGGCTGGCAACAACGGTCAATTGGTTTACGAATCAGGAGGACGGCTCTTTAAAATAAACCTGGAGACAGAGGCCGTAGAACAAGTAGTAGTATACCTCAATTTCGATTATAGCAATACCCTCTCTTATATAAAAAATGTAAAAGACAACATACACAGCATGGAAATTTCTCCTTCAGGCAAAAGGGTACTCTTTGATGCTCGAGGTGATATTTTTAGTGTGCCCGTAGGTGAGGGTACAATTCAAAACCTTACAAATACCCAAGGAATTCGTGAAATATACCCGAAATGGTCGCCCAACGGGAAATGGATCGCTTATTATTCAGATGCTACTGGAGAGTATGAGATATATATACTTGAGAATAAGGAATATGCAAAACCACGGCAACTTACTTTTAACTCTACTGGATGGAAATTCCCAGCAGAATGGTCTCCTGATAGCCGGTATCTTGTTTTTTTCGACCGAAGTATGCATTTGAAAATGCTAGATATTGAATCAGGTCATTTGACATTTATTGACACACCAACTTCTGATGAGATCAAACATTATTCCTTTTCGCCTGATTCCAAATGGATCACATATAGCAAAAAAGGCCCTAATGGACTAGGAAATATTTGGGTTTACAATATAAGGACGGGTATAAAAACCCAGCTCACCGACGATACATATAGCGATAGCTATCCCTTGTTCTCCAAGGATGGACAATATCTATTCTTTCTTTCAATGCGTGACTTCAACCTTACATTTTCTGATTATGAGCTAGATTATCTTTATAACAATGCTACACGTATTTATGCTTTGCATCTTACCAAAGACAGCCCCAGATTGTTTCAAGCTATAGAAATAACAGAAGATTGTGGAAACAGTAACAATAACCACCTGCGGAAAAACAACACTCAGGTAAAAATAGATTTGAATGACGTTAATCAACGTATACTTGCCTTACCTATACCCGCAGGCAACTATCATATTCTGGATGTGGTAGACGATGGTCTTATCTTCCTGAGTGGTGATAGTATTATGTACAAGTATCGTTTAAAAGAGCATAAAAATGATGTGATCCTGGAAAAAATTTCCTCTGGAGTCATGTCAAGTGATGGCAATAAAGTACTTTATGTTTATAACGGTGGATACGGCGTTGCGTCCTTGACACCCGGTCAAAGAGCTGATATCTGTAAGCTGAATCTTGATGATATGAATATGCGTATTGATCCACCCAAGGAATGGGAACAGATATTCGCTGATGGATGGCGTATTTACCGCGACTACTTTTATGTAAGTAACATGCATAATGTCGACTGGAAGGGGATTAGAGAACGTTATGCTACCCTGCTACCATATCTGAACCATCGTTTTGACCTGGACTACATCTTATCTGAGATGGTTGCAGAAACTAACACAGGACATTCATACGTTTTTTACGGTGATTTTGAGCGAGTAAAACGTATCCAAACAGGTTTATTAGGAGCTGAATTAAAAGCTGATAATAAACACCAGCGGTATATTATTAGCAAGATTTATGAGGGAGAGAATTGGAATGCTGCTACTCGCTCACCCCTAACCGCTCAGGGTGTCGATATACAAGAAGGGGAATATTTAATTAGCATTGATGGTCATGATGTGACTACTAGTAAAAACCCATATAGTTTCTTGGAAAACCAGGTGAATAAAGCTACCCGCATTTCCGTAAATAATATACCAAGCTCAAAAGGTGCCAGAACATACACTATTTGGCCGATTGGTAGTGAATTCGATCTGAAATACCTTGATTGGGTGAAAAATCGTCGTGCCATAGTAGATAAACTTAGTGGTGGTAGAATTGGTTATATTCACGTACCTAATACTGCTATAGATGGCATGCGTGAGTTACATAAGGGTATGTATGCATATCATCACAAAGATGCATTGATTATTGACGATCGTTATAATAGCGGTGGCATGGTCCCGGAACGCATGATAGAATTACTTGGTCGCAAAACCCTTGCTTATTGGCACGGTGCTGGCCTAGATCCTATGATCACTCCAGGTATAGCCCATAACGGACCAAAGGCTATGCTGATTAACCAATATAGCTCATCAGGTGGAGACGCATTCCCGTATTTCTTCAGACAAAAGAATCTTGGTGTGATAATTGGCACACGCACTTGTGGAGGCTTAGTCGGGATGAGTACTAACCCTACTCTGGTTGACGGCGGCTATATACGAATACCACGGTTTGGTATCTATAACCAAAACGGAGAATGGATCATAGAAGGAATTGGTGTCTACCCCGATATCGAAATAGTTGACTCCCCTCACGAAGTGGCACAAGGAAAAGATCCGTCACTTGAAAAAGCAATAGAGGTATTGATGGAGCAGCTTGAAAAAAATCTTCCATTAAAATGGGAAACCCCTACGAATCCGGATCGTTCAGGTTGGATAGAAACCAAAATCGAATAAATTGAATATTTGGAATATAGATTAGATTGTATAAACGCTAACTGAGAGAAACTTGATATCTGAAATACTTCTGGAAAGACTTTAAAGATTCGTAAATTATGCAACTTTTTCTGGGAAAGAGAAAAAAGAGCCAGTCTTACTATAACTATTTTTGTTGAAATTTCAACCAATGAGGAAGCTGACAAACGATGAACTGAACCGGAAGAGTTTTACTGAATTCAGAGCTTCGGAGAAGTCTCCTTTTATTATTGTCCTTGACAACGTTCGAAGTCTCAACAACGTGGGGTCAATTTTCAGGACAGCCGACGCTTTCCTGGTGGAGGCAATATGGCTTTGCGGCATCACGGCCACACCCCCTCACCGAGAGATACACAAGACTGCGCTGGGGGCGACTGAATCGGTTGAATGGAGGTACTTTGAGAGTTCTGTCAATGCTGTCAGACAGCTTAAGGAGAGGGGTTACACCATTGTTTCAGTAGAGCAGGCCGAGGGAGCCGTATCACCTGACCTGTTTGTGACGGAGCCCGGAAAGAGGTATGCACTGGTATTCGGCCATGAGATCAGGGGGGTGACCGAAGAGGTGGTGAATCTTTCAGACGCATGCATCGAGATACCCCAGTATGGCACCAAACACTCATTCAATGTAGCTGTCAGCGCCGGGATAGTCCTGTGGGAGCTGGCAGGAAGAATCAAACGGTAACATATTAAAAAACCCCGTCTGCCATGTGGCGGATGGGGTTTTTCAATATCTGTGGTTTTGTTACTTCGTTACTGCAATGAATGCATCATCTGTGAAGTACTTGGCAAACTCAAGGTCTGTCAGAGCGTAGTTCTTCCATTTGGCGTTGTAACCGAATGCTTCGCGCAGTCCGTTGATAACACCATCCTTATTGTCAAGGCGTGCTGCTATTACAGCCTTGAGGTATGAGGGAGCGCCGCATTTGCAAGGTTCAACTGCATCCATGGTCGTCTTGGCCTTGTTGGTGTCACCCTTGAGAAGCTGTGCCAGTGCAAGGTTCATTGTGGGCGTGTCACTGAGCAGGTTGACTGCCTGATCATATTTGCCTTCATGAATTGCAATGGTGCCAAGTCCGAATTTTGATTCGGGGGTGGCGGCTGACATTGAGTTGAAATACTCGGAAGCTGCACTGATGTCACCCTTCAGAAGAGCGGCAAAGCCCATGTTGTTCTTCACGTTGTCATCATTCTTGAGGGCCTTGGCCTTCTCAAGAGCTACCATGGCATCATCAGCTTTGCCCATCTGCAGATAAGTCCAGCCAATATTGTTCCATGCCCTGTAACACTTGGGATCCTTCTCGGCAGCCATCTCGTAGTACTTCAGCATCTCCTTGGTATCATTGGTCAGAGTGGCAGCATAGAGCAACTGCTCAAGGCTGAGTACTGACGGATCATCCTTGATGGCGGCGAGTATCTCCTCATCGCTGAGGCCGATCAGGTTAACGTCAACGATCAGTTTTGACCTTCTCAGCTTCGGAAGAACCTGATCTGCAAGTGCTTCATATGCAGTTGCCATGTTCTTGATCTCCTGTTCGCGGACGACAGGATCCTGGTACATCGAGAGGACCCTCAGGATGAGCTCCTTGTCAGCAATTGACGACTCCTGCACGAGAGCCTTGAAACCTTCCCAGTCTTCAGCAGTGGTTTGGCTTGCGAAGAGATTAGCCAGTTCGGGTATCTTGCCGTATTCCCTCTTGAGATACTTGTCAGCAGCCTTTCCCCTCTCAACTGAGAGCTTTTCGTTAAGTGCAAGCGGACCGTCAGGTGAAGCATAAGAGCTGTTGGTTACACCCTTAACCTCCATCCTTTCGTTCTCCATAACTAGTGAAATATAATCCTTGAGAGCCTGAACATCAGCAGACTTCAGTTCCGAAGGCCTGATATTCGACTGGTTTATGTTGTAGAGAATATCAGCAACCTTCTGCTCGGGAACAATGCGCTGGTAGTTGTCTTTCAGTACGATGGGCATTGCGTGATATTCAACAAGGGTTGAAGTTGCTATTACACCGTCAGCCAGCTTGATGGGATCAAATGAGAGAGTCCTGCCCTTTCTTTCTGCATCTATGCGAAGAAGGAACTCAGACACCTTCATCTCAGGTATATAGTTTACATCACCTGACCAGTTTACCGTTCCGCCAGTCCATGCAACCGGCTTGTTATTTGCCAGAACTTTCTCTCCCTGGGTAAAGAGCAGTTCATCAAATGCCGTTTCACCGCCTTCATATGAAAGAACAGGGGTGATCTTCAGCGTGGTGTTCTTGTCAAAATACTTCTCCGGATAGGTTACCTTAACCTGTGCTGCAACAATACCTGCGTGAGTCTCAAGCACTTTGGGGGAAATTTCATACTTGACGAGATTGGCATTTTTCTTCATCTTGTCAAGACTGCTGCAACCTGACATAAGCACAGCAGCAAGCAGAATGACAAAAAGTCTGGTGAAATTTTTCATAATGTGTGTTTTAATTAGTTGCGATCAGTTTCTGTTAATTAGAGCAATTATACGATATTTCTGATTTGTCTGCAAATTTAAG
>Ga0302245_1001343_pt1 | contig 16791 bp, 10 predicted proteins | sample AAG_UR_Thr_MG_FD_193512 | JGI IMG/M metagenome (GOLD analysis project Ga0302245, IMG submission 193512) | Enriched activated sludge microbial communities from anaerobic digester in WTTP, New Holstein, Wisconsin, United States - AAG_UR_Thr | ecosystem: Engineered > Bioreactor > Anaerobic >... | reverse complement strand
GGGGCCATTCCGCTTCCGCCACGGTCACCGTTGTCCAGAACCCTGTGGGGCCTCCTGCCACGGATAATGTGAATTACCTGGTGTCCGGAGTGCCGTCGGGGGGAATCAGAAGCCAGGGAAGTTCTCTGACAGCCCAGTTCACCGTCCTGAACGCGGGAACCGCAGACGGGAAGGCGGATGTTTCCTGGAAAGCCTATCTGTCCCCGCACCCCTCGCTGTTCTCCGGGGGTGTCCCTTTTGCCACCGGCCAATTCGCCGGTCTTGCTGCGGGCCATTCCAGGACGGTTGATGTGGCAGGCGCGACCTGGGCTGATCCGGGGACCTGGTACATCCAGTTGCATTTTTTTTGGGTTTCGGACGAACCGGAAGAGAACAAACCGAACAACTGGGGAAGCAGCGGCGCGTACAGTATCATACCGGCTTCACTGGGACCCAATTACATTCCCAGTGCCGTCACGTGGAATCTTCCGTACCCCACCACCGGGAGCGCCGTGGAAGAAGAGTTCACCCTTGCCAACATGGGTTTGTCCGGCCCGGAACCGGTCACGTGGGAGGCCTACGCGTCGGTTACCCAGAGCGCCGCTACGGGAACTCTGATCGGCACGGGGACGGTTTCTAATCCGCCGGGATCTTTGGGTTCCATGAAAGTTCCCGTCCTCGGCGCCCGCTGGCCCGATGCCCCGGGCCAGTACTATCTCATCATCAAGGCCTGGTCTGCCAACGATACTTCCCCGGATGACTTCACCGTCTCCGAACACAAATTCACCGTAAACCCTCCCCCGGAATACAGTATCCAGGGGGTGACATACCCCACGGGAGGGGCCCGGGCGGGTGACCCGGTTACGGAAGTTGAGTTTTCCATTACGAATCTTGCCGGGGCCGGTCCGGGAAGAAGAAATATCCACTGGGAAGCCTGTCTCAGCCTCGATGACGGCTTCAGCGCGGATGATCTTCCTCTGGGAAGCGGGCAGATCGCTCCCCTGGCGCTGGGAAGCAGCTTCACCATAACTCCCAAAGCCCCGGATCTGGGAGGGGTCTGGCCGGGATATGGGCGCTGTCGCATCCTGATCCGCGTCAGCGCCGCCGACGCCGTATCGCCGACAGTCTCCCATGTATCACCCCCGATCGAGCTTTATTTTGAGGACCGGGAAGGATCGGGTGGAGGTGGAACCCCACGGAACGATGCCAAAGGGCCTCTCGAAGAGCAGGCCCAAAAAATCACCGTTACTCCAAAAAAGGGGCAGACCCTCGTCATCCGGGGCTGGCAGGATACAACGAGCGGCTTTAATGGATACGACACTTTTTTCATAGATCTTACCGGCAGCGGCATCTCCACCATCAGCCTTTACGCCACCCATACACCTAATACGCTGCTGGTCCTGAATGTGTGGAATGGTTCAGGAACAAATTGGGACAGTTACGACTGGCCCCAGAGTTCGCATCCTACCCGAAGGCCCGGGATAGGAACCCTTGAGGCTCCCTATGTGTGGGGAGATGAAAAGGTGTTTTTTGGCATCTATTCGAATAAGCATAATGCCACCGCGGCGGATACATACACCATCTACATCAAGGGAGAATAGGCTCCGGGGTTTCCCCCTGGAACGGCTCTTCGGCGGGGCCGATCGGGAAAGCGTTTTCAGCGCCCCCTTCCATTGCCGGGAGGCGTTGGTTTCGTTTCCTCCCTCTGAAAATGCGGGAGGCTGAAGAAATTCGCCTTCCGCCGCATCCCTTTCAGAAGCGGTTTTTCGATCAGGGCCGGGACGGCGGCGGCTGAAAGGGGATCGCCCGCCGGTCGCGAGGCTATTGTCGGTGACCGGCCCCCAGATGGAGAGGTAATGTCGGTTGCGGGACCATCGGGCTGTCGGTCGGGCTGCGGCGCTTCAGGGAAATTTTTTCATCCCGACAGGCTGCTATCAATTTCCGTCTTTCCCCTCCAGCAGTTTTTTCAGGGTTCCGAGAAACTCCGCCAGAAGAGCCCTGCGCCGGGCGTCGTCCGCGGCGACAGTCGGGGGTGGGGTGGTTCCTCCGTCCCCGGAGAACCGGTCCCCGTCCCCGGAGAGCCGGTCCGTCAGGGCGGTAATTTCCCGGAACGCCTCGTCCCGCCCGGCCAGAAGGTGTTCCTTTCCATACGCTTCGAAAACGGAGTCGATGGTCTTGTACAGGTCGGGGTGGGTTTTCCGCACCTCTTCGCCGGACAGGGCCTGGCGGATCCGGAGTTTCGCGTCGAGAATGGAAACCAGGGAGTCTCCGTGGCTCTGCTTCCCTGCCCCCGCCACCACGCCGTACTGGGTCTGAAGCCTTTCTATCCGATCCAGGAGGCGGTGACGGCGGTCCTCCGCGACTCGGGCCCGTTCCAGGAGGGCTTTGTCTCCGATGGACAATTCCCCCGGGGTGGTGACGATCTCCGGAGTCCTCCTGGCGCTCTCCAGGGCGTAGCCTGCCTCCAGAAGCCGGGGGACCATCTCCTCCAGGCCCGCCGCCCGATCCGCCAGGAGCCGCAGGGCCTCCCGGTAGCGCTCCACCGAGGCTTCGAAGCTCCCCTTCGTGAAATAGCCGTCCGCTTCGGCCAGTTTTTCTTCGAGCTTTCGCTTTTCCCGGGCCGCCTCAGCAGCTCGGGCCGCCTCAGCTGCTCGGACAAGGTCCTGGGTGTCGGCGGCGGGGACAGGTTCCTGGGGCCTGCCGGGGACGGCCATATTGCTTCGCACCAGGCGTCGCAGGGAATCGATGATGAAGGTCTCCACCTTGCGCCGTTCCGCCACAGCGGGTATCTTCATCGCGCCCGGGCTTCCGATGAACCCTTCCAGTTCGTCCAGCTGTGCCAGAGCCCCGGGGTAGTCCTTCCGGCGGAGCCGGGCGTTCACCTCGTCGTACAGGGACAGGATCCTGGTTTCCACCAGCCTGATTTCCTCCTGCCGGCGGTTCATCGCGTCCAGTTCCTGCAGAGTCAGGCTGCGCTGGGCCGCCGCCTCTTCCTGGGCCAGGGCCGCGTCCCGACGGACTCCGGCAAGTTCGCCCCGCAGGGCATCCTCCAGACTTTTCCGATCCTGCCGGGCCGCCTCCAGTGATGTCTGATAGGTCTGGATCTGCCGGTTCATGTCGTCGGTTTTTTCTTTCAGTTCCTTTTCGAATGCCGCCTTCAGCGCCGCCTGTTTCCCATCGTATTCCCGGCGTTTCGCTTCCTCGAAGGATTCGAGACGGGCTTTGAGCGTCGCTTCCCCGAGCCCTTCAGCCATGAGTCTTTGGCGCTCCGTTTCCAGTTCCCGGGACAGTTCCATCTTGAGCTGCAGCTCCCGCCGGGACAGTTCACTTTCCAGATTCGATGCCAGGGAGGCGGTGGTTTTTTTCGCTTCGTCGAGGAGCCGCTGGATGTCGTCCATCTCCGCCTGCTTCCGGGAGATTTCTTCCCGGGAGGAGCGGCGGAGTTCCTCGATGATCCGGCCTTCGGCGGTGGCCAGGCGGTGTTCCTCCGAGACCAGGGACGATTCGCTCCTGTTGAATGCCCAGAAAAAGACCAGACCCAAAACGACGAGGAGACCTCCGAAAATCAGATTGACCGCCAGAGGTAGGCCGCCGCCGGAATACCGGGCATCGAAGCGCATGGTGGTTTCGTTGATGATGAGACGGTTTCTTTCGAGGATCGCGTCCATCTCCGCCATGATGTCCTTTTCTTTGTCCCGGATAAAATCCGCCGTTGATGGGGCGGTCTTCGCCTGGGTCAGCTGATTCCGGATGGTTTTCGCTCTGGCCAGAAGACCTTCGGAGCCGTGATGCGGAAATCCGTTTCTGAACCGGGAGGCCTTGAAAAGGAGGCCCTTCATGTTTCGTCGTCTCCGCCGCCGTTGGTGAGGGGACGATTGACGGAGGGGAAAAAGAGTTTATACTCGAAAGCAATCATGACGATTCGCAAGAAAATCATCCTGGTGGTTCTGCCCCTGATCCTGGCGCCCATTCTTCTGACTGTTCTGGTCTCTTCATTATCGGCCCGCAATGGAATTACCATAATAGCCTCGGATTTCCTGCGGTTCAAAAGCGACACCCTGGTCAATTTCGCCCGGACCCAGTGGGAGCTTCTCCTGTCCAATGACCTGGCGAAAGACCCCCGGTTCGTCGACGCCGCCAAGGAGGCGGTCGCGGGTTTCGCCGGGAACATCGCCCAGAGCTCCACCGAAATCATCCTCGCCGCGGACCGGGAAGGGCGTGTCGCCATGGGAACCCGACCGCTGAAACCGGCGGAATCGGAGAAGCGGGTTCTGGGGGAGCTCGCCGCCGCCGGGAAAAAGGGCTGGAAGCGGCTGGAACTGGAGGGGGAGCGGTACGTCGGGCAGGGGGTCGAGTTTGAGCCCTTCGGGTGGTATTTCCTGACCGCGGAAAAGGAGAGCGTGTTCTACGCCGCGGTGACCCGGATCTATCTGAGGACCGCGGTCATTCTCGGCCTGTCCCTGGCCGCCGCCGTCGCCATGCTGGCCCTCTTCTCCAGCCTTCTCACCCGGCCGCTGGGGGCCATGGTGGATGTGATACGGGAGATCATCTCCACCGGGGATCTGTCGAAGAAAGTGGACCTCCAATACCGGGACGAGACGGGCCAGCTGGGTCATTTCTTCAACCTGATGACCGGGGAGCTGGAGAAGGCCTACGGCCAGATCAAAAAATACTCCTACGAGATGGTGCTGGCCAAAAACACCGAGTCGCGGATCCGCCACATTTTTCAGAAGTATGTCCCCAACAACGTCATAGAAGAGTTCGAGGCCAACCCTGAGAGCATGCTGAAGGGGGACAACCGGGAGCTGGCGGTGCTTTTTTCGGACATCCGCTCCTTCACCGCCATATCGGAGACCATGAGACCCGAGGTGCTGGTGGAATCGCTGAACGCCTATTTCGAGAAAATGGTGGATGTGATTCTTTCCTGCCAGGGAATCGTGGACAAGTACATGGGGGACGCCATCATGGCCTTCTTCGGCGCTCCGGTGAAAAGTGAAAACGACGCCCGGAAATCGGCGGAGGCGGGGCTGGGCATGATTTCCGCCCTGCGCGTCTTCAACGAACGCCAGGCCGGACGGGGACTGCCGCCCTTCGAAGTGGGGATCGGCATCAACTACGGGATGGTCACCGTGGGGAACATCGGGTCGGAACGGAAGATGGAATACACCGTCATCGGAGACATGGTGAATCTGGCGTCCCGGCTGGAGGGGCTGACGAAGATGTACCATGTGCCCATCGTTATTTCCGAGTCGGTGCAGAAGGAGATCCGCGGGGTCTATCCCACCCGGCTTCTGGACAGAGTGGTGGTCAAAGGGAAGAGCACCGCGGTCAAGATTTTCACCGTCCGGGAGTCGTTGACCCCGGCGGAGCGGAACCTCTGGGAGGGTCATCAGGAGGCCCTGGACCTGTACATGGACCGCCGCTTTCGGGAGGCTCAGGACCTGTTCCGGGAGCTGCTCCGGATGGCGCCCCGGGATCGAACGGCGGGGATCTACGCCGGCCGCTGCGACGAGTTTCTGCGTGATCCCCCGCCGGAGTCCTGGCAGGGGGAATACATCGTTACGCTGAAATAGGGATGACGATTTTCCCTTGAAGGCCCGCCGGAAAGACGGTATCCTTCTCCCATGGAAACAAAACTGACCGTCTTTATCGAAGAGGACTACAGCGGGAAGGCTCCCAGGTTTCGCGCCCAGATCGAGAGGCTGAGGGCTCGAAAGGATCTCGGTTTCCGCTTCGTCGCCTCCCCGGGAAAGGACCTGGGAAGCGTGGTGCGGCCGGAGGACATTGCGGAGGCGGATCTCTACATTCTGATGGGGAAGCGCCGGATGGACGCCTCCAGTTTTCAGGGCCTGGAAAAGCTCCAGTGGATCGGCCGCTTCGGGGCGGGTTTCGAAAACGTGGATATCCCCTCCTGCAACCGGAAGGGGATTCTGCTGAGCAATGCCCCCCTGGGCATCCGGCAGCCGGTGGCGGAACTGGTCATGGCCTACATTTTTTCCCTCACCATGAGGCTGCCCTTCTTCGACAGGTACATCCGGTCGAAGGGTTTCGCCGGCAAGGGGGAGCATCCCACCCGATGCGTTCAGGGGCAGACGCTGGGACTCGTCGGGGCCGGGGGCATCGCCCGGACGGTGGTGGAACTGGTCCGTCCTCTGGGGATGAAGGTCCTGGCTTTCGATCCCTACGGGGACGCCGCGGCCCTGAAGGCGGTGGGCGTGGAACTCTGCGGCCTGGACCGGCTCCTGGAATCGTCGGATTACATCAGTGTCCACGTCCCGCTGAGTCCCGAAACCCGGGGCATGCTGCGGGAAGAGCATTTCCGGAAAATGAAGCCCGGAGCGTTTTTCATCAACACCAGCCGGGGGGGCATCTACTCCGACGCCGTGCTGGCTCGGGCTCTCCGGGAAGGCTGGATCGCCGGCGCGGGAATCGATGTCTTCGAGGACGAGCCGGAGGTCATGGGGAATCCTCTCCTGTCCTGCGACAATGCGATCCTGACCCCCCATACCGCAGGGGCGATGAACAATATCGATTCCATCGGCATGGTCATGGAGTCCCTGGTGGATTCGATCTTCAAGATCGCCGAAGGGGGCCTCCCGGACAACATCGTCAATCCCGAGGCTTCCCGCCGGCCCGTGCCGCCGGAGAAGGTCACCTCGTCCTTTCAGCCCAGATGAGCGGCGGGGAGAGGCTGTACCCCTGGCTGGAGGCGGCCCGGGAGAGAATGATCGGCCTCCAGCGCCTCCTCACCTCCGTCCCCGCTCTGGCGCCGGAGAACCGGGGGGAGGGGGAGGCCCGCAAGGCGGAGGCCCTGGGGGCCTGGCTGGAGGAGGCGGGCCTCGGCCCGGTGCGGAATTACCCGTCCTCCGATCCCCGGGTTCCCGGGGGCGAGCGCCCCAATCTGATGGTTCGGCTCCCGGGTCCGGGCGGCGATGTCGTCCCGGGCCATGCAGGCGTGGGCCATGCAGGCCCGGGCAATGCGGGCCCGGTCCGTGAAGCGGGCCCGGGCCATGAAGCGGGCCCGGTCCGTGAAGCGGGCCCGGTCCGTGAAGCGGGCCCGGTCCGTGAAACAGGCGTGGCACACGAAACAGGACCGGGCGGGGACCATGCCTCCGGCGCCGCGTCCAGACCGGCAGCGGGCCGAAGCTTCTGGGTTATGAGCCACCTGGATGTGGTTCCCCCGGGGGATCCGGCGAAGTGGGAGTCCGACCCCTACCAGCTGGTGGAGCGGGGCGGAAGGCTCTACGGCCGGGGGACGGAGGACAACCAGCAGGGGATGGTAAGCTCCATCTTCGCGCTGCTGGCGCTGAAGGAGGCGGGAGTCATCCCTCCCCGGGACGTGAAGCTCCTCTTCGTCGGCGACGAAGAGGTGGGATCCACCCACGGAATCCAGGCCCTGCTGAGAGACCATGCCGGCCTTTTCGGGAAGGGGGACACCTTCCTCGTTCCCGACGGCGGCCGGCCCGACGGTTCCATGATCGAGGTGGCGGAGAAGAGTCTGCTGTGGCTGCGCTTCACCGTCCAGGGCAGACAGGTTCATGCGTCCATGCCCCATCTGGGGGTCAACGCCTTCCTGGCGGGAAGCGACCTTGTCGTGCGCCTGGGCAGGGGGCTTCCGGAGGCCTTTCCGGAACGGGACCCCATCTTCGAGCCCCCCTTTTCCACTTTCTGTCCCACGAAGAAGGAGGCTAATGTCCCGAACGTCAACACCATCCCGGGGCTGGACGTTTTCTGTCTGGATTCCCGGATCCTCCCTTCCCGGCCCGTGGACGAGGTCCTGGGGGAGATCGACCGGATCTGCCGCGCCGTGGAGTCGGACCACGGGGTCCGGGTGAGCCGGGAAATCCTGCAGCGCAACTCCTCCGTCCCCACCCGGGGGGACTGCCCGCTGGTTCTGGGGCTGAAAAAGGCGGTGCAGAAGGTCTACGGCGTCCCGGCGGAGGTCATGGGGATCGGCGGCGGCACCGTGGGGGCCTATCTGCGCAACGCCGGCTACGATACCGCCATATGGTGCACCCTGGATGAGACCGCCCACATGCCCAACGAGTACTGTGTGGTGAACAACATGGTGAACGACGCGAAGGTCATGCTGGAGCTTATGCTGGCGGGGGTCTGAAGGAGGGTCCTCTCCGGGATCGGGCCGGGAACCGGCGCCGCCAAAGCTTTCCATCGGGACCCGGGCTGCGGATGACCGGGATCCGAGCCTGCGCGGACCGCCGCGGCCGGCCCGACTCCCCCCGGAGCCGGGCCTTTCTGTCGGGTCCCGGCCTTCTTGCGGGGACCGGGCCGGGCCCCACGGGGGAGCGCCGCCTCAGTCCAGGTCGCAGATGATCAGGATCCGGCCTTCGGAGAGGATCCGTCTGGCCGAAGGGCCGGCCAGGAAGCGCTCCGCGTCCTCCCGGGGGATCACCGGGTTGGCGGGATGGATGCCGAAAAGCCCGGTGGCGATGACCCGGAAGGGTTCCTTCCCTATCCTGTCCCGCCAGGGCCCCTCGTCGAAGGACGAGGTGTAGGCGGCGGAGCCCCAATTTGTGAGGTAATCCGGCTTCCCCATGGGGGTGAGAAAGACCGGCTCCATCCGGCTGTCGAAAATTTCCGGAAAGAGGCAGGGACGGAGGCGGTCCTCGCGCCGCTCCCCATGAACGGGCAGCTTCCCCTTGGCGTAGATCACCAGGCCGGTGAACTCCTTCGTCGGCCGCCACCCCGGCGTGACCGGCGTCCTTCGGGTCTCTTTATGGCGGATGAAAAGAGGGGCCAGCGTTTTCCGCAGCGGATAGGTGAAGCGGAGGATTATCCGGCGCAGGTCCCGGGAATACCCGGGAAGATCCCTCGCGCCCAGCTCCGCCGACTGGAGAAGCTCCGTCCCCAGGGCAGGCTCCCTCTGCGCCAGATCCCGGATGCTGTGGCGGGAATCCACGAGGATGGGGCCGGCGGCCTCGACGAATATCCCCGGAAGTTCCCGGGCCACCCGGGCCTCCGCCGCCAGGTCCGCGGCGGGGAGATTGGCTCCGCTCCGGGGGACGGAGGCTTCCACGGTGATCCGGAGTTCCGCCTTCTCCCAGTCCGTCTCGGCGGTCCAGGCCGTCTGTCCCCGCAGAGGGAAAGCGCAGAGGAGTAGAAGGGCGGGAAGGAAAAAATGACGCCGAAACCTGGGGGTTCCCATCATGACGATTCCCTTCTATGTCGGCCCTTTTTCAGGGCACCTTGAGGATCTCGCCCGCCCGGAGAAGCCCGTTCTCGTCCCGGGAGTTGGCCCGGGCAAGGCGCGCCGCGGAGATACCGAAGGAGCCGGCGATGCTCCAGAGGCTGTCGCCGGGCTGCGCGGTGTACAGGTTCTCGAAGGAAAGCGTCTCCTCCTCCAGGGCCCGGGGTTTTTTGACGAAGGGGCCGATGTCCTGGATCATGGGGACGATGATCTTCGTTCCGATCTTCAGATGGTCCGGCCGAAGCCCCGGGTTGTAGCGCTGGACCATGGACAGGGGGATCCTGTAATGGGCGGCGATTTCCGACAGGGTGTGACCCGCCGCCACCGTGTGGATGGCGAACCTCATGAGCTTTCCGTCGGGGCTTTTCAGCGCCTCCTCGACCTGTTCCCGGTATTCCGCAGGAACTTTAAGCTGATAACCCCGGCCCGGCGGGGGGGTGATGCCGTAATGCAGCTCCGCGTTGCCGAGTTTCAGCGCCTCCTGGGGGACTCCGGCGGCCTGAGCCAGAAGCCGGAGGTCCGCGGTCCGGGCAAGGGGGATCCGCTCCCAGGTGACCGGCGGGTCCCAGGAGACCTCCGAGTTCCGGCGCCCCAGGGAGGAGGCGAAACGGGCGGTGGCGATGAACTTGGGCACATAGTCCCGGGTTTCCGGGGGGAGATGGCCTCCCCGGGAAAGCTCCCAGAAGTCCCGGATCCCCGTGCGCCCCACCGCCCGCTGGAGACAGCCCAGGCCGCAGTTGTAGGCCGCCAGGGCCAGAAGCCAGTCACCGGTGGCCCGATGGTTCAGCTCCAGTTTTTCCAGCGCCGCCTGGGTGGACTTCCAGAAATCCTTCCGCTCGTCGGCCCACTCGTCCATCCGCATCCAGGAACCCACGCTGTTGGCCATAAACTGCCACAGCCCCAGTGCTCCGGAGCGGGAGCGGGCGTTGATGATGTACAGTGATTCCACGACAGGAAGGTAGAAAAGCTCCGGCGGGAGCCCCCGCTCCTGGATCCGCTGCCGGATGAAGTGGGCGTAGGGGGCTGCCCGCCTCATGGCCGCCTGGATACGCTCCGCCTCCGCCGCCGAGCCTTCCATGCGGCGGAGGAAAAAATCCACCCTCTCCCGGGGCTCGCCGAAAGGGGGGGAAAAAACGTCGGGTCCGCCGTGATGCTGCCGGGGAGGGGAGGGGTCCGGCGCTTCCTCCGCGATCCCGGCGGCTGTTTCCGGGCGGAGGCGTCTGATCGCCCGGCGGTGATACTCCCCGGAGCCTCCGGCCGAAGCCGGTGAGAGGGTCATGGCCCCTTCCCGGGCCCCCCCCGCAGCGGGCGCCGGAGCCGCCGCCGATTCCCGGATGCTGTCCCCTCCGCCGGGGAGGGCCTCCGGAAAGGCCCCGGGTGCCGCCAGGCACAGAAGGGCCGCCGCCGGCAGGATTAGAGTTTTTCCCCGAAGTAAATTCCCGCCCATTCCCACCTCCCGTTGATCTCCGGGTCTCCCGGATAGGTGATTTTCCGGAAGTAGAGGTACCATGTGGGCACCCGATAGGACCAGCCCCAGGTTTCCAGGTAAGCCTCCCGGGTGTTGGAATCGGAATCCAGGTTCCGGGCGTAGCTGACCTTGGATCCCCGCAGAAAGGAGCCCAGGTCGAAGACGACCTGGGTGTTGGCGTCCGAGTCTTCCTGCTCCCAGGACATGGCGAAGAAGTTTACCCCCGCCTTCAGCCGGGTGAGGGCCCGGGAGTCCCGGGTGGCGATGGCGGACTTGATGGCCCCCACCAGGTCGTCCAGGTCTTCCCGGGTCCAGCTCTTGTTGGAATTGTGAAAGGCCAGGAGGTTCATGACGCTGCGCTGGGCGTCGGCGTAACCCCGGATGGTCGTGTCAGGGTACTTCATGAACTTCGTGTACGCCTGCACCGCCTGCTCCCACTCCCCCAGGCTTTCGTAGGTCTTGGCCAGAAAGAAATAGGTGGACCCCTCGTCGATGGAATCCTTGAAGCGGGCGATGAGTTCCTTGTAATGGTTGATCCGGTATTCGGGCTTTTCCTCCATCCGTGCCAGTTCCCTGAGGCAGATGAGATGGGCCGACTGCCCGCGGATCAGGATATCCGGATGGTTCCGGACGATGCGTTCGTAGTAATGGGCGGCCAGGGGAAACGCCTTGGCGTTCTTGTAGTTCTGGGCCACCATCAGGAGGTAGTAGGCGTTGAAGGGGTCCTTCGGGTTCCTCTCCACATAGCTGGTGAGAAAGAGGTTGAGCCGTTCCGGGAAGCCGGCGTTTATGATGTTGTTGGCGATCTGCTGGATGAGGATGAAGCGGTTCTCCCCCTCCTCCTTCTCCCTGTGCAGCAGCTCCAGAAGCTTCCGGGTTTCCCGCTTCTGCTTCGCAGGGCCCACGGCGAAGTAATCGTCCCCGGAGGAGCAGGAGAGGAGGGAAAAAAGAAGGACCGCCGTCAGGGCGGCCAGGGCGCCGCGCAGATTTTTCATCGCGTCATCGTAGCCTCTTGCCCGGGGATTTTCAAGACCGGGGCGGAAAAGGGGGCGTATCAATTTTCCGGGGATTCTGATATTTTACCCGCCGAAGCCGGATGAAAAGCCGGGGAAGAGGCGTGGGCCACGGGAAGCCGGATCCGGCGGACCACGCCGTCGGACCCGTCCGACAGCAGGGGGGGCGCCATGGCAGACTGGGATGTCATCGTCATCGGGGGCGGTCTGGGGGGCATGACCGCCGCCAATTACCTGGCCGCCATGGGGAAGAGGACCCTGGTGCTGGAACAGGCCCGGCAGACCGGGGGCAACATGACGGGCTTCCGGCGCCGGGGCTTCTACTTCGACGGAGGGGACCAGTCCTTCGAGAGTCTGGGCATCGTTTTCCCCGTTCTGGAGGAGCTGGGGATATACGACCGGATCCGCTGGTCCAGGGCCCGTTTCCGGATGGTGTCCCCGGATTTCGATTTTTTCGTCGACTCCTTCGACGGGGTGGAAGACGCCCTGCGGACCGCCTTCCCGGACGAGAAGGGGATCGTCCCTATGTTCCGGGAGATCCGCCGGGTGGCCCGGTTTCTGCAGGCCCACTACGACCCCCGCAGCTTTCCGCTGCTCCACGATTTTTCCTTTCTCCGGCTCCTGGGGCTGGCGCCCCACCTTCCCCGGCTCCGGAAGTGGCTGACCCACGACTATCGGGTCCAGGTCTGCTCCCGGATCGACAACCCCGCCCTGCGCCGCTGGTTCACCCATATCGGCTATTACCGGATGCCTTTCATCTTCTTCGCCGGATTCTGGCATCTGTGGATGAAGGACTACTGGTATCCCGTCGGGGGGATGCAGGGGCTCAACGACGCCATCGCCGCCCGCTTCGTCGAAAGGGGGGGGGAGATCCGGTTCGGCGCCCGGGTAACCGGCATCGAAACCCGGGGGGGGCGGGCTGTGGCGGCGGTCACCTCGGAGGGGGATGTTTTTTCCGCGCCCCACTTCGTCTACGCCGGGGATTACAAACGGCTGGCGGCGGAGATACTCCCCCCCGGAACCTTCAAACCCTCCTTTGCCGGGAAGGTGGCCGGGGCCCGGCTGACGGAGGAGCTTCTCTGCGTCTATCTGGGGGTGGATTACTCGCCGGAATATCTCTCCTCCCTTCTGGGGGCCCAGCATGCCTTCTATTTTCCCGACTACGAGGCCGTCTTTCCCGACGGCCGCTCCCCGGAGGACGTGCATCGGAACATGTGGATCCTGTTGAATCATTTCGGAGGGGAAAACCCCGGAGGCGCCCCCCCGGGCCAATCCGCCCTGGTGCTGCAGACCTACAGCTCCTGGGATTGGCTCGGCCGCTGGGGGACCGGCCTCCCCCGGGAAAACGGCCGGACGGCGGAGAGGGACGGCCGGACGGCGGAGAGGGACGGCCGGACGGCCGAGGGGGACGGAGGACCTCCGCGCACCCCGGCCTACCGGGAGCTGAAGCGCCGGGTTTCCGAGGAACTGGCGGAGCAGGCGGAGCATCTGGTTCCGGGCCTCCGTCCCCGGATCCTGTATTCCGACGCGGGCACCCCCCTCTCCAGCGAGCGTTTCACCCTGAACACCCGGGGATCTTCCGGGGGCTTCAGCTACTACGACCGGGAATCCCTGGTCTACCGCTTTCCGGCGCTGAATCTGATCAGAACCCCCCTGGACAACCTCCTGACCTGCGGACACTACAGCCTCTGGCCCGGAGGGGTCATCTCCGCCGCCCTGAGCGGAAAAATCGCCGCTAATCTGCTGCTGAAAAGGCCGCCTTTGGCGGCGCTGCGCAGTTATGCCGGAAAGGACCGGTCCGGCTTGCCCCGGAACGAGTCTTCCCGTACAATCTGAGTCATGAAAGGGAGGAAGCCCGACCACATAGGCCTGGGGGATGAGCGCTCCTTCGCGCTGCATACCCTGGAAAACCGGATTCCATCCATCATCGACGGAGTGGCCGCGCAGCGTCCTGCCGACGACCCCACGGTCCGGGCCCTGGCGGAATTGAAGGACGAGATCCGTCGGGGAACGGTTCGGGACCCCTTCGCGGACGGGATGGACACGTCGCTTTTCCAGACCCGGGAGATCTCCGCCTGGCGGGAGGAGATCGGTCCCCGGCTGGGGCTTCCCTGGAGACGGCTTCCCTTTTATGTCGCCGAGGCCTATCTGTACCTGAGGATCCTTCTGGCGGCGGGCTACTACCGGCGGGGGTCTCCCCATTTCCTGGTGGACCCCTTCGAAGCCTCCAAGGCCGGAGAGCTTTCCCGGTTCATGGCCGCCCCGGAGACGGCGAGCGTTCTGGAACTCATCCTTGCCCAGGCCGGCGGCGGGGGCCGGGATGATGGGGAGGCCGGCGGCGGGGACCGGGATGACGAAGAGGCCGGGGCCGCGGGGGATGCCGCCTCCGGGGGAGGGGCGGCAGGAGATGCCTCCGGTTCCGGTGGTGTAAAAACCTCCCGGGACGCCGCCCCCATCCTGCGCAGCGCCGTCCTTTTCATGCTCAAGGGGAACCGCATCGATCTGTCCAACGCGGCCATCGCCGAACGGGGGCGGAAGCTCCTGCACGACGACGGCCGGGGGGACCTGCTGGTGGACCATCTGGATCGGATGATCCGGATCCTCATGACGGCGAAACGGGTGGACCTGGTCCTGGACAACGCCGGAGCTGAGTTGGCGGCGGATCTGGTCTTCGCCTTCGTTTTCCTGTCGGTCATGCCGGGAACCCGGGTGGTGGTCCATGCCAAGAGGGCCCCCATGTTCGTGTCCGACGCGATGCCGAAGGACCTGGACGCCACGGTGAAGGCTCTGGAGGACGGACCCGTCCGGAGGATAGGACGGGCCCTGTCCGCGTTCCGCCGGTCCTCCGCGCTCCAGGTCCGGGACCATTTTTTCTGGAACGGTCCGAAGCATTTCACCGCCCTCCCCCCGGACCTCTCCGCCGATCTGGGAGCGTCGGACCTGGTGATATTCAAGGGGGACGCGAACTTCCGCCGCATCGTGGAGGACCGGAAATGGCCCTTCGACACGCCCCTGGAGGAGTTGACCCTCGGGTTTCCCGCGTCCTTCGCCGTTTTGAGGACCCTGAAAAGCGAGGTGGTCACGGACATTCCCCGCCCCCTGGCGGAGCGGCTCTTCCGGGAGGACCCGAACTGGCTGGTGAACGGGCGCTGGGGAGTCGTCCGGGTGGTGGAAACAGGCGGAACCAAAGGAGTGAACCTGTCATGGAAGGATTCTTGAAAATCGCCCGGGGAACGCGGGAACTGGGCATACCCCCGGCAATGATGAACCGTCACGGCCTCGTCGCAGGGGCAACGGGGACGGGGAAGACCGTGTCGATGCAGGTGCTGGCGGAGAGGTGCAGCGCCGCGGGGATCCCGGTTTTCCTGGCCGACGTCAAGGGGGATGTCTCGGGGATAGCCGCCCGGGGCGGCGCGAGCCCCAAATTCGCCGAAAGGCTCGCCCGGCTGGGTTTTCCGACCCCCGACTTCCAGGGCTTCCCGGCGGTCTTCTGGGACCTCTACGGCCGTCAGGGCCACCCGGTGCGGACCACCGTCTCGGACATGGGCCCCCTTCTGCTGTCCCGGCTCCTGGGTCTGAACCCGACCCAGGAGGGCGTCCTGTCGGTGGTGTTCCGGGTCGCCGATGACGAGGGGCTCCTTCTTCTGGATCTGAAGGACCTCCGGGCGATGCTGCAGCATGTGGCGGAAAACGCCAAGGACTACATGCTGAAGTACGGCACCGTTTCCGCAGTCAGCGTCGGGGCCATCCAGCGGGCCCTCCTGAGCCTGGAGGACCAGGGAGGGGAGCTCTTCTTCGGGGAGCCCGCTCTGGACATCGGGGATTTCATCACCCGGGACTCTTCCGGCCGGGGGATCGTCCACATCCTGGCGGCGGACAGACTCATCCAGGCGCCCAAGCTCTACTCCACCTTCCTCCTGTGGCTCCTCTCCGAACTCTTTCAGAGGCTCCCCGAGGCGGGAGACCTGGACCGGCCCAAGCTGGTCTTCTTCTTCGACGAGGCCCACCTGCTCTTCAACGAAGCGCCGAAAATCCTGCTGGAGAAAATCGAGCAGGTGGTCCGGCTGGTGCGCTCCAAGGGGGTGGGGGTCTACTTCATCACCCAGAACCCCCAGGACATCCCCGACGCGGTGCTGGGCCAGCTGGGACACCGGATCCAGCACGCCCTGCGGGCCTTCACTCCCCGGGACCAGAAAGCGGTCAAAACCGCGGCGGAAACCTTCCGGAGGAACCCCGCCTTCTCCGCCGAGGCCGCCATAACCGAACTGGGCACCGGGGAGGCTCTGGTTTCCTTTCTGGACGACCACGGCCGCCCGGAGATGGTGGAGCGGGCCTGGATCTTTCCCCCCGCCGGCCGGATCGGGCCCCTGCTGCCGGAGGAGCGGGCGGGGATCTTCGCCGCCTCCCCCCTCCGGGGGAAGTACGACACCATGGTGGACCGGTGGTCCGCCTACGAAATCCTCTCCGGCCGGGCGATCCGGGAGGCGGAGACGAAGACCTCCGGGGCGGGCAGGGAGCCGGGGACCCGGGCCGGCCGCTCCCGGCAGAGCCCGACGGAGAAGCTGCTGAACAGCGTGGTCCGCTCGGCGGGCAGCACCTTCGGGCGGCAGATCGGGCGCAGCCTGATGCGGGGCATCATGGGAAACCTCTTTAAATGAGGCGACGAGGGCGACGGAAACCTCCGCGTCCCTGCTCCCCGACCCAAAAGGGGGCTGGCACATCCGACGCGGGCGGAGTAGAGTGAGGGGAGATTTTTTGTCGACAAGGAAAGGGCGGATGAATTACGCGATTTGCAATGAGCTTTTCGGACCCATGGATTTTCAGCGGAGCATGGAGCTGCTGGTAAAGCACGGGTATCAGGGGGTGGAGATTGCCCCCTTTACGGTGTTCGGGGATTTTTCTCCCCTCGCGGTCTCCTCCGGCCTCAGGGTGGTCAAAAAGGCCCTGTCTGACACGGGGATACGATTCGCCGGCCTGCACTGGCTCTTCGTCAAACCCGAAGGACTGCATGTGACTTCCCCGGACCCTGATCTGCGACGCCGGTCATGGGACCACCTGCGCCTCCTTCTGGATATCTCCGGGGAACTGGGCGGGGGAATGCTGATTTTCGGTTCCCCCAAACAGCG
>Ga0302245_1001340_pt1 | contig 16797 bp, 11 predicted proteins | sample AAG_UR_Thr_MG_FD_193512 | JGI IMG/M metagenome (GOLD analysis project Ga0302245, IMG submission 193512) | Enriched activated sludge microbial communities from anaerobic digester in WTTP, New Holstein, Wisconsin, United States - AAG_UR_Thr | ecosystem: Engineered > Bioreactor > Anaerobic >... | reverse complement strand
ATATCTTCAACAGGACAGATTTTTGAAATAACACCTTTGTTACCATGGCGTCCAGCCATTTTATCACCCGGCTGAATGCGACGTTTAACAGCCAAGTAGACTTTAACCATCTTCTGTACGCCAGCTGGCAACTCATCACCTTGTGTTAATTTACGTTTTTTCTCTTCAAATTTGCTATCAAATGCCACCCTTGCTTGCGCTAAACCATCTTTAAGTTGCTCTAATTGGCGCGCTGTATCTTCATCACTTAGACGAATATCAAACCAGTCGTAGCGACCTACAGAAGCCAAATACTCAGCAGTTAACGTATCGCCTTTTTTCAACTTATTCGGCCCACCAGAGGCGACTTTACCTTCAATCAATCGACGGATACGTCCAAATGCATCATCTTCTACGATACGCATTTGGTCAGCAAGGTCAGTTTTATAATGCGCCAACTGATCATCGATAATCTGTTGCGCACGTGAGTCACGCTCAAGTCCCTCACGGGTAAACACCTGAACATCAATGACAGTTCCACTCATTCCTGAAGGTACTCGCAATGAAGTGTCTTTTACATCCGATGCTTTTTCACCGAAAATTGCTCTTAACAGTTTTTCTTCTGGTGTTAATTGTGTTTCGCCTTTTGGTGTCACTTTACCGACCAAAACATCTCCGGCCTCTACCTCTGCACCGATATAGATAATACCCACTTCATCTAAACGACCAAGCATGCGCTCGCTCAAGTTAGAAATATCTTGCGTGATTTCCTCAGGGCCAAGCTTAGTATCTCTGGCAACTACGGTTAGCTCTTCAATATGAATTGAAGTGTAACGGTCATCTGCTACAACTCTCTCTGATATAAGAATTGAGTCTTCGTAGTTATAGCCATTCCACGGCATAAAGGCCACCAGCATATTTTGCCCAAGCGCCAACTCACCCATATCCGTTGATGCGCCATCGGCAATCACATCACCTCGCGCAAGTAGGTCACCTACTTTTACTAACGGTCGCTGGTTAATGTTTGTATTTTGATTCGAACGCGTATATTTAGTTAAATTGTAAATATCTACGCCAACTTCTCCATCTTTAGCTTCTTCGTCGTTTACGCGAACAACAATACGGCCAGAATCCACGTAATCGACAACGCCGCCACGACGAGCCTGAACAGTAGTGCCCGAGTCCACAGCCACAGTACGCTCAATACCCGTTCCTACAACCGCTTTTTCTGCACGAAGACACGGCACAGCCTGACGCTGCATGTTCGCACCCATCAATGCGCGGTTCGCGTCATCATGTTCCAAGAATGGAATTAGTGATGCTGCAACTGAAACAATTTGACCTGGTGCCACGTCCATATACTGAACGCGTTCAGGCTGTGTCATGGTAAATTCATTGTGATAGCGAGATGAAATTAAGTCATCAGTAAACGTATTCTTTTTATCAAGTTCAGTATTCGCTTGCGCAATCATGTACTGACTTTCTTCGATCGCCGATAGGTAATCAATCGTGTCTGACACTTTATTGCCTTCTACACGACGATATGGCGTTTCTAAGAAGCCATATTCATTCGTACGTGCATATAGCGCCAATGAGTTAATTAAGCCAATGTTTGGACCTTCTGGCGTTTCAATCGGACATACGCGACCGTAATGTGTTGAGTGGACATCACGCACCTCAAAACCAGCTCTCTCACGTGTGAGACCACCAGGGCCCAAGGCTGAAATACGGCGCTTATGGGTGATTTCAGACAGTGGATTTGTCTGGTCCATAAATTGTGATAACTGACTAGAACCAAAGAACTCACGAATCGCGCTTGACACTGGTTTAGCGTTAATCAAATCATGAGGCATCAAGTTATCTGATTCCGCCTGAGATAAACGTTCCTTTACAGCACGTTCTACACGAACCAAGCCTGTGCGGAATTGGTTTTCTGCCAACTCGCCCACCGAGCGGATACGACGGTTACCCAAGTGATCAATATCATCAATTTCACCACGGCCATTACGCAACTCGAGCAATACCCCAATCACTGCGAGTATATCTTCATTTGAGAGTATATTTGAACCCTCTGCACCACGTGGACCAATTGACTCATAGAACCTGCGCATCCAATTAGACTGGCGCTCTTCAGCCTTAACCGGAAATGCTCTACGGTTAAATTTCATTCGACCTACACGCGACAAGTCATAACGATCTTCGTTAAAGAATAAACCTTGGAATAGCGCCTCCACTGACTCTTCAGTTGGCGGCTCACCCGGACGCATCATACGATAAATTGCCACACGTGCACTATATTGGTCAGGAATATCATCAATACGGAGTGTTTGAGAAATGTAGTCTCCGTGATCTAAATCATTAGAATAAAGTGTATTAATTTCGCTCACTTTAGCGTCGATTAATTTTTCTAATAATGATTCTGTAATCTCATCATTGGCATTGGCAACAATTTCACCGGTTTCTTTATCAACGATGTTGTTTGCGATTGCACGCCCTAAAATAAAGTCTTGTGGAACAGCAATCTTACTTACGCCAGCCTTTTCCATTTCACGAATATGCTTAACGGTAATGCGCTTATCTTTGGCAACCAATACGGTGCCATCTTTAGCTACTATATCGAACTTCGCAACTTCACCACGCAAGCGGTCTGGAACCAAGGTAAACTCAACACCTTTGGCACCAATATTAAACGTATCAAAGTCAAAGAATGTATTAATAATTTGTTCTGGCGTATAACCCAATGCTTTAAGCAACGTTGTAACCGGCATCTTGCGACGACGATCAATACGGAAGTATAAGTAATCCTTCGGATCAAACTCAAAATCCAACCATGAGCCACGATAAGGAATAATACGTGCCGAGAATAGCAATTTACCTGAGCTGTGGGTTTTACCACGGTCATGTTCAAAGAATACACCAGGGCTACGATGTAATTGTGAAACAATGACGCGCTCCGTACCGTTAATGACAAACGAGCCATTCTCCGTCATCAAGGGCAACTCGCCCATATAGACTTCTTGCTCTTTTACTTCTTTAACAGTCGGTTTAGAAGCCTCTTTATCCATTATGGTCAAACGCACTTTTACGCGTAATGGCGCTGCGTAAGTTAAACCTCGTTGTTGACATTCTTTTACATCAAAAGGCTCAGCGCCTAATTGATAGCTCACATAATCTAATCGCGCATTACCTGAATGGCTGACGATTGGAAAAATAGAACTAAAAGTTGACTGCAACCCATCTTCTGTACGTTTATCCGCAGGAATATCAGCCTGTAAGAAAGCTTTATATGACTCTAACTGCATTGCAAGTAAATAGGGAATTTCTTGAACACTCTCGCGTTTGGCAAAACTTTTACGAAGGCGTTTTTTTTCGGTAAAGGAATAGCTCATTGCATCTCCTAAGGTTTGAGGGCAGAAATTAAAATGCTTAAAAAAATCTTACTAAAAGATTAAAAGCACGTTTATTTCTAACTTCATTTGTTAAAAATTTATTTACACTTTTTAAAACGATTACAACTTTACGTCGTTACAAACGGCGAAGGCTGACGGTTTCCCGTCAGCCTAATTCACATATTCTGATATGAATTACTTGATTTCGCCAGTTGCGCCAGCTTCAATCAATTTCTTCAGCGCAGCGTCAGCATCAGCCTTACTTACACCTTCTTTAATTACTTTAGGCGCGCCATCAACTAAATCTTTAGCTTCTTTCAAGCCCAAAGCAGTTAATTCACGAACTGCTTTAATAACACTTACTTTTTGCTCGCCAGCGCTTAAAAGAACAACATTAAACTCTGATTGCTCTGCAGCCGCTGCTGCTGGAGCTGCACCACCTGCTGCTGCCACCGCAACTGCTGCCGCTGATACGCCAAATTTTTCTTCGATTTCTTTAATTAGTTCAGTTAATTCCAAAACTGTTCTTGAACCAATTGCTTCTAAAATATCTGCATTTGAAATTGCCATTTGAATAGTCCTTTAAAATAAATTATATAGTGTTGAGATTTAAGCAGCTTTAGCGTCACGAATAGCCGCTATCGCACGAGCGAATTTAGTAGGCACTTCGTTGAGCGTACGTGCAAATTTAGCAAGCAATTCTTCACGACTAAGTGTAGAAGCTAAAGCTTGCACACCTGCAACATCCAATACTTGGTTTGGAATCGCACCAGCTTTAATCACAAGTTTATCGTTGGTTTTAGCAAAATTGTTAAGTACTTTTGCTGCCGCCACTGGGTCAGTAGAAATACCAAATACCAACGGACCAACCATATTGGTTGCTAGCGCTGAGAATGGTGTTCCTTCAACGGCACGTCGTACCAACGTGTTTTTAAGTACACGTAAATATACGCCCGATTTCCGAGCTTCAGCACGAAGCACTGTCAAGTCTGACACGGCAATACCACGATACTCAGCAAGCACAATTGCCTGAGCTTGCGCCACTTGAGCACCCACTTCAGCAACGACCGCCTTTTTCTCTGTTAGATTTAGACTCAAAGTCTTTACTCCTTCCGTTAAAATCTCTGCCTTATTACTAAAACAGAATCTGCTCTTAATCAAAAATTAAAAGCCATTTTACGGCGACCACTCACTAGGAGATATTCTTCTTAGTTTAGGGATACGCCATCTGCGTAGGATTTAGTCCGGATAAGACAGAGGTCGAAGCAACATTCACTTCTTCGCCCATCCTACACTTACTTACATTAAGTTCTTTCGAACACCTACGGTCTTTGATAACCTTGCTACTTTATTTAGCGTTATAAGCTGAAATATAGCAACAAGCCCAAAGCCCTTTGTGAGAAAGCCTAAACCTAGGCTTACCCATGATTCAATTACTTTTATGCAGTCAAGCTTGCTTGGTCAACGCGTACGCCAGCGCCCATTGTGCTCGAAACTGATAGTTTTTTAAGGTAAATACCTTTTGAAGCTGCTGGCTTAGCTTTATTGAGCGCATCAACTAATGCAAGCAAATTACCTTGCAACTGCTCAACCGTGAAAGATGCACGGCCGATTGTGCAGTGCACGATACCGCCTTTATCAGTACGGTATTGCACTTGACCTGCTTTTGCATTCTTAACTGCTGTCGCTGCATCTGGTGTAACTGTACCTACTTTAGGATTTGGCATTAACCCACGTGGACCCAATACTTGGCCCAGCGCACCTACGATACGCATTGCATCTGGGGTAGCAATCACAACATCAAAATCCATTACACCCGCTTTAACTTGTTCAGCTAAATCTTCAAAACCAACAATATCAGCACCAGCAGCCTTAGCAGCCTCAGCTTGTGCTCCTTGAGCAAACACGGCTACACGCGTTGTTTTGCCTGTGCCATTTGGCAATACAATAGCACCACGAACCAATTGGTCCGATTTACGAGCATCAATACCAAGATTTACCACTGCATCAATTGACTCATTGAACTTTGCAGTTGCATTTTCTTTGACTAAAGATAAGCCTTCAACAACTGGATATAATTTGTTACGATCTACTTTTGCACGTAATGCGTTAATTCTTTTAGCCATGTTATACACCCTCCACTTCAATGCCCATACTACGTGCACTACCTGCGATAGTGCGCACTGCAGCGTCCATATCGGCAGCAGACAAATCAGCCTGTTTTGTTTTAACGATTTCTTCAGCTTGAGCACGTGTGATTTTGCCAACTTTGTCCGTATGTGGACGTGGAGAACCTTTAGTAATACCCGCAGCCTTTTTAATTAAAATCGTTGCTGGAGGTGACTTCATTACAAAAGTGAAGCTCTTATCTGCAAACGCAGTAATTACTACTGGAATTGGCAAGCCAGGCTCTACGCCTTGGGTTGCCGCATTAAATGCCTTACAAAATTCCATAATATTCAGACCGCGTTGACCCAATGCTGGACCAACTGGAGGACTTGGATTAGCTTTACCTGCAGGAATCTGCAACTTGATATAGCCTATAACTTTCTTTGCCATACGATTTACTCCTAAAGTGGGTACAAACGCTAAATTAATTTAGCTCCCCGTTAAAAAATTACCTGACCAACTATTTATTTGAAAGCTCTTTAGACTTCTTTTTCTATTTGCGCAAACTCAAGCTCTACTGGTGTTGAACGACCAAAAATAACGACCGATACGTGCAACTTGCTTTTCTCGTAGTTAACATCTTCAACATTGCCAGAGAAATCTTTAAATGGCCCATCCACAATACGCACTGACTCCCCTTTTTCAAAGGTAAGTTTCTGCGTTGGATTACTTTTGCTGTCATCAATACGCTGAAGGATGATTTCAACTTCTTTATCTTTTATTGGCGTTGGTCTTTGAGCGCTTCCACCGATAAATGCGGTTACCCTTGGCGTACTTTTAACCAAATGCCAACTTTCGTCATTCATTTCCATTTGCACCAGCACATAACCGGGGTAAAGCTTGCGCTCAGAAATCTTTTTTTGGCCCGCCTTCATCTCAATCACTTCTTCAATAGGCACTAAAATTTGGCCAAACTGACTTTGCAAGCCATTTCGGACAACACGCTCTTCTAAAGCCTTTTGTACTGATTTTTCAAAGCCAGAAAAAGCTTGCACCGCGTACCACTTTAAACTCATGATGCACTCCGTCCCATTAGCCACTGCACCATATAGGCAAAGCCAATATCAACGACTGCCAGAAAGGCAGCCATAATGACAACCAACACAAATACCACCATTGTTGTTTGAATCGTTTCTTTTCTTGTCGGCCACACCACTTTACGGGCCTCTGCTACAGACTCACCCATGAATACAAATGAGCGCTGACCAGCAGGCGTGGTCCAGAAAACAGCAACAGCCGCCCCCAAACCTGCCAATACAGCAAAAATGCGCACTATCATCGGCTTATCTACAAGCAAATAAAATGCTGCAATCCCCGCTGCAACCAGCAAAAAACCTACCAACAACTTAATTTTGTTGACCATAATTGACTTAAAATAACTAAAAATTTCCAGCAAACTGAATCACCCTAACATTTAGGCTGTTCAGTTTTATTACAAATTTGGCAGGCCAAGAGGGTCTCGAACCCCCAACCCTCGGTTTTGGAGACCGATACTCTACCAATTGAGCTATTGGCCTATTTAACTTACATAAACACTACAACTGCAAAAAGCCACGCCGGGTTGTGGCGTAGCTTATGCTTTACTTCTTATTACTCGATGATTTTAGCGACCACGCCAGCACCAACGGTACGGCCACCTTCACGAATCGCGAAGCGTAAACCATCTTCCATCGCAATCGGAGCAATCAATGTTACGGTGATTGATACGTTGTCGCCTGGCATTACCATTTCGGTACCCGCTGGCAATTCAACCGCACCAGTCACGTCCGTCGTACGGAAGTAGAATTGTGGACGATAGCCTTGGAAGAATGGTGTGTGACGACCGCCTTCATCTTTACCTAGTACATAGATTTCTGCCGTGAATTTTGTGTGTGGTTTGATTGAACCCGCTTTAGCCAATACTTGACCACGTTCCACTTCTTCACGTTTTGTACCACGTAGCAATACGCCTACGTTGTCGCCTGCTTGACCTTGGTCTAGCAATTTGCGGAACATTTCAACGCCTGTACAGGTGGTTTTAAGGGTGTCTTTGATGCCAACGATTTCAATTTCGTCACCAACTTTTACGATGCCGCGTTCAATACGACCTGTTACCACAGTACCACGGCCTGAGATTGAGAATACGTCTTCTACTGGCATCAAGAAGGTGCCGTCAATGGCGCGCTCTGGCATTGGGATGTAGCTGTCTAATGCTTCGGCTAGTTTGAAGATGGCTGGTTCGCCGTATTCTGATTGGTCGCCTTCTAGGGCGAGTTTTGCTGAGCCAATGATAATCGGGGTGTCGTCGCCTGGGAAGTCGTATTTTGAAAGCAGTTCGCGCACTTCCATTTCTACGAGTTCTAATAGTTCTTTGTCGTCCACCATGTCAGCTTTGTTCAAGAACACGATGATGTATGGTACGCCGACTTGACGTGCTAACAGGATGTGTTCGCGTGTTTGTGGCATCGGGCCGTCAGCTGCAGATACAACCAAGATTGCGCCGTCCATTTGGGCTGCGCCGGTAATCATGTTTTTAACATAGTCAGCATGGCCTGGACAGTCTACGTGGGCGTAGTGACGTCCGGCTGTTTCGTATTCTACGTGGGCCGTATTAATGGTAATACCACGTGCTTTTTCTTCTGGCGCCGCGTCAATTTGGTCATAAGCTTTTGCTTCACCACCAAATTTTTTGGTCAATACCGTGGTAATCGCTGCCGTTAATGTCGTTTTACCATGATCCACGTGACCAATCGTGCCTACGTTAACGTGCGGTTTGGTCCGTTCAAATTTACCTTTTGCCATGATTATTTCCTTTTTCTAAACTTTAAAAATTAATTAGTATGGACTATTTCTTATTCATAATTGCTTCAGCCACGTTTCTTGGCGCTTCAGCATAGTGCTTGAATTCCATACTGTAACTAGCGCGACCTTGTGACAGCGAACGCACGGTAGTTGCATAACCAAACATCTCTGACAATGGCACTTCAGCACGAATCGCTTTGCCACCACCAGCCGTATCTTCCATACCTTGAATCATGCCGCGACGTGATGACAAGTCACCCATCACGTCCCCCATGTAATCTTCAGGGGTTTCAATTTCAACAGCCATAATCGGCTCAAGCAATACTGGATCCGCTTTACGCATACCGTCTTTAAATCCGATAGAAGCCGCCATCTTGAACGCATTTTCATTCGAGTCAACATCATGGTACGAACCGTCGAACAAAGTTACTTTTACATCAACCACTGGGAAGCCAGCTAAGACACCCGATGGGATAGTTTCGCGCAAACCCTTTTCTACAGCAGGGATAAACTCACGTGGAACAGTACCACCTTTAATTTGATCAACAAACTCAAAACCTTTACCAGTTTCGTTCGGTTCCATGATCAACCAAACGTGACCATATTGACCTTTACCGCCAGACTGCTTAACGAACTTACCTTCAACTTCAACTTTTTTCTTGATCGCTTCACGGTAAGCAACTTGAGGCGCACCTACACTAGCCTCAACATTGAACTCGCGACGCATACGGTCAACAATAATATCCAAGTGCAACTCACCCATACCGGAAATGATTGTTTGACCAGACTCTTCGTCTGAACGCACACGGAATGATGGGTCTTCTTGAGCTAAGCGACCCAAGGCAATACCCATCTTTTCTTGGTCTGCCTTTGTTTTAGGCTCAACTGCAACATGAATTACAGGCTCAGGGAACACCATACGCTCTAAAATGATAGGATTATCAACCGAACACAATGACTCACCAGTCGTTACATCTTTTAAACCTATCGCAGCCGCAATATCACCCGCCACAACCTCATCCACTTCTTGGCGAGTGTTTGCATGCATTTGCACAATACGACCGATACGTTCTTTACGGCCTTTTACTGAGTTATAAACAGTGTCACCTTTATTCAGGACACCTGAGTAAACGCGGATAAATGTTAACTGACCCACAAACGGATCGGTCATTAACTTAAACGCCAACGCTGATAAACTCTCTTTATCATCTGCCTTGCGTGTAATGCGCTCACCATCTTCATCTTCACCTTCGATATCTGGAATGTCTACTGGCGATGGCAAGAAGTCAATGACGGCATCCAACATACGTTGAACACCTTTATTTTTAAAGGCCGTACCACACAACATTGGTTGAATTTCAGTTGCAATCGTACGCGTACGCAAACCGAGAATAATGTCAGCTTCTGACAAATCACCTTCTTCAAGGTATTTGTTCATCAGGTCTTCGCTCGCCTCAGCAGCTGCTTCAACCATATTTTCACGCCATTTATTAGCCTCTTCAATTAAATTAGCTGGAATGTCGCCGTATTCGAACTTCATACCTTGCGAGGCCTCGTCCCAGATGATTGATTTCATTTTAATAAGATCAACCACACCAGTAAATGTATCTTCACGACCGATAGGAATTACGATGGGCACCGGATTGGCTTTGAGGCGGGTACGCATCTGGTCAACAACTTTAAAAAAGTCTGCACCAGAACGATCCATTTTATTTACAAATGCCAAACGCGGCACTTTATATTTAGTTGCTTGACGCCATACTGTTTCAGATTGCGGCTGAACACCACCTACCGCACAATAAACCATACACGCACCATCCAAAACACGCATTGAACGCTCTACTTCAATTGTAAAGTCAACGTGGCCCGGGGTATCAATAATATTAAAACGATGTTGCTCGTACTGTCCTGCCATACCCTTCCAGAAGCAAGTAGTAGCCGCAGAAGTAATGGTAATACCACGCTCCTGCTCCTGCTCCATCCAGTCCATGGTAGCGGCGCCATCATGCACCTCGCCAATTTTATGGTTAACGCCTGTGTAAAAAAGAATACGCTCTGTCGTAGTTGTTTTACCTGCATCAATATGTGCAGAGATACCAATATTACGATAGCGATTAATAGGGGTTTGACGAGCCACGGTTATTACCTTTGCTTAAATATTATTGCTTATAATTCTTAAAGAACAAATCCAAAAAAACAAATGTACCTTTCATAACGAAAGGTACATTTTAAATACTTAGAATCTGAAATGCGAGAACGCTTTATTGGCTTCCGCCATACGGTGAACTTCTTCACGTTTTTTCATTGCCGAACCACGACCTTCAGAGGCTTCAACCAACTCCGCAGCCAAGCGCAATCCCATTGATTTCTCGCCACGCTTACGCGCCGCATCACGCATCCAGCGCATTGCCAACGCACTACGGCGGCTAGGGCGCACCTCTACTGGGACTTGATAATTAGCACCACCTACACGGCGGCTTTTCACTTCAACTAGCGGTCGCAAGTTATTTAACGCAAGCGTAAAAACCTCCAACGCATCCTTGCTAGTTTTGGCTGTAATTTGATCAAAAGCGCCATACAAAATACGCTCTGCTACAGATTTTTTTCCGCCCGTCATTAACACGTTTACAAATTTTGATACTTCTGTACTTCCGAATTTTGGGTCTGGAAGAATATTACGCTTAGGGACTTCTCTACGTCTTGGCATGCTTTTCTCAACTCTCTATTATCAATTATGTTTTGCCAGCAAATACATTGGCAGGGCATTCGGTTAGCCGCTTAAAATTTCATTATTACTTTGCTTTAGCTTCTTTAGGACGCTTAGCACCATATTTAGAACGTGACTGTTTACGATCTTTAACACCTGCCGTATCCAAGCTACCACGCACCATATGGTAGCGCACACCTGGCAAGTCTTTTACACGACCACCGCGTAGCAAGACTACGCTGTGCTCTTGCAAGTTATGGCCTTCACCCCCAATATAGCTAATCACTTCATAGCCATTGGTTAAACGCACTTTTGCAACCTTACGCAAAGCTGAGTTTGGTTTTTTTGGCGTGGTTGTGTACACACGAGTGCATACTCCACGCTTTTGTGGGCAAGCCTCAAGAGCTGGCACTTTACTTTTTGTAACCACTTTTGCGCGTGGTTTACGTATTAACTGATTGATGGTTGGCATCGCCTATAACCTCTAAATATATTCTTTAATAAACTTATCTTATTTAAACAAATTTAAATTGCTTAAATGACAAACAAGCAGGACAGCTTTACTAAATGGCAATAAGGCTATCCTGAAAAACCAAGCATTGTATTTAGCCTAAGCCTCAATGTCAAGATTTAAATTTCCATATTACTCTGTTGATACTTCTCCAGCACTTGACTCCACTTCAACGCCTACAACTTCGTCAATAACCACTTCAGCATCTTTGAATAGCGCCTCAGCTGCAATTTCTTTAGCTGGAACACCACCTGCTACTGCCGCACGCTTGCGTGCTTCATGATACGCTAAGCCTGTACCTGCAGGAATCAAGCGGCCAACAATGACGTTTTCTTTAAGACCACGTAAATCATCACGTTTTCCTAAAATTGCTGCTTCAGTTAAAACACGCGTTGTTTCTTGGAATGAAGCAGCTGATATGAATGAGTCCGTTGATAATGAAGCTTTAGTAATACCCAGCAACACGTATTCAAATTGCGCGGGCCGCTTGTCTTGTGCAATAACAACTTCATTTTCAGCCAACAAATCAGCACGTTCTACTTGTTCACCCAAGATGAAGCTAGTGTCACCTGCATCGGTTACACGTACACGGCGCAACATCTGACGCACAATAACTTCAATGTGCTTGTCATTGATTTTAACGCCTTGTAAACGATAAACGTCTTGCACTTCGTCGATGATATAACGCGCCAAGGCTTCGCGACCTTGAAGACGTAAGATATCTTGCGGCTCAGCGGGGCCATCCACAATTGTTTCACCCTTGGTTACCACTTGGCCATCATGTGCAGTAACGTGTTTATCTTTAGGGATTAAAAACTCATTTGTGTTGCCATCTAAGTCGGTAATAACCAAACGTTGTTTACCCTTTGTATCTTTACCAAAGGACACAGTACCGGTAACTTCCGCCAGCATACCCGCATCTTTAGGTGAACGCGCCTCAAACAACTCTGCAACGCGCGGTAGACCGCCCGTAATATCACGAGTTTTTGATGACTCTTGTGGGATACGAGCCAAGACTTCGCCTACACCAACTTCTTGCCCATCTTTCACTGTAATAATGCAACCCAACTGAAAGGTAATATTGACCGTCTGATCACTGCCAGCCAATTTCACCTCTGCGCCATTCCCGTCAACAAGCTTAACTTGCGGACGGAGACCTTTGGTTTGGCCTGCACGCTGTTTAGGATCAATCACAACCAGTGATGACAAACCGGTCACATCATCAACCTGCTTAGCTACAGTAATACCTTCTTCAACGTTTTCAAATTTGATTTGGCCAGCATACTCAGTGATAATTGGTCTTGTATGCGGATCCCATGTTGCAATTGCTTGGCCAGCTTTTACTGCCTTGCCATCCGTAATCTGTAATGTTGCACCGTATGGCACTTTATGGCGCTCACGCTCACGACCGTTTTCATCTGCAATTAATACTTCACCGTTACGTGAAATGACCACTTGCTCACCTCTTGCGTTCGTGACATAACGCATCGTTGACGTGAAGTTCAGCACACCATTTGATTTACTTTCAACCTGAGAAACAGATGCTGCACGTGAAGCTGCACCGCCAATGTGGAAAGTACGCATGGTCAGCTGTGTACCTGGCTCACCAATTGATTGCGCCGCAATCACACCAACAGCTTCACCCATGCTAATGAGCTTACCACGACCCAAGTCACGACCGTAACATTTCGCACAAATACCATAGCGGGTGTCGCAAGTCAGCGCTGTACGTACTTTCACTTCATCAATACCTAAGGCATCAATACGTTCAACTTCGTCCTCAGTGAGCAACGTACCCGCTGCATAAATAACTTCCTGTGTTTCTGGATTAATGACGTCCAATGCTGCCGTACGACCTAAGATACGATCGTGCAAAGGCTCAATGACCTCACCACCTTTAACTAGCGCTTTAGTTACCAAACCATCCGTAGTGCCGCAATCGTGTTCAGTCACTACCAAGTCTTGCGTTACATCCACTAGACGACGTGTTAAATATCCCGAGTTTGCTGTTTTTAACGCCGTATCAGCTAGACCTTTACGTGCACCGTGAGTTGAAATAAAGTATTGCAATACATTCAACCCATCACGGAAGTTCGCTTTAATTGGTGTTTCAATGATTGAGCCATCAGGTTTAGCCATCAAACCACGCATGCCGGCTAATTGACGAACCTGCGCCGCAGAACCACGCGCTCCAGAGTCCGCCATCATATAGATTGCATTGAACGACTCTTGTCGTAACACCTTGCCTGCTTTATCTTTTACTTGCTTACCGTCAGCGTCTAGGACATCTTCTTCCTTCAGTTGCTTCATCATGGCATCAGCGACTTTATCACCTGCACGACCCCAAATATCTACAACCTTATTGTATCGCTCACCTTGAGTTACAAGACCAGAAACATATTGATCTTCAATTTCTTTGACCTCAGCATCCGCAGCGGCAATCAACTGCTCCTTTTCTTTTGGAACCAACATGTCATTAATGCTAATTGAAATGCCTGCTTTAGTTGCATAAGAGTAGCCCGTATACATCAATTTATCAGCAAAAATAACCGTTTCACGGATGCCAACTTTACGGAAGCTGGCGTTAATAAGCTTGGATATTTCTTTCTTTTTCAGCGCTTTATCAATATTACTAAATGCTAGTCCAGCTGGCATAATTTCTGAAAGTAACGCGCGCCCTACTGTCGTTTCATAGCGGGTCGTTTTTTCAGTTTTAACACCATTCAAATCAAGTTCATACTCTTTAATTCGGACAGTGATTTTCGCGTGAAGATCGATTAAGCCTTGGTCAAACACACGTTGCACTTCTTTTACATCCGCAAATCGCATACCCTCGCCACGTGCAGCAACTTTGTCACGGGTCATGTAATACAAGCCCAACACGATATCCTGTGAAGGCACAATAATTGGCTCGCCGTTTGCAGGAGACAATACGTTGTTTGATGCCAACATCAAAGTACGTGCCTCCATCTGAGCCTCAAGACTCAATGGAACGTGAACAGCCATTTGGTCACCATCAAAGTCGGCGTTGAATGCCGCACAGACGAGTGGATGCAATTGAATGGCTTTACCTTCAATCAAAATAGGTTCAAACGCTTGGATACCTAAACGGTGCAATGTAGGCGCACGGTTCAATAGTACCGGATGCTCGCGGATGACATCCTCGAGAATATCCCAAACTTCTGGTCCTTCTTCTTCTACTTTTTTCTTCGCTGCTTTAATGGTTGTTGCAATGCCTAACACTTCCAATTTATGGAAAATGAATGGCTTGAATAATTCCAAAGCCATTTTCTTAGGTAGACCGCATTGGTGCAATTTCAATTGTGGACCAACCACAATCACTGAACGACCTGAGTAATCCACACGTTTACCCAACAAGTTTTGACGGAAACGACCGCCCTTACCCTTAATCATGTCAGCGAGTGACTTCAATGGGCGGTTGTTAGCACCAGTCATCACTTTACCGCGACGACCGTTATCTAAGAGCGAATCCACCGCTTCTTGCAACATACGTTTTTCGTTACGTACGATAATTTCTGGTGCTTTTAACTCTAACAAGCGTTTTAAACGGTTATTACGGTTAATCACACGACGATATAAATCGTTCAAATCTGACGTTGCAAAACGGCCGCCATCCAATGGCACCAGTGGACGTAACTCCGGAGGCAATACTGGTAAGATTTCTAAAATCATCCACTCTGGTTTAATACCAGATTTTTGGAAAGCCTCTAGCACTTTTAAGCGCTTTGCGATTTTCTTAATTTTTGCCTCAGAACCTGTTGCTGCTAAATCTTGGCGCAAGGTTGTGACTTCGCGCTCAATATCCATTGTACGCAATAGCTCACGAACTGCCTCAGCACCCATAACAGCATTGAATTCGTCACCATACTCTTCAACTTTTGCTAGGTAATCGTCTTCTGTCAACAACTGGCCTCGTGTGAGAGGTGTCATGCCAGGATCAACCACGATAAATGCTTCAAAATACAATACGCGTTCAATGTCACGTAAAGCGATATCTAGCACCATGCCCAAACGGCTTGGTAATGACTTCAAGAACCAGATATGCGCGACCGGTGAAGCAAGGTCAATATGGCCCATGCGCTCACGACGTACTTTAGATAATGTTACTTCAACGCCACATTTTTCACAGATCACACCACGATGCTTCAAGCGTTTGTATTTACCGCATAGGCACTCGTAATCTTTGATTGGACCAAAGATTTTTGCACAGAACAAGCCATCACGCTCAGGCTTGAATGTACGGTAGTTGATAGTTTCCGGCTTTTTCACTTCGCCATATGACCATGAACGGATTTTTTCAGGTGAGGCCAACGCAATTTTAATTGCATCAAACTCTTCTTCTTGGGTAACTTGCTTAAATAAGTCTAATAGAGCTTTCAAGTCTGTTCTCCTTACAATGCGCCCACTTGAGGGCGCATATCTATAATTTAATTGCGATCTAGGTCGATGTCGATTGCGAGTGAACGGATTTCTTTCACTAACACGTTAAATGATTCCGGCATACCAGCATCAATTTTGTGTTCGCCTTTAACAATGTTTTCATACACTTTTGTACGTCCAGTCACGTCATCAGATTTCACCGTCAACATTTCTTGTAACGTATATGATGCACCGTAAGCTTCAAGGGCCCAAACCTCCATCTCACCGAAACGTTGACCACCAAATTGCGCTTTACCGCCCAGTGGTTGTTGTGTCACGAGTGAGTAAGGACCTGTTGAACGTGCATGCATTTTGTCATCAACCAAGTGATGCAATTTCAATACGTGCATATAACCAACCGTCACTGGGCGTTCAAAAGCATCACCTGTGCGACCGTCAAATAACTTCACCTGCGTTTTACCGGCAGAAAATTGTAATTGCTTGGTACGAGGGTCATCATCAGGGAAAGCTAAGTCAAGCATCGCTTTAATATCAGATTCAGCAGCGCCATCAAACACCGGCGTTGCAAACGGAACCCCATTTGTTAAATTCCGCGCCAATTCCAACACTTCGCCATCGGTAAAGGACTTGATATCCTCTTTTTTACCTGTACTGTCATTATAGATTTGATCTAAGAATTTACGAATTTCCGCTGTTTTCACTTCAGTACGTAGCATCTCATCAATACGATGCCCTAAACCTTTTGCTGCCCAGCCTAAATGCGTTTCTAAAATCTGACCGATGTTCATCCGTGATGGAACGCCGAGTGGATTCAATACAATATCCATTGGTGTTCCATCAGCCATATGTGGCATATCTTC
>Ga0302245_1001332_pt1 | contig 16864 bp, 10 predicted proteins | sample AAG_UR_Thr_MG_FD_193512 | JGI IMG/M metagenome (GOLD analysis project Ga0302245, IMG submission 193512) | Enriched activated sludge microbial communities from anaerobic digester in WTTP, New Holstein, Wisconsin, United States - AAG_UR_Thr | ecosystem: Engineered > Bioreactor > Anaerobic >... | reverse complement strand
CGTTTAGGCTCATTCCAGATTATCCCGAAAAAATCGCCGAGCGTATGCGCTTATGTATGCGAGATCGCATGCAAAAGCGGCATTTTAACTTTCCAAGCGCAGGATCTATGTTCAAAAATAATCATGATTTTGGCAAGCCAACCGGAAAAATACTGGATGAACTTGGCTTGCGAAACTATAGAATCGGCGATGCAGCTATCTCTCCATGGCATGCAAACATATTTGTCAATATAGGAAAGGCCAGCGCTCGCGACATGAGAAAACTAATAGAATATGCTCAGAAGGTTGTTTATGACGCTACAGGGTTTTGCATTGAGCCGGAAGTTCTATTCATAGGAGAGTTCTGATTAGCACTTTGGTATATTCTTATTCTCGCTAAAATGTTCTCGCTAAAATGCAGCAAGGTTTCCTGGCGCGAAAGTGGCATATATAAGCAGAAAAAAAGGGCTGCCCAACTACATGAGCAGCCCCTCAATTATATCGATTAGCAATAAAAGCTCACTGATTTTTGATCAGCACAAACTCCACACGTCTATTCTTCCAACGGTTTTGAACATCGGTGAAGGGAACAACTGGTTCGCTCGAACCAAGTCCGACCACAGTCAGGCGACGCGCATCTACTCCATTTTCCACCAGCATCTTACGAACTACCTCTGCTCGCTCGGTAGATAATGGTATCAGCTCATTAATCTCTTCTTGCTGAATACGCGATGCGCTGTATCCAAGCATCTTGCCGACATTGTTTCCATGACCTTCGACCCTTATCCTATAATCCGGGAATTTGCCTAGGATCTGAGCAATTCGAGTTACTACTTTTTCGTTTCGAGCCACAATCTCACTATCCAGGCCAATGAAGTCCGCATGGTTCGCCCTAAAGACTATAGAGGGCACTCTAATCTTGAGCCTGTCTCCATCGCGTATGACAAGAACATCCACCGCAATTATGCCGCTTATCTTAGTCTGGTTGCCGAGGGCGTCCCAGCAGGTGAATTCGAATGGATAATCGGTTGCAGATTCGACTAATTCTCCCTTGGGGGATTTTCCGTTCCAGGTGATCTGAGAAGGAGGCATTCCCTTGCCGCTCCAGAGCATGAAAGATCGCGTTGGCTTGCTTTCCTGCAAGGCGGCAGATTCGACAATGGCGGTTTCGAGCACTTCGAGCTTCCACTCTGTGATGCCCGCATTCTTGTCTGCTACGATACCGAAGGTTAGCATATCATCCACACCATCACCATCAGGGCTGAAATATTCTGGCTTTACCTTAATCTCTACCTGCGGAGGTGCAATCTTGACCACTATTTTGCTGCTTGTCGCCTCTGCTACGTCACCCTTCATGTATCTAACGATAAGCTTGCCTGTGAAAGTATCCTCTATCACCTGGCCATTCAAGTCTCGGCCATCCCATACAAGCCGCGTAGGCACATCTGAACCACTTCCACCAAAGAAGGAGCGTTCAACACCTTTAGAATCAAGAAGGGAGAATCGCCACGAATCGACACCCTCTCGGTTTTCTACCGTAAGCGAGAAGGATACTTCATCCCGAATTCCATCGCTATTAGGCGAAATACCATTGTCTGAAGCAGTTACAAAGACTCTCGGCTTTGTAGCATCTACCATAATACCCTTGATTGAAGCTGAAGCACTATTACCAGCAGCATCTACACTGACTACTTCGTAGGAATAAGCGCCATTTGGCACAAGTTTCCCGTTCGAGTCTTTGCCATCCCAGGTAAAGTTCTTTGCTTGTCCTTTCCAGGTATAGCTTCGTACTGTTGCCCCGGATGCACTCCGAATTCTGCCTGACCAATCATCACCTGGCACTGATTCCTGCGCAATGGTTATGGTATCCTTGATGCCATCGCCATTCGGAGAGAAAAGCAAGGGATCCGCGGATATGCTTATCCTTGGCGGAACTGTATCCACAAGTATCTGAATAGGGCCGAAATTGAATAGATCGCCGTTTGCATACTCAAGCTCAAGATACGTACTATAATACCCATCTGGCACTTTCAATCCCGCATCCGTCATACCATCCCAGACATATTGCGACTTAATATCGATTTTTCCTTTCCAGCTCCGTACGGGCGCTTGACCTGCCGCGGCTTTAGAACCAGCAAATATGGAAAGTGAGTAAGAAAGCAGGGTATCCGGTTTTGGCGCATTGACATTTAAGTAAATTAGATCCTTGACGCCATCGTCATTTGGGCTGAAGGCCGTGGGTTCAACTTTGAAACTGACATTTTTCTGTGCTGCATCGACTATGATCTGCTGACGAGGAAGGATGAAGAAATTGCCGGCCGCATCGATCGATCTCAGCTCATAATAATAAACACCATCGGATACAAGCTTACCACTCTGGTCTTTGCCATCCCATAAAACATCGGCGAGCATCGGATACCACTCCCAGGTGCGAACAATCTTTCCTGTCTCTGAGATTATTTGCCCATTCCATCGATCCCCATATACGCTACTCTGTATCAATTCAACAGTATCGGCTCGTCCATCTCCATTCGGAGAAAATATCAAACGGGAAAGACTTACTGTCGCCTGAGGCGCTATACGATCGACTAGTACAGCCATAGGCCCAGCCTTGGCAAATGCATCATTCAAGTACAAAACCTCAAGACTCACAGTGTAGTCTCCATCCGGTACCGCAGCCCCTGCCTCATTGGTCCCAGTCCAGCGATACTCTCGGGAAAGATCGGCACCTCCAGTCCATGCCTTCATAACCGCACCGTCTTTGGAACGAATAGCGAGATTGAATTGTTTTATCCGATCTCGCGCATCCACATCGACGTTTATAACAAGCTCGTCTTTTATTCCATCACCATTGGGACTTATCGCCTTATCACTGAGACGAAGCTGTACAGTACGTCTTCCAGTCTCAACCTGAATCTGAAATGGCCCAACCACGGTCTTGTTGCCGGCAATGTCCTCCGATTCAACTGAATAAACATAGTAGCCGTCGGAAACCGTAGATCCACTCATATTACTCCCATCCCATACCAGATCCTTGGCTTCATTTTGCCAGTTCCAGCTTTGCACTATATTGCCATTGCTATCCTTTATCACCCCTTTCCAGTCGTCGCCTGGCAATGATTTTTGAGTTATAAGAATAGTGTCGCTTCTGCCATCCCCATCCGGAGAAAATATACTACCCTGAATATGCACTTCTATTCGTGGATATTGCCTGTCTAGCAAAAAAGTCCCAGTGGCACCCTCGGCCTCATCACCGTTCCGATACACAACCTTCATCGATGCAGCATAATGCCCATCGGGCGCTTGTATTTGAGCATCCGTTTCACCTTTCCACTCATAGACACTCCGTGGCGTTTCACCCTTCCATGTCCTTACTGCACTCAATGCCGCCGGCCCATCCTGTGCGACAATCTGTAGCACGTACTCTTTTACCTTTTCAGGCGAGACAACTTCTGCTTTTATTGTCTGCACATCTTTCACACCATCACCATTGGGACTAAAAGCACGATCCCCAACCGTAAGACGCACGGCCTTTTTCTCAGTCTCTATTTCAAAAATTGGACTGATATAGCTAAACCCATTGCCCGCCGCATCTTTCGATACAAGCTGATATCGATATTTCCCATCAACAGCCACATTGCCAGCACCGTCTCTACCATCCCATTCAAAAGACCGAACCGCTTCTTCCCAACTCCACGTACACACAGCCTTGCCTGCTAAATCAAGAATACTCCCTTGCCATCTGTCTTTCCCTACCGAATCTTGCTCTATGCGCATCGTGTCATTTATCCCATCTCCATTCGGAGAAAATATCAAACGAGAAAGACTTACTGTCGCCTGAGGCGCTATACGATCAACAATGAGGGGGCCCAAACTAGCCTCGGTGGAGTCTCCATTGGGGTATTCGGCTCGGAAAATAGCCGCATAGCTGCCATCAGGAACAGGCAAACGAGTCAGACTTATCCCTTCCCAGATAATAGTCTGTGGCACCTTTCCGGTACCTTTCCACTCCATGACCCTCTCTTGTCCGGCAAGTATTGCAAGTTGCCAATCCTGGACGCTCTCCATCGCCGTTGCGCTTATGGAAAGGGTCATTTTGTCCTGAATCCCATCTCCATTTGGGCTAATTGCCATAGTATCAGCAGACAGCGAGGACTGTTTGACAACAGTATCGATGCCAATCAAGATAGGCTCCGAGGCAAAGCTGTTGCCGGCCAGATCTATACAGAATAGGCGATAGCTATAGATTCCATCAGGGAGGAGCGCTCCTTCGGCAGTTCTACCATCCCAGAGAATTTCAGATGGCTGACTGTCCTTAGATTCCCACTTGCACCTCAGAACACCCTGATTGTCCCGCAACTCTCCTATCCATAGTGCTTCTCTCGAGCCAATCTGAGAGATGATTACCTGTGACTGCTTAGTCTCGCCACGCGGATTAAAGAACTCTCTCGAACGCGAAATCTGGGCTCTTGGTGCAGTGATATCGATTACAAATTCTGGACTCAATTTTGTCGTCTTCCAGCCATTTTCGTATTCCAGGAAGAGTTCAAAGCGATAAGTGCCTTCTTTTAGCAATGCTCCCTCTCCCTTACCATCGAATTGGAAATCAGTGGGTGGAGAATTGGTTCCATCACCCTGGAGAAGGGCTATTTGTCTGCCTGTCTTTTCAGCATTCACTGAACCATTCAAGGCAGATGAAACATAGAGCTTCCAGTCTAGAAGCCCATCGATGCTGTCGATTTTCAATTTGACACCAAGAATATCTGCTATACCATCATCATTCGGGCTAAAGGCTTCCCTATTGAGCACAAAAAAAGCGCTTGGCGTTCTTGTATCTACAACAACCGGTTCAAAACCAACCTTAAATTCATTGCCCGCAACGTCTACACTTTCGATTTCTAGCGTATACTTATTATCAATTACGCGACGGCCTGTCGAATCGGTCCCATCCCATTCAAAGCGCTCTGGAAGTGCTTCGCGATACTCTCGTGTGTAGACAGGCTTACCAATTTCATCGAAGATGCTAAGTTTCCATGTATCTTCTTTGCTTCCTGATAAGCTAAAAGCCAGTGTATCTCTTCTTCCATCTCCATCGGGGCTGAAAATAGCTCTAATATCATCAAGAACAATTGTGGCGAATGGCGGCGTAGCATCGAGTATGAAAGACTCCGAGTAGCTGAGAGGAGAATATCCATTTCGATATTTCATCTCAATGCCTGCTCTATACTGTCCATCCGGAAGCACTTCTCCAGAAGGATCACGTCCACCAAATCGGAAAGACTCAGGAGGAGGTGCTGAGCCATCGCCGGAGGAGGTCCAGACTGTCTTGCCATTTTGATCCTGAATGAACTCTTTCCAGGTAACCAGGTTATCTAAAGACTCAAGTTCAAAAGAAATTTGTGCAGTACCCGCCTCTCCTTCTTTCTTTGGGCTAAAGGCTTTCTTGTCAGCTACAACCTTAACTGCGGGTCTGCTTGTATCTACTACGATCCAGTCGGACTTATCATCAGATATGCCGATGATTTTGTAACCAGTGTTTCCAGCAGGATCCATAGTAGAGAGCCTGAAACGATAGTAACCATCGGGGACTCTCTTCCCTCTATCATCAGTACCATCCCAGACAAAGTCGCGCGGAGCACTTCTGGCTTTGATTTCCATTGTCCTAATGGCGACATTGTTTTCATTGAGAATTTCGTACTTCCAGTTATCTTCTATAGAGCCCTGAACACGGAAGGAGATTGTATCCTTGCTATTGTCACCATCAGGGCTAAAAATCATTACGTCAAAACCTTGCAAAAGCTGTTCGCTGCCCAAAACCCATGCATTTACTATTGGTGCACTTCGGTCCACAACGACATTCATGCAAGAGTCATAATTTGCATTTGTTTTTCCAAGATCATCCCAAGCATGAAAACTCACTATATAAGTTCCATCTGGTACTGGATTGCCTTCATCATCCCTGCCGTCCCAATCCAGGATATTCGGAACCGGCACATTCTGCTTTGTATAACCAAATCCCTTTTTTATAGAAGAAAAAGAATCGATACGATCAGGAAGATCAGACTGTTCAGTAATTGTCCGTACCACCTTACCTGAAGAGCGGTCCTCAATCTTGAAGAGCCACCCGGCTACAATTCCCTGTTCATCCTTTACCGAAAGAGGAATCTCTAGCTTGTCCTGTTTGCTATCGTCATTTGGCGAAATATAAGCTACGGGCGGACCGCCTACCGAAGGCGGAAGTTCGAGCTTCACTTCGGGAGGGCTCATATCATGTTGTCTCCAAGCAATCTGAGCACCAATAGAGAATGAATTCAAGCTATCGTAAAGAGGCATGAATCCAAAGGCCGGAAGTATCGCTGAAACTCCCTTGTTCTGAGGATCTTTGCTGCCAAGAGGTATGCTGCCCGATATCGTAATAGAAGGCCATAAACTTCGTCCAGTTTTCTTTTGAATATCATAGAGGCTTTCTGCTGCAGAGATTCGAAGATTAAGCATGTTCCGATAAGAAATACCTAATCCTATCTCACCCTCTAGATCCGCAAATGACGGCGCGCGCAAATCAATATTGGCCATTATGCGCAAATTGTAATCGTTGAGAAGATCTGCACTGAATCCAAGACTTGGGCTGAAAGCAGAAGGAAAACCAGAAGATGCCGTGCTTCCTGGCGACATGCCTATTGGCGGTGTCTCATAGTTGAACTCCTTTCCAATTCCGCTAAACGCAAAACCTAATCTTGGACTTTTTAGAAATCCCATATCGCCGAATTCTTCTACAATTCCAATATCGGACCAAAGCCCCCATCCAAAGCTGCCATTTCCTCCCATTGCAAGCCAAGCCGAAGCTCCCACGGATAGACCGCTTGAGATTTTTTTGGAAAATCCACCTCCAATAGTGGCAAAGGTCCCAAATGGCATGCTTGTCATTGAACTTGGAGCGCTAAAAAGGCGAACAGATCCGTTCCATACTCCATAGGCCTTTGGCAGGCTAAAAGCTGCCATTGCTGCGCTGCCCCAACCTTGAGGCCCACCAGCGGAGGTATCAGCGATGCCTGTGTAAGATAAAGCGAGAATAGGAAGTTCTTCTTCAGAAGTAGAAGCCGGGTTTAATAGGAAATTCCATGTGTTGTCCCCTTTTTCGGTGAGCGATAATCCCCCGCCCATTGTCCAAGGACCGTAAATACGGCCAAGCAGCGATGCTCCCTTAGGCGGATCATAGGCATAGACTCCGACTATACTAAAAGAGACCAATATAAGCATCATTGCAGATACCCGGGCTTTTTTCATCTATATCCCCTTCTCTATAAAAAGAAACCTTCAAATTCAATCTATCACAGCAAGAGCCCAACTTCAGGGCTGTCTCATCACTGATATATGATCAGGCTTGGTCTTGGATCAAGCTGCATGACTTCGCTAGGCGACATAAGTGGCATATCGAATCCCGCCAGAGCAAAATCCGATTTAAAAAAGAGCTTAAAACCCTTTACCGGCATATTTTCCGCGTCCGCGTTTCTCTGATAGGTGGCTTTCTTCAGCCTTGGAGCACCGAAACCATCAGCGGTATGAATAAGGATGACACGATCCCTGTGCGATATCACCTCTTCGCGGCTTTGAATCATCTTATCTGCGAACTGATGCACAACAAGCATACGTATGCCAGGAATATCATTCGCCCTGATATACTCATCCATATAATTTTGAGCATCATTGAGCTCAGAGGCGGTAATAGATCCTATTTCTTTCATGGGACTGAGCGTTCTCCACTCCGGATCTATAGCTAGATGGACATTGGGGTATCGCAAAAATGGCAAGATCTTGTCCATGGCCGCCCTGAGGCTGTATTTGCCTATCTGATGATCGATAAATACGAGCATGCCCATAGATTGAGCAAATCTGATGTAATCCAAAAGTATTTTATCGTCTAGATATCCTATCTCTCCGCCCGGCCAACAAGTCCCATAGATGATGTAAAATGCTGGAATCACACCATCCTTGCCATTTACCTGGTCATACTGGGCTGCCATCTCCTTTAACATTTCGGCGATCTTTTCTTTTTGATAGAGGCCGAGTATACCCATTTTATCGGAAAGTGGACTGCCATAATAAGCGAGAATAGTATTGTTGGCCACAATAGGCACCCTCTCCCACAGAAAACCTCCACTAGACTGATAATTAGCAAGGCTCATATTTTGATCGATGCGAGAAATGTTCTCTTTTCTATAGAGAGCGGGAAAAAGCCTATAAGGAAGAGGTTCCATCGCATCGCTTGAGAAGGTAATCAAAGAGAATAGAATTGCAAAAAACAGATTGCGCACTACGATGGAAGGCTTTGCATAATACATTATAAGTCCTTTCAATACACGACTATTCATTATTGTATCGGCATGGATTTATGGCTTCTATAGCCCTACCTAAGCCCCACCTATCCAGAGCCTTGTTTATCTCCGCAGCGTATTTATCAGCCACTTATCAATTTATTATTAGGAATAAAAAAACCGCCATATTTCGGCGGTTTTTTTTAATAATCCATTACAAATCGGCAAGCGTATTGCCTAGAGCCCTATGAACAATTAGATGTACTTCTCCACTTTTCCGGATTTGAGACAGCGAGCACATACTTTTATGCGGCGCACAGTTCCATTCTCAATTGTGCGCACTTTGATGAGATTCGGATACCAGGTTCGGCTTGTACGGTTCTTCGAATGTGATACATTGTTTCCGTAAAGTGTCCCTTTGCCGCAGATTTCACACATTCTCGACATTGTAGTCTCCATATAACATAGTCGATGCAATATACCGAAAATGACAAATTATGTAAAGTGGTGAGGAGAAATAAGGCCTCATTCAAAACAATTCTTTATCCTAAATTGAATTACTTTGCTCCACTCCCAAACATTTTCGCCATGGCTCCTTTGTTCTTTACCATTTTTTTCATCATCAATCTAGATTTTTCGAATTTCTTAAGGAGCCTATTGACTTGAGCTACAGAAGTGCCTGAGCCCTTTGCAATTCTAGTTCGCCTTGAGGGACCTATAATTAGATAATTCTGGCGTTCTTTCTTTGTCATGGACAGAAGGATAGCCTCTTCATATTTCATCTCCTGAAGATCTATGCGGTCCTCATCAACTTGTCCGGCCAGACCTGGAATCATCTCGAGCATCGACTTGACAGAGCCCATCTTCTTCATCTTTTGAATTTGACCTAAATAATCTTCGAGTGTAAAGCTTTCTTTGCTGATTTTTTGTTCGAGCTCAAGCGCTTCCTTTTGGTCGTAGACTTCCTGGGCTTTCTCCACAAGCGATACTATGTCTCCCATGCCTAGAATGCGATTGGCTATTCTGTCTGGATAGAAGGGTTCGAGTCCATCGATGCGTTCGCTGACACCAATGAACTTTATTGGTTTACCCGTAATGGATTTTAGCGAAAGAGCGGCTCCCCCACGCGTGTCGGAATCGAATTTCGTCAAGATGGCGCCAGTGATTCCAATTCTTTCGTCGAATGCCTTGGCAATTTCGACAGCGGACTGACCAGTCATAGCATCCGCCACAAGAAGACTCTCTACTGGAGAAAGGGCATCGCGAATTCTCGCTAATTCTTGCATGAGAGGTTCATCTATCTGAAGACGGCCAGCAGTATCGACTATGAGCACATCATGACCTTCACGCTTTGCGCGTATCAAGGCATTGCGTGCCACCTGTACCGGATCTTTTAGTTCCTCTCTATGGATATCAACACCGACCTGTCCAGCGAGCACGGCTAGCTGTTCAACAGCCGCGGGTCTCACGAGATCGCATGCCACGAGCAATACTCTTCGTCCTCTTTTTTTAAGAAAATTAGCCAGCTTAGCTGCAGTAGTGGTCTTTCCTGAACCCTGAAGACCCAAGAGAAGGATTACACTCTGAGTATCAGTCCCTCTTAATAGGAGGTCTTGCTTTTCATCGCCCAGAAGAGAGACCATTCGGTCATAGACTATCTTGATAAACTGCTGTCCAGGTGTGACGGAACGAAGTACCTTTTCCCCTCTGGCTTCTTCTAACACACCATTGACAAAGCGCCGCACAATTCTCACATTTACATCGGCTTCAAGGAGCGCGATTTTAATGCGATCTAGAGCGTCTTCAACGTTTTTCTCTGAGATCGCAGATTTGCCGCTTATTGTCCTGAATACATCGGTAAAGGTCTCTGAAATCTTCTCAAGCATTGTTTCTTTCCATATATATTTGTTATTGAATTGCCTTTGAGCTACAGGTTGCCCTTAAGCCCAATTTCCGAAGCAACGCTCCTAAGGGCTAGAATTGTCTCACCAATAAGCTCGTCGAGAGGTATACCCAACATATCAGCCCCTTGCTCTATGACATCTCTGCGCACACCAGCTGCAAATGCCGCAGAGCCCCATTTTTTCTTGACAGATTTCACTTCCAAGTCAAGCACACTGCGCGATGGCCTGACATAGGCGCAGGCGGCAATGAAACCTGTCAATTCGTCAATTGCAAAAAGCACCTTTTCCATGCGAAGCTCAGGCGCGACCTGCGTGCATATTCCCCAGCCGTGACTTTCTACAGAACGAACGAATTCATCATCAAAGCCAGCTGATGCAAGGATCTCCCGCGCATGTCTCAAATGCTCCTCGGGAAACTTCTCGTAATCGACATCGTGCAAAAGACCTATGAGTCCCCAATATTCTGCATTCTCACCATATTTCTGAGCAAAATGGCGCATCACCGCTTCAACCGAAAGAGCATGATGCCAAAGAGATACATCACTATTCCATCGCTTCCATAGAGCAACTGCTTCATCTCTAGTCATTTATCATACCTCAAGCAGGAAATGTCTTGAAGAATCATTGTAGCCGAAGCATTATTCTTGTGCCAGCCTCTACGGCTGTACCCGGAGATGGAGACTGAGAAACTACATACCCATCTCCTTCAAGCCGGACTTCGATATCCTTTCGCAGAAGAAGGGGCAACAATTGACGCTTTGAATAACCTTTTAGATCTGGCATGATAGAGCCAATCGAGGCAGAAGGAGGCTCCTGGATGACCACGACTCCAGCATGATTGACATTGAGACTTTTTTCTCTCGGCAGGCCAAGGGTGCTTATAGCAGCCTCGGCCGCATCTCGCAAAACCGGTGCGGCAATCTGGCCGCCCAGATAGGATTCTCCTTTTGGCTTTACAATAGCAACATATATTGCAAGCTTTGGATTGTTTGCCGGCAATATTCCCAATGTGCTGGCGATAAAGTCCGTATCCGAGTAAGCCTTTGTTTTTAGATCTATCATCTGCGCCGTTCCAGTCTTTACAGCCATACGCACATCCGGCACCTTGGCCCGCCATCCTGTGCCTTCAAGACTAGCGGCTGATTCCATAGCGGCAATTATAGCTCTGGATGTCTCAGGCGCTATGGCTCGCCGCACAGCTATAACTTCATGTGAATAAACCTCATTACCATTCGCATCCTCGATGCGGGAAATGGTGTTCGGCTTAAGCAGAATACCTCCATTTGCTATAGCAACCGAAGCGGTGATCATCTGAAGTGCCGTGACACGTATCTCTTGTCCTATCGCCACAGTGGGTTTTGTGCGTGCAGACCACTTTGAAGGTTCTTTTAGGTTGCCGGGATTCTCACCGGGGGATCCAATTCCCGTCTTTTCCGTAAAACCAAAGCTCAATATTCGCGAATAGAACTCGTCCTCCGAGATGCGATCTGAAGCGTATCCGGCTCCAGCATTGCTGCTCTTGGCAAGAATACCTGCCAGATCCAACATTCCATAGGAATTCAGATCCTTTATTACGATTTTTTCGCCAGAAGGAAGCGTCCTTCGATATGCGCCGTCGCAGTTGAATCTTGTCCTGGGAGTTATCAGACCAGCATCGAGTATCGATGACATCGAAAAAATCTTGAACACGCTTCCTGGTTCGTATGAATACACAGACATTCTATCCTCGCGCTCCGATTCTCGGAAACTTCCGAAAGTATTCGGATCGAAATCTGGCATCTGAACATAGGCAAGGACTTCACCGCTGTTGACATCGATTGCCAACAAAAAAATGGATTCGGCTTTGTTTTGCTCAAAGGCCTTGCGTGCGATTCCTTCTAATGCATACTGAAGTGGCGCGTCTATAGTGAGATAGACATCGTTTCCGCGCGGTTTGTCGCTTCCAACGCCCGAAAGCTCTTTGTTTAATTTAAATTCTACGCCCTCTAGTCCGATATTCCCTTCTCCTGTAAAACCGATCAGGTGCGAGGCCAGCCTCCCTTCCGGATAGATTCGGCCATTTATTTCTTCGAGCACAAAACCAGCGAGATCTCCCTTTTCGATTTTTGCCTGGATGGGCTTTGCCATATCGATGTCCAGTCTCTTGGCGAGATATATAAAATTCTGGCTCGATTCCCTTATCTTCTTTTCAAGAGACTCAGACTGCACGCCGATTGACTTTGCAACAGTACTCAAATCCTTGGAAATTCTATATGGATCTATTTCATTCTTACGGATGGCTAGATTGAATTTTGGAATATCGAAAGCTAAGAGTCTTCCATTTCTATCGAGAATTCTTCCACGTTCAATTGGCACCTCTGCCGAGAGCCCTTTATTCTCTGGCCCTTCCAGAGCCAGCAGACCATATCGAACCAGGACAACACCAGCAAATAGTGTCAACAAAGCGACAAGTACAAGGATTCTTCGCCGGAAGCGGGCTTGTGCACTATTATCCATCCGAGCTACCTCTGAGGAATGACCTTTCCTATGATCGAATCGAATCGTATGAGTCCAAAATCTCTTGAATCTATCGATTCAATCGGATTATATCCTATTAGGAAATACGCCAACTCCTTTCCTTCTCTCCGAACCTCCCCTATTTCTTTTAAGATAATCTCGTGCGAGACAGGGGATATAGCAGCGACAACTTCTCCGGTTGTCGGTTGTCTCCATTGCATCCAGTAATTCCCATTTAGACCTCGTATTCCGTAAGCTGCCTTCAATATCAATACCACCTGGCCGTTCCTATAATGGGGAAGCATGGATTTCCCTTCCACTACGGCCGCGTCGAGCAGGAAAAACCTGACCAAGAAGGCCATGATAACAACAACAAGTATAGTAATCATTACGCTGTCGAGCTTTTTGGCTTCTGGACGGGACGATCTCTTCATGTATATCTCCCTTTTGCTCTCTTGCATCTCTTGCATTCCGGCTTTCGACAGCTTAGATTAAATTATCGACCAAAATATGCCGATACAAGAGAAGCTATGAAATTTGTGGGTCACTCTGAGAATTCTGTTCTCGAAGCAGATAAAATTCTCAATAAGCCTCTTGTTTCGGTGCTCTCTGGCGAAGACTTCATTCGAAAGCAGCCACCAAAAAGATCCAAAAGAGCGAATTCAAAATCATCGAACCAGAAGCAAAGGCCTTCTAGTGGACCCCTTTTCTCTCCAGCAGTTGTCAACTCGGATCTTAATTCCTCGAGAGAAAAGGCCTCCGACGATCTACAACGATCCACCCGCAATCAATTTCAGAATCTAATAAAGCTGACGCCACGCTCTATTTTATTGATTGCTGTTCTATTGTCGACAAGCGTTGCGGGTGTTCTTGCAGCCTCTCTCATATCCCATTCTCATCCTAATATAAGTCTTCCAGATGAAAACTCGGCACAGGAAGCGCTCATGGCAATGCTTGAACCCGAACCATCCTCTTCACCAATCGATGGATCGGACCTTCCTCCAATTCCTACTCTCCTTGCGGAGAAAAGCTACACTATACGTCGTGGTGATACTCTACAGACAATCGCAAGCAGATTTGGTGTTCGCGAAGATACAATAATCTCGGCAAACAATCTGAGCTCCAAAAGCCAGATCCAGGTTGGCAAAACCCTCAAAATTCCCAATATGAATGGTGTATATCACACCGTCAAAAAGAACGAGAGTCTTTCTTACATTTCCAGGGCTTATGGAGTGGATATGACGCGCATAGCTGATGCCAACAATATATCCTCCGCAACAATTAGAATAGGAGAGCGCCTTTTTATACCGAATGCCAAACTAAATGCATCGGTTTTGCGCAACTTTTATGGCGAAACCTTTATATGGCCTGTGCGCGGCCAGATCTCTTCACCGTTCGGATACCGAACAAATCCCTTTAGCGGACAGCGAACCTTTCATGCGGCTATAGATATCGTAGTAAACAGAGGAACTGCCGTCAAAGCGACCCGCGAGGGCAAGATTGCAGATACAGGCTACAATGCGGTCTTTGGCAATTATGTGATTATCCGACATGCAGATGGTTATCAGTCACTCTATGCTCATCTGGATTCCATTCTTTCCAAAAAAGGAACAAGCATAAATCAAGGAGAAACTATAGGCCGATCTGGGAATACAGGTCAAAGCACCGGACCTCACCTGCATTTTGCTATCTTCAGAAATGGACAAGCTGTGGATCCACGACAATATGTCAAATAAGAACATTTAGAATCAAGACAAGGTGTCTATTTTTTTATACAGATAAGATGCATTCTGGTTATTGAATATCATACATTTATTTCCAAAAGAGCTTCCTTCCAGTTTTATGTTTCATGTTTTTATTCAAAAATACCTTTATCCTAGATAAAAATATAGGCTAATTCGTTTTCTTTTCCATTTTGGCACACTATTTGCTTCTAATTCTATGGAATAATCAGTCTTGGAGGAATATTCATGACCATTGCTGACAATGACGAAAACCTCGAGCTATACTTTGAATCGATTAGAAAAATTCCCCTTGTAACCCGACAGGAAGAAACGATCCTGGCTTCAAAGATTGCCAAAGGAGATAAATGTGCCTTAGATAGGCTTGTTGAAGGAAACCTTCGTCTGGTGGTGCGCATTGCCAAATCAATGTGGTCGCCCCCGCATTCGATCATGGATCTTATACAAGAAGGTAATATAGGGCTTGTAAAGGCTGCCGAGCGCTTTGATCCGTCGAAAAATGTAAAGTTCTCTACTTATGCCGTCTGGTGGATTCGCCAGGCTATATCGCGTTCTCTTGTAAACACAGGCCGACATATTCGTTTGCCTCATAGAAAAGAAAACGCTCTTAGGCGCCTATCAGCTATCCAAATGCGTGCTAGCCTCGATTTATCCAGGTGCCCTTCCGAAAAGGAGCTGGCAGCAGAAACGGGCTGGAAGGAGACCGATATCTCCGCAATTCTAAATCTGGGAGACCAACCCGTATCTCTTGAGCAGACAAACAATGATGAGCTTTCAATTCTAGATGTATATGAGGATTGGCGATATAACCCTGAACGCGAAATAGAAAAATCCAGTCACACATGGCAAAGCGCTTGGCTTCTATCTACTCTTTCTGAACGAGAACAAGAAGTAATTTCGAAGCGCTTTGGCCTTGGGTGCGGCCCCGAACAATCGCTCAAGGCCGTTGGTTCTATTGTAGGATGTTCGGCAGAAACGGTGCGACATATAGAAAAGAGAGCTCTTGAGTCTCTAAGACATACAGCACTTCAGGTAGGATTAACCGCTTGATAAAGCAGCCTGTCCAAGATACGATGAGGGAGTGAGGAAAAAGCGCACTCATAAGGGTTCTTACTATGTACTGCTGCTCTCCAGCGCTGTTCTTTTAGTAATCGCCGCCCTAATAATATCGAATTCTATCAAATCAAAAGACTCACTTAGCAAGAGCCAGGATGTACCTTATGGAACACCTGAATATGTATTCGAGCTGCCTCCTGGATACGAGGATCTGGCCGTTATTCCGCCTGAAGAAAGGAAAGGAACAACTTCGGTCTCCAAGAGGACAGCATCGGATTGGGATATTCAGGCTGAAGCCCAAGAAGAAATTGAAAAAGTTGAGAGCGAAGAGCACGAACCTTATGGTTCTGGTGGTCCGCTGTCAGTGTTGCCGGGCAGCACAACTCAGCCTACGCTCATCATTGTAATCGACGATGTAGGCTATAATAACGGAGAACTCGATGCCTTTCTCCATCTCCCCTTTCCGATTACTCTGGCCGTTCTTCCTCAACTTACACACAGCAAGGATTCTGTGATTGCAATACACGAGGCTGGCAAGGAGCTAATACTTCATCAACCCATGGAGGCTTTAGGAGGCAATGATCCGGGTCCTCATGCCGTCTATTGCTCAATGGATGAAGCAATCATCGAAAAGACCATAGCCGAGAATATCGATAGCTTCCCATATCCTCCAGCAGGCATGAACAATCATATGGGCTCCGCCGTAACCCGCGATTCGAATTGCATGATTCCAATTCTGAAACTTGCGAAGGAACGTGGCATATATTATCTTAATTCTCTTACGGCTCCGGGAACTGTGTGTGCGGAGCTGAGTCGAAAAATAGGAACGCAATATATGGAGCGCGATGTGTTTCTCGATAACAATGGCGACCGCGAATCAATTCTTGCTGCAATAGAAGAAGGAAAACAAATTGCCCGGCAAAAGGGTGCTGCCGTTATGATTGGCCATGTATGGTCATCCAAGCTTGCCTCTACACTTATGGAGATCTATCCTGAACTGGTGGAACAAGGTTATTCGCTCTCTACCATAAGCCAATACATGAAGATGCAAGCAAAAGAGAACTCAGACAATGCATATTCTGGGGATTGAGACTTCCTGCGATGAATGCGCCGCAGCAGTCGTCGAGGACGGAAGGCATATCCTTTCCAATGTAATTATGACTCAGATTCCGCTCCATGAGCGCTACCAAGGTGTAGTTCCTGAAGTTGCAAGCAGGGCTCACATAGAATGGATAATGGGCGTGGTAAGGCGCGCTATATCCGAGGCTGGAATAGAGATATGTGCTTTAGAAGGCATAGCAGCAACCGCTATGCCTGGACTTATCGGTTCTCTCGCTGTAGGATTGTCCTTTGCAAAAGCTCTTGCCTGGTCTAT
>Ga0302245_1001331_pt1 | contig 16868 bp, 18 predicted proteins | sample AAG_UR_Thr_MG_FD_193512 | JGI IMG/M metagenome (GOLD analysis project Ga0302245, IMG submission 193512) | Enriched activated sludge microbial communities from anaerobic digester in WTTP, New Holstein, Wisconsin, United States - AAG_UR_Thr | ecosystem: Engineered > Bioreactor > Anaerobic >... | reverse complement strand
GTACAATCAGATATACGGCGAGAGTCGATATCCGGTCGAGAGTCCGCAACTCGTTCGCACCGTGTTTCAACCGTTTCATACTGTGAAAAACGCAGAAGCGGGAGTGTCTGTCGCTGAAATATTTGACATTTCTCTGTTTTTGCTCGGATTCAATCAGTCAGAAGCAGTTCGCATAGAATTTTACGACAAAAAACAGGTTGCTGCAACGTATGATAGAGCATTGATCAACTACTTTATTGAGAAAAACAGTTCTACCGACGACTGGCTTCGGTATGAGAAGAATCTGCGAAATTTAGTCGTTAAACGCACAGTTTTGCCAGAGATTGGCAGACTCTTGTCAGTGCTCGACGATGATGTAATCATTGAGGACACTGTGACAAACAACAACAACGATGTGTTAAATCTGCCTGTTATATTTACAGAGTCGGAAAAGAAGACGATATTTGATTATCTGAAACTCGACGCTTCGTCGTCGGTTAAAGAACAAACCGATGCGTCTGACGCTGTGTTGGCAATCTACGACAACAGAATTCCGTACGCTAGAGGCTTAGCCGATAAGACGACTCTCAACGGAATCAAGCAAACGCCATCGAATTGGTCCTTCAATAATCTTGTGCAACAAAAGGCAAAAGACCCCGCTTTTCCCGTGCCAGACGAATTGCAAAAAACAAAAGACGCACTTGAAAAGGCAATCGATCTATTTAAGAAACGCATCGCCGAAATCCTCTCTAAAACGCCCGACGAAATCAACAAAGAGATCGAAAAGAATCTCGGCTTCGCAAACTCGTCGTCTCGTCAATGGGCATCGCTGCCAACAAACAGTGGAATTTTGACGCTGTCGGCTCGCTTCATGTCGGCGCTTGCGGATGCAACGAGACTCGTGCGAGAGGAGGTTCCGAATCTCGCCGGAATGGACGAAGAGGATTTGCAGTACAACATCTATACGAAAACACCGTTTGCTCGTTTGGTAGCACACAAGATTCTGCAGATTAACGCGACGAATCCCGGCCAATATCAACGCGACAAAACAACAGTCGATTTGAAAATAATGATTGCCGACGACATCAACGCGCTGCGGTCGATCAGAATGTCGGGCACTTGCTCGAACTTTGGGCGACAACTTACACATATGTCGAATGCGCCAAACGCTTCGCGGTTGCTGAAGCGCGATTTTGCAGAGTTCTTCAAATAAGCCGAAAAACTATTTCGACACGAATAATAAATAAACAGCGGTCTGTAAAATAATGCAACACAACCTCTAAAGTTGGCACTGATAACCCAGAACTTCAGGCTTTAGCAATACCAATATGGCTACATTCTCACCACCAACAGGCTCGCACATCAACACCGGCGACGAATTCGACAACGAACTCGAAGACGGTGCCGGATTCGACGATGAATTCGAAACACACGGTCAATTCGAAGGCGACGAAGACCAAGCACACACCGCATCGGCTATGCCAAGCGGCAACTACGAGAACGCTGCTTCGCAACAGCAGCAACAGTTCGCAACCGCAAGCCCGGCTGCAGGCGGTAACGACATCGTTTCTCTTTTGAAAGAGCAAAACATGTTGCTCTCGCACATGGTCAGCATGGCTTCGCAGAGCGATTCGCACAAGCGTTCGCTCAAGGCGATGGCTGCGGGCTCGAAGAACGTTACCGTGACGGCAAACGTCAAACTGCTCGGCACGCTCGAGGAGTTCGCCGCCAAACCGGAGAAGGCGTGCATCGTGATTCCAGCAGGAACGTTCCTCCACAAATCGGGAACGCTCTTGGATGTGTCTGTGGCCGATGGAAACAATTCGTTTCCAGTGTCGTGGCTCATGCACACGAAAGGAATCAGCAATCTCGCGCCACCGTCGGTCGGCTCGCCAGCCGGTGAGTTGGGTGTGTGCTACTTTGAAGCGAAGAAGCAGAAGATGGACAGCACTTCGATCATCTCGTCGAACGAATCAGAGGCCGTGCGCGAATTCAACGAATCGTACCCTGGCATCAACTCTGAGAATTTGATGACTGGCATCAAGGATAACGACATTATGGTGAATGGCAAGAAGGTTATCAAATACATGACGCCAAAGGATCATCCGATCAGTGATTTGATTCTGACAAAGATGTCAAAGTTGGGCCGCAAACCCGAAGAGTTCTATTCGGAACTCAGTCAGAAGTATCACTTTGACGAGCAAGACGTGATGCTCGCAGCGAATGAAATTAAGAAGAAATTGACGTCCGAGAGCAACGCCATCTCGTTCGCAAATATCTCGTTCCCGCTCACTCGTGGCTTTCTCAGCGAAACAGCAAAGGCTGACAAGTCGGCGTTGGCGCCGGGCAAGAAGATGCTCGACACGTACGAGATTCCGGCACACATCAAGTCGGGCAATGTGGCCGCCGAACTCACCAAGGTGCACTCGATCTCGGCGAAGTTGATCATCACCTATGCGCCTTCTCCAAACTCTGAACGCAACTGAGTTTGAGCCAACCATGCATAAGAAAAAAATAAATACTTAGTTTCACTCAAAAGAACCATGTGTGTTTTCATATTGCAAACACGCCAAAATGTTTGGTCTGTTGTTTGTTCTGTTTATCTGTGGCGCGTTCGGTTATCCCACAGTCGAAGATTTAATCGAAGAGGATTACGAGATTATCGCAGCGATGGAGGAAATCGAACGAAACCAGCCGCTCGTTATCCTCGAAAGCGCAACGATTCAGCCCAACGAAAAGTTCCGTCTTCTGTTTGTGAAACTCGTCAACTTTGTCAATTTCTTCGCGAAAGAAGAGAAACGAACCGACATCGTTCTGTCTGTAGTGCACGGACAGGATCGGTACTCCAACGACACAATGCCGCGTTATGAAATGTGGCCCGAAATGCAGAAGTTTGACAAGTTCATGATGTACAGACTCTACATGTGTTCGCTCTGTCAGTACCTCAACTTTTTCGACAGTGTAACAGCAATCATTGCGGTGAAGAACAAGCGTAACGGCGACTTTAGCAACGTGCTTCAGCAATTCCCGTTCGATCAATCGACGAAAAACTGTTCATGCGAATAAATAATTTGTTATTTTTATTTCGGTGCACTTTCTGAGCGAGTTTTTATTTCAAAAGACTTTTTTTGCATAATTCCATCGTTCAGATTATGTGTTGAGAAAGAGAGATGGGCTTATTAACCGCACTTGCGGCTATATTTGCCAGCTTTCTCGGCTTTATATTTGCAATAGTAGCGGCAGCGTTCATCGGCGTTGTGAACATTTTCCTATGGACGTACACTTTCTTCCTGACACTTGGTCAATTCATTCTCACGTTGGCATCGCGTCGACAACTAGTTAAAATTTTGCTTGGCATAACAATCATATCGATTCTCGTCGGTATACCGGCTTCGATCGATGTGAACTTGGTCATGAAACCGATCGATATCGTCGCAGAAGGTCCTTCGCGTCAGTTCTTTGAAGGTTTCTCGAAATTCGGAGTTATCAATGCAATCGGGGTGTCGGATTGGCTTGGCCCTCGTTACAACACGGTTGTCACGTACTTCTTCGACCGATTCGCTATATTTCGTGAAGATGTGGCAGATTTGTACAACGTTATAGCGGCAACTGCTGACTACTTTCGTTTGTTAGAATCACCGCGAGTTTTGTGGAAGTTCTTCAGTTCGTTTGTCGGCTACTTTTGGATGTCGAAACCCGCCGGCGGTAAGACAGAGTTCTTTCAAGACTTGTCGTTTCAGGAACAATTCTTCAAGTTCATCAAATCGCCTCCCGGATTTCCAAACAAATTCGAAACCAATCCGGATTTCGGAGCATTTCCAAAAATTGACCAAGACGGACCGCTATACTATTTGCGCAACTTTGTTTTCGATTTTATCAACGTTCTGCAAGGAGCGGGCGACATCATTGTGACTAAAATTGCCGAACTTGCATTCCCGTGCCAGAAGTTCTTTCCGTCCTTCTACGTCATCGTCGATTCGCCCGACAGTTTCTGGGGACAACTCGCTGACTGGCTGACAAATGTTATCGGCTTTCTGACGGGCGAGAGTTTCTTTCCGAAAGACTTCACCATCGCCGAAGTTGAAGCACAGGCAAACCCAAAATCAGTTCAACCAAACCGATTCGACAAACAGAAATACACTGCACGATTGTTGCGAATCGTTGCGTTGATTCCGAGATTCTTGTCACTCGTTGTCATACACTCTACAACGATTCGATTCCCGGCTCCGATCTCAGCAGTGCTGGGAACTGGAATTGAGTTGATTAAAGTGAAACTGATCGGTGTTCCCGGTGTCGATCTGTTTCTTGATCCCGCTCTTACAGCGAAAACAAACATGGTTATTTTAGGCAAAAACATTTACGCTTGTGAGATATTGCAAAAAATTGGAACAAACTTTGTAGAATTCTCGGTTGCTTTGCATTGTGATTTAACTGGTGGCATTTTCAAAGGAACATGGCCATTCGTTGATGGCGACCCTCCCGACACGCAATTTCAATGCAAACAATGGACTGGTGAAAATGCACCGAGGGAAAACGAGCGAATCGACTACGTGTTCGAAGCGTACCGTATTGTTCCCGCAATCGCACAGTACATCGAAGACCCTACCGGAGTCGCCACACTTGCTGCCGACACAGCACGCCAAGTTTACAAGAGAGGCATTCAGCCTATCGTACGAATAATCTACGCGTACGTCTACTTCATCGGAACAGTCTTCTTTCCGGAATGCGACGGCAATCAAGTCGCTTCGAGAAATCTTCTATCGACGATTAACGAACAGTCACTCTTAATTTTGGAATACGTCTATCAGCCATTGAAATGCAGCGGCGGAGTTGTGTTGGCACCGATCGATCCTTTAACTTGTTTCATTACTATCAACTCTCGCGCTTCGTTCGACACAAGTTTCTGGCACTTTCTTTGTTCCGTTCTCGAAGCGGCGGCTGAAGTGTTTAAATTAGGAGTCGGACCGCAGTACAAATGTGAGGCACGTAAGAGAAACGTCGCATCTGAAACGTTTGCCAAAAGGAATGTACCAAAAATGGATTGGTCCATGTATTTCAATCTGAACGCAATGTACGCTGCATCGGAAACACGCAAAGCGTTCGATGCATTCCACGAATGTCTTTTCGCCAACAACTCCACCGCTTCTATTACGTGTGCAACAGACACGTGCGCACTCGCTCCGTGCATCGAAGAGACTCTCGATTGTATTGTGAATCGAGCACCGTTGAGCAACCAATGGCGACTGATGTTTGACACGAAAAACAACACAAACGTACTATTTAGAAACTCGCTTACCTTTGCGCTCAACTTGTACGATCTTCTGCGCGGCTGTTCTGATTCTTACGTTTTTCAAGCCTACAATGCAATCAAAGAGACGGGCGATTATGTGAGAACTTACGCGGCGAGTTGGTTCTTTGTTGTTGGCGACTTTGTTCCGGCTTATTTTCAGTGCATGGACAATCTTCGCGAGGCAAAACGAAACGGCACTGTTGCCGAGGACGACAATATGGAGTTTGCTTATTGCATCGGTCTGAAAACACGCCCGCCGAAACCGAGTCGAAAACGATCGTTTGCTGAGCGGACCAACGAAACGTACACACAGTCTGCGATGTCAGAATCAGAAGACGAATGGAGCACACTTCTGAATCAGCACGGCGTGTTTGCAAACTCAACGTGGTGTGGCCATCGATTGCATGAGAGAGGCATCGTAGTTGACGACATTGCAATCACTGATTCGCTTTCAGTCGACCACTTGATATTTCGTTTGTGTTCGTTTCAACTCGCATTCGGAACCAGAGCAAACCTTGCTAAAACAACGACATATTCGATTTCTGACTTTATCGGAGGATGGACAGCACCGACTGCTCTGCTCGGATCGTTAAACAACTTTGGCAAGGATCACATAAAACTGCTTGGTTCCGCCATTCCGAAAGAGATTCCAAAACTTGGTATACGCGAAAAGCAAACAGTCGGAAACAACACAAGTTCGCCGACGGATCAAATCGTTGCGTTTACAGATGCTCTCGAAAAACTCATGCCAAGCATCGAAATACTTGCGACGGCGTTTCATTACTATGCCGATTTGCACGATCATGTGGCAACATCTCAAACGACCGCAGAAGAGAAGGCAGAGATGTCGCAACGTTTGTTACTTCATCATCTTGGTCTGCACGAAGAATCGATGCGCAAGCGTTCGGAACTGAAACAGATCACGACCAACGATCCTATTCGTTCGACGCTCGCATCAGAAACTCAACAACGAAAGCGCAATTTTGCAAACTCCGTACGAAAAATGGATTCGCGAATCAGTGTGCTCCAAGAGTTTGGCAACAATCTCTACTATGCTGGAAAATATCCATTGGCGATGGTCATGGAGCAGCAAGAAGAAGTCGAGATGGAAGTGAAGATCGACAAGTCAAGCGACAGAACGACGCCTCTACTTTCCATTCGACCACGCTCAAACAATGAAGTTGCATGGAGTTTGGTTCCGATTTCAGACATTGGAGACATTCTCGATTCGCTCTCCGCGCAGTCTGACGATAGTCCGCAAAGGAGACAAACGCTTATGAGCGCTGTTTCTGCGTACAAGAATCTGCGCAGTGCGTTACAAACGCGAGATCAGTACATCGCTGGCGCCGAGCAAACAAGGAGTGGACGTGCGGCAATTCATTACACAAACATAATCGTAACGAGTCTGTTCCGAATCTTCAATCGTCGCTGGGCAATCGAATCGTACCCGGTTTATCATACTGGCGCAATGTTTGCAGAGATGCTTGGCAGTCGACGTCCGCAGTTGCAACAAATACCGGCATGGATCGATGGCAAAAAGAACTATCTCAGCGGAATTGGATTCGTCGACAATGATGTTTACGATGCTTACGTGGCCGATGTGAAAGTCGAAAGTGAACGAGCAAAACTGCTTTACAGCGGATTCGATGTGAAGGAACGACTAGCAGATGTCGCTTTCTTTTCTGTTAAACGTGCTAAACTCTGGCACGCCGAGAATCTCGTTTCTCTCGACAAAAGGAGGAAACTTCTCGGCGAGAGTGCTTTTTCTGCAGTTCGCTACGAACAACAGAGACAAACAATTGTTAGCAAGGTTCTGAAGAAGCACGTTAACTTTGCAGAACGCTCATCGTTTCTTGTGCGACACAATCTGCATGGAGAAGACGATTGTCTGCATCTCGTCGCGCCTCCGTGGTGGGAACATCGCGAACAAGCAGCACTTGCAAACACCACAGAAAGTCGTCAGAGATTCAATGTGATTGCATCGTTTCAAGCCGGTCAGTTTTTGGCCGGTCTCGACGAGATTCTACAGTTCTTTGGTGCACCATCAAATACACTCGAATCGGCATTGATACAAGGCGAGACTGCTGTTACAAACTTTGTTACTGCGACCAACGATCCGCTTTACTTTGACAATCTTGCTGCAACAATCTCTGCCTATCTCGTTTCGATTGCTTGCGATGTTGATCAAGACGTGAGAATTACTGGCACCGGAACTTATACGTTCTTCTGTTTTCCGTACTATTGGGAGAAACTCTTCTTTTGGTACGAGTTCTTTCCGAAGAACCGCAACAAGCCGTTGCTCGGTTATTTCGAAGACGCTGGCTACATCAGATGGCCAACACCTCTCATAGACACCGACTGTCCAACACAACGCAATCCAACAACTCAGTGTCCGATCGAACCTCCGCGCGCGCTGTTTCTTCAGAATCCACAAGACATTCCACTCGATCAGTTTGAAACAACAAACGGACAATCGGCAACAACATATCCCGTCGACACATCGAATATTTTCGGAAACATCTGCTTTACCGACTGGTGCAAGATCGACGCTACCAACAGACCGTTGTGTCCGCTGTTTGATTACTGCACACGAACCTACAAACAGCCGAGCACTTTTGGTTTCGTCAACGGAGCGCAGAACTTCATCGTCTGGTCAAACGACATTCGTGTCATCTATAGCAATGTGATTGCAAACGACGCTTTGCTATCGAAACGATTCTGGGCGTTGGGAATACTGTTCTTGTTGTTGGCGTTTTCCGAAATGGTTTATCTACCACTCATCTGCATCACAATACCTAGTCCGATCACAGCCTACTTGGCTGCGTTTGTGTTTATCATTGTCGAGTTCTTTATTTTGCAAACGCCAGAAACATGTGCGATTGTGCTTATATATCTCTGGATTTGGCTAGAAACGGTGGAGTTGATCGCATGGTTGCAATTCATTCCGCTGATCATACATCTGTTTGGGCTAAAGTATTATGGCTTCTCGTTTCTCACGCCGATTTTCAACTTCTTCCCAAACTTCTTTCCCGACACGTTGCTTGCGACGGTGCTGAATTTCGTCAGCGGTTTCTCGTTTCTCAATGTTATTTATGATGTTTCAACGCTGGCAACCTATGCAAACTCTATTACCGTCGCACAAGCAAACTATCCGGCGACCGAACTCTACAATGTGTTGTCTTTGCAAACGTTTTACAACGCAGAACTTTTATTTGTTACGGTGTTGGCGGTAGCGCTGCTGACGGTGTATTTGTTTGGTGCAACGCTGGCGTTTCTCAGTGCATTCTTGCCTCTGTTGACTGTGTTTGCAAGTCTTTTCAACGCAGTTTTGTCGTTCTTTACGAATCTCACAGTGGCCAGAATTGCCGACGATGTCGAGGACAACGAAGTCGACGCAGCAATCAAAATGCTCAGACTGCAAAGAAGAATCGAACAACTCGAACAACAAAGACAATAAAATATGATGTTTATAGTAAACTTATTATTTGTATGTTTGTGTGCTGCACAACTATGCACGGTAACAAAGGACACGAAATTTACAGAGACAAACATTGCACAAGTATATTTCACATTGAACAATACTGCGCCAGAGTTCTATTTAGACAAGCAATTGAAGGGAAATTCAACCCCGAATACATTCTATTGCACGCATCAGTTTGACTATGAGAAATTCATGAAAGAAAATGATGCTCCACGTGGAAGAATCTTGTGCAAACCGTGCGATCTAAACTGGGTTATATTTGCCTCTTACGGAGTTGGATTTGTTTCAAAACTGGCAACTATGATTCTTATTCTGTGTGGAGTGCTTGGCATTTTGTTTATTCTTTTAATCTTTGGAGTCGAAAGAATCAATTAAAGATCGAGTTTTTTCGAAATATTCTTTTGGTACAACGAAAATTTCGCGTGATTGCAGTGCGGATGTATCACAATCGTGTTATCAAATTCCCCGGCTCTCATGATTTCTTCGGCTGAATCGGTAATCTGCAAGCGACCAATGTCTTTTGAAAAGAAATCCTTCGCAACTTCTGTATTTCCAAGGTCTTTCGATTCCAGTTTCCCAGTCTGCATCATGAATTGATACGCGCAGTTTCTTCGATGTCCTTCATCTTCGTCTTCTTTAAGCAAGAAGAATTCCACAAACGGAAACCATAACCTTGTCGAATCACCCAATTCTTCGCGATAAGCAGAGTTGTAAACTCGACACATGTCTGCACGAAGCCAAGATATTATTCGATTAAAATAAACAAAATCTTTTCCGCTTGTAAACACGGCGTAATGTGTGTCGTGTTCGGGAAACTTCATCGGATAAAAGTTTAGAATGAACAAAACTTTCGTCTGATTGTTTTTTTCCATCTCCTTTTCGTAATCGCAACTGTCATCGTCTTGTTTTCGTTTCTTTTCAACAATTTCGGTCATTTGTTTATTTCTAAAATTTATCTTTCGTTTGGAGTATTCACGAAAATTACTGATCTATAAATGAATCTCCGAAATCGTAATAGTGCAGTGGCATGTGCCAGAATTCAAGTTTCCAGTAGAATGTTTCATTTTTCGCATCATACCGTTTTGTGTTCATGAATAACATGTTGTCAACCACAAAAACTTCGACTCGTGGTACATATGTAAAATCTTGTCGTATCAGTTTAATGACTGACTCTTCGCCGGTGGTATATGGACGAGGTGCAATATATATGTCTTCTGGTCTCAAAATAAAACCAAAGTTTTCATGCGGAACATCAGTCATTTGTTTATTTCTGAAATTTATCTTTCATTTCGATCTTTTCTCTTAATTCATCACTAATCCCATCGTCAACTTTTGCTTGAAGTTTCTTTTCAATCTCGGCTTGCTTCTTTTCGACCGCCTCCACGCGATGCAAAAGGTTCCAACCTTTCTCTGATATGTCGTTCCACTCCTTTCGACTTCGAATGTATTCTGTGTTCAAACGGCTCCCAACTCTGTCAAAACTTTCTTTTATCTTTTTCTCTCTGTAATGATCGCGAACTCCGTCGAGAAATGCACTCGTAAACACACATCCCGTCAGCATGGCAAAATTAACTGGAGAATTCATAAACTTGATCATTTAATTATTAAGTAAAATTCACAATTAAATGAACGAATTAAATGGAAACGCACCAAAAGGATACAAGAAACCAATATCCAATTCTGATGAAATCAAAGATCATGCAAATGGTGTGCTGCAATATATAGCAGTTCAACAGCATTTATTGGGAGATAATCATCCGTTGGATTGCTCGGCGCGTATTCCAGTCGACCCCGGATTCTTTGGTGCAGTTTTTATTGAGAAGCCTCCAATATTCGTCGAGAAAGACCAGAGTTTAACGAAACTTGAGGAAATACAAGACATGAAAGAGGAAATAAACACATAAATGGTTAAACTTTTTTTATAAAAAAAAAAGAAAAAGAAATGATTTTGTTTTTTGCATTGTTAAGTTGCACGTTTTCGAGCGCATGTTATCTGATGAGTGGAGTGTGGGTCAACGAACTTGGTTCTATTGCTTACATTCAGGCACACTCCAAAACAGGCGAACTGACCGGTTACTACACGACGGCCGTTGGCAATGCGAGTGGAAATTATGAATTGCGCGGTTCATTTCAAGTCGACGCATGTGATCCAACTTTTGCGTTTGTAGTTACGTGGCAAAACGCTGCCAGTCAGTCCAATTCTACAACAGCGTGGTCAGGTGTGTTTATCAATGGAACGCTTTACACAACATGGCTTCTCACTTCGCAAGTATCCTCGTCCGCCGATGTTTGGCAAGCGACAAAAATTGGATCAAACGTTTTTTACAAACAATGAATAAAAATAAAAATTCGAAGGCAAGTGCCCTTGACCTTAATTTCTTTGTTGGAGTGAGAATCGTGTAAATAGAGCTTGATAGTGATGCCCAGTGATGATTCAAGTTGAAATTGGCTTATAAAATCACGCTAACCTAATATTGAAAATCATGACATCAGTTTTTTCAAAAATTTTATTCTTGATAAATCAATTTTCTACCCGTTAATTTTTTAGAATATTTTTTTAATAAATTATTTTTGTGTATTTGTAAGCAAATTTTTTTCGTACAATTTTACAAAAATCAATGTGTAATTTTATTAAATTGTAAATCTTGAAAATTAACACGTAGAAAATGTATTGACCAAAAATCAACTTTTTGAAAAAACTGATATCATGATTTTCAAAAACACAAAACGAGCAAGTGATCGTACGTTTATTTTCATATTATTTTCGTTTTTTTCTTTGAATCGCCATTGTCAACACTGATGCCAGCGAGTATCCGGTCTCCTTTTTCTTTGTCGATTGTTTCTTTATCAAACTGTGACTTGGCGATGCATGTTTTGTTGAAGCGCTCTTTTCTCGGCGTAATTCATTATTTTGTTCGCGTTGCTCGCGTGCCTTTACCATCTTCTGTTTCATCTCTGCATTCGACAATCCTCCATTGCACCAATAATCAATATTCGAACTGGACATTCTTTGTTTTGTTTAAAGTATGAGATTTTCAAAAACATAGTGATTTAAACTTTTCAATCAATGGAGCAATGTCTGCATGAAACAGTTTCTTTCCATCTTCGTTCCAATATACAGATAGAATTGTGCCAACTAATTCTGAATGGTGATCTTTTCCACAAGATTGTTTGATTTTGGTCCCATCTGTCAACAAATACAATACGTAATTCCACGTTTTTGCATCTTCGGCGAGCGGGTACAAAGTAAGAATGTGTGGAACAATGAATTCAATACGAAAATGTTCTGGTGCGTATGCTGCATTTAGAAAACACTGTACTTTTGGCGCGTGCTGTTCCCATGCGTCTGGTATAACAGGAACTGAGTTTGTCGAATCTGCCACCAAATTTCTCACTTTTTCCTTGCCACGTTCGACGATGCCCGGTTCTGAACCCACGATTGTTTCATAGATAGAATTATCATAGACACCATTAAAGTTTACACATCGTATCTCAAATTCATCAGACGTAATTTTTTCAGTCATTGCTTGAATGTTTATAAAATAAAAATAAAAAAGGAAAGTTTCAAAACTCATCTTTTTTGTGAAAATATGACTTCTTATGGCGACGCTACTTATTGGGTCTACTACGTAACACCAGATGGCCAGAATCATTTTCCAGAAGAGTACAAAAACATACGAAAATACAAAACGGCTTGTAATTTCTACTTTGACGTGAAGCGCTCGACGCCCGAAGGAACAGATATACGACTCGTGCGACAGCGAATGGAATACACACGCATGCCACCGGAAGGGTCGGAAAACAGAGAGAAACTTCGCAAGCGAAAGAAGAGCGAATGATCAAATCGAATAAATACTATTTATTTGTTCAATATTCACTGTTTATATAAATCAGATTGCACTTCTTTGTTTCTTCGGGACAAAGCGTGCAGAGTTGTTCGTTGATCCATGCCTTTCCGTCGTGATTGCAAACGTACCGTGTTTTGGTTGTGTTGTCTTTCATCAACTGAAGGAAATAGTGACTGCCGTTTTGAAAAAACGGATAACCGTTGTCTTCGAGCCATTTGTAGATATGTGTGTGTCGTTCTTCACAGACAAACAGAATTGATTGTGGCATTTCAATGCATTTATCATTCTTGAGTTTGCAGAGTTCTTTTAAATCTCCGTCACGAAGAGCACGCGTTGTTAGCCAAAGGTTTGCTTGACGCATGTCGGATTTAGCAGATTCTTTTCCTTCGTAGTTATATCCTTTCGGATGCTTGTCGTTTCTTTGTGATGCAGAATTGCAAACTACGTATTGACGGTATGTTGCTTGTGCAAAATTATCTTGCTTTGCGTATCCTAAAACTTGAGCGTCTGGAATATAACTCATTCTTTTTGTTATTGTATGACTTCGCTTACAATTTGGTCTGCAACAGCAAACCACGGACATTACGGAAACCAGATTCTGGTGACGAGAATCTCAGTCGACAAAGAGAAAGCAATCAGAGAATGTTTGGCAGAGGTTATCGAATGCGCACAACCTTACGACAAAAACTGGGTGAGAAAGGAGACGCAGAAAATCGTAGACGTAGTCATGAAGTCGAACAACTACGAGCAGTCGGACGACGGTTTGCGGGTTATCACATTGTGCGAACACCTTTCTTTCAATGCACAAATAACTTTGAATCCGAAATAAAAAAAGCAGTGGGTTGTTTAATTTGGATTATCGGGGAAATCGTTGTTGAGTTGGAACTCATTTTTTTTCAAGAGATTTTATTGATTGATTTGCACGACAAACATTCATAAGCGTACTCCTTGGCGCCTCTCTCATATTCGACATACATTGGTATTCTCTCCAGTTCACAGTCGCATATCGAAGATCGCTTCGCAACAATCTGACAACAGAAACAGCAGTGAAATTCAGCATTAAAAACAACGACAACGCCAATATCGACTTTCTTTCTTTTTTCAGAATCGTTCATCGTTTATTAGAAGTTTCAATGCACTTCTTGCAACTTGGGCTCGGCTTTGTCCATTGATTGTTACTGAAAAATACAATCGTGAATTCATTCATACAAACGCAACACTTTTTGCATCGCGGTTCTGGTATTAAATCAAACAAGTGATAATTTTCAACTTCGGTATCATGCGGAAGGAGTATCATTTCTTTCTTTTTGCTCTTTCGACGGGGTCTAACACCTATCGCTTTCGATCCCAACGAATTCATACTTTTCGAGAACCCATCAGAAATTGCTCTTATTTTTTGAGAATATAAACTGTCGCCTTCTTTGACGCTGAAAGTCTCATCGGTTAAAAAGGTCTGAGACGGTTTCTCCCATGGATGGTCTTCTTCCCATTTCTTTTTCCACTCGATTCGTCCCTTTCGTTCGTCTTCAGCATACAACCTATCCTTTGCAGCAAAATACAGAGTTTGTTCTTCTTTGCTTAGGTTTTTCAGTCTTTCTTTAACAGCGGGAGAACGCTCCTTTTGATTGTGTGTTTGTCTGGCTAACCAATCTGGATGACAGTTTGCAATTACATCATCAGTCATAATTTCTTCTTCTTTTTTTTGCAAATAATCGAATTACTGTGTTTTATTCTTTTTCGATGAGTTGTCTGCATTTGCATTGTCTTCGATGAGCAAAGGTGGTTCAAGACTGCGTTTTCTAGATGCTTGAAACGCATGTTCATGCCAGCGCCCGATCTTTCGGTGCGCAGTCTCCTTGATAATGTCAATATTTCTAAGGTTTGTTGAAATATCGCCAAACGCTTTCACTTTCTCTCCGCATGTAGCAAGATTGCGCATGTCTTGAACGTCTCGGTATTTTTCAAGTAAATCTTGTTCGTTTTCAACATCGATCACAGCGCGCAGTCTTCCACTTTTCGCAGCCTCTGCTGCGTATGTAGAAATAAGTTTAAAAACAATAAACTCTGCTACATCTTCGACAAATTTTCCATCCCAAACAATCTTCTCCTTTCTCGATTCGTCTCCGACATTCTCATGTATCAACAATCCAATTGCTTCGTCGATCAACTGATGCGGTGATTTAGATTCTTCTTCTTGTTGTTGTTCTTGTTCAACAACATCTTCATCAAGCGGATTTTCACTGATGTTTTGCTGTGTGCGATCGAGTTCTTGTTCTGTTGAATTGACAGAGTTTGCCGACGAATTCTGCTTGCTCTTTGTTACTTCGACTTTTTTCAGTTCTTGATAATTGATAACAAGTTTTTCGTTTTTCGGATGAAACTTTTTCACGTGAGCCTCAAAGGCTTTGTGGTTGACAAATTCGGCGTTGTGAAGTTTGCAAAACGTCGGAATGGATTTGTCCATTTTCGATTCGTCAGTAATCGGCGTTTTGATAACAACAACACGAGAAGTTTCTGTAGAAACTTTCTGTGCATTTGGAGACTCGTCATAATTCATTTGGTTTGAGTTTTCGAAAAGTTTCTTTTTTTAGGTAATCAGTCGTTATTTAATACAGTTTTTCCCCAAGCACTCATTGATTCGGCATTATTCAACAATACCATGTTTTTTGAAAAATTCAAACAATTTTGGAACGTCTTTAACCAACGCAAACTTTTCGTTCGACCAACCAGGCCATGAAGGCTCATCGTCGTCATACTGAATGAACAAGTAGTCCGAACGTTCATCGACGTCCATGGGACGAACAAACTTTCCATTTTCTTTGTACTGATCCGCAATTTCATAGATAAGTTCTAATTCTTCCGGTGAAATTGGATCGGTCTGTTTAGAGAATCTTCCGGGAGTAGATTGCACCAATCGATGTTGAAGTTCTCCTTTTCCAGCGGAAGTAACCACAAATGTTCCAAGACGCATATATTCGCCGCGACCATAAGTATATTTGGTTAACCCGATATCTTTTTTTCCAATCAGCGATTTTTTCGGCGGAGCAGCACGCGCCTTTTTGCGATTCTCAAGTTCCTCGAGAATCTCTCGCTGTTTCTTGATCTCTCGGTCAAGTTCGCTATCGTCGTCATCGTCGCGCGGACGAACTTTGTCAACTTTTGGCCCAACAGACTGAAGTTTCAAATCATAAGAACCCGGTGTAGCGTTGGAAACTGGAACAAACTTTCCAGCCCACTTATTCATCAAAGTTTTCGACATTCTTTTAAAACTTCACAATTTGTAATCAATACTTTATTTTCAGAAAAAAGTTTTTTATTTTAGCAAAAACTTTTTTTTCTCCACGCGCGAATCGATTCGACACTCGTTTGCAAACTGCTTGCGATATTGAATAAACCCGCGAAAGTTTCCACAAGAATTATTCGGACTTGCGTGCCACTCGTCATCTGTCATCGCTCGTGCACAATGTTCGAGCGGCGACATGTGGCCACCATTCAAAAGTTGATTGAAAAGTTTGAGGTCTGCTGCATAATCGTAGCAATCTTCACTACCAAACGGACGATAAGAAATTCGCGCACATCGAGCACAAGCAATGCTACGCTTCAACACTTCCACTTGTTCTGCTGTAGAAAAAGAACTTTTCTCGTCAACGAGAAACGCAAGTTTCATTTGATTCATGTGATCTGCAAATGGTATGTGCCACTCGCCGAATTGCAACGGAACTGGTGTTGACAAGTTGTATGCTTTGAGCATCGCCTCTGCGAGTGCTGCGATGTGAATCTCGGCGTCAGCGTGCGCACGTAAAGCGAAAAAATTCTCAAAATTGGTCGCCGTAACAATAACTTCGTGCCACATGTACGGCTCGAGCAATCGATTCACCAACTGCTTCGTCACCTTAAGTTGGTCGAGTTTAATCGCTTGTTCGACTGCCAAGTCGCGAGCCTTTAACCATTCAACGACGGCCGCTTTAGACTCTGCTTCGTCGAGATAGTCGGTTCCTTGCATACCCTTGTGCGTCGACATCCAGCGAATCGGAATGAACGGATCGTCGCGCACCTCTTTCAGCATCACTTGAAACGGACGCGCGCGAGAACTCGCAGAGTTTCGTGAGAACGCACGGTGCGTGTTGAATTCAGCAAGAATGAAACGTGGAAATACAACGGTAAAGGTTGTGATTCGGCATCCGCGACTATTAATTGAATCGGCAACAATCTTTGCTTCGATGCAACGTTTTGTCATTTTTTAATTATGTTTTTTGTTTCGTTCATCGAC
>Ga0302245_1001329_pt1 | contig 16876 bp, 15 predicted proteins | sample AAG_UR_Thr_MG_FD_193512 | JGI IMG/M metagenome (GOLD analysis project Ga0302245, IMG submission 193512) | Enriched activated sludge microbial communities from anaerobic digester in WTTP, New Holstein, Wisconsin, United States - AAG_UR_Thr | ecosystem: Engineered > Bioreactor > Anaerobic >... | reverse complement strand
GATCGTGCCATCGAAGATAGTGGAAGTTCGCCTCGTTCTTTTTCTTTCTTCTATACCGTTGATCCTTGGATAGATCGCACTGATACTTTTGGATCAATTTGCGATCGATCCTTCCGGCCTGATCAAGCTTCCTGTCGGGTATCACGAGGTGACAGTACCGGGTATACCCGCTGCTCATGAATAAAACCACCTGCTGGACCATTCCCTGCCAGCTCTCGCATTCGTACCTGTATGCCATTGGAACTCCTCCTTTCCGCCAAGAAAGATTTGGAGAACCGGGCTCCCGCCCAGGTAGTCCCCCAGATCATGGCCCTGTCGAGGCATGATCTGGATTACTACCCTGAAAAAGACAAACCGAATGGAAAGGACTTTCAGCCGGGCCCGTGCCCCAGATGCCACCCTGGAGTGCCCACGAATCTCCCACTGCCCAGCAGGAGATCCACCCACTTTCGAATATGCTCTGGTAATCTCTTTAAGATGTGGATGGTAAATATCGGATATGCGATAATTTCACAGATATGCTCTGCGAGCCTGTGCAGAGGCGTTTTTTCTGAAATCTTAAATCACTTCTTGATGACAGTCTGGGCAATATTCTGCTGTGGCATTCCATATGGCCACCTCGAATAATTCCCTTTTCCAGAGGTTTTCATCATGGGGCTGATTTTTTCATACACAACCCTTAGAATATGTCTCATAAGGAGCTTTCTTCGGTGCTATTTGTGAGCTATTCCGAGCATTGTGATCTCCCCGGGACATGATTTCACCCATGTGGACGCACCTCACCCAACAGTTACCAGCGACTGGAAGCGAAACATGTTGTAGGCCAGGTTCCTCAGCCCAATCTTGACCCATGCTCGAGCTATCCCTATCGTCCGCAACAGCAGATCTCCCGCAATCATGGACTGTACTCCGAACACATGCTCAATGCGGGATCGTATCTTCGACCGGGTATGGTTCCCTCGCTTCTCCCAGCTCGTCAGCCTCCGATGCCGACATCCCTTGCGCTGAAGATGTTCACGATACCTGCGATCACGCAGCATCCCCAGACTCTCCTCAGATCGGTACGCACTGTCTGCATACACGTCCCTGCTGCTGTTATCCTCACGAAGCAGATCACCAAACACCTGGGAATCATGCACACTCGCATCCGTCACCGCATATTCCCGTATCAGCTTGTGCTTCACATCCACATTGACATGGTTCTTATACCCATAATAGCTCTTGCCGTTCTTCTTCAGCCACCTAGCGTCTGTGTCCTTCTGCCGGCGCTTGGGTTCTTTCCAGCCCTGCGGCTTGCCTCCCCCCTTGATCAGTGCGTTCTCCTCCCGGGTATTGCGCTGCTTCGGCACCGATACAATGCTGGCATCCACAATCTGACCCTTGCGGGCCACAAATCCACTCGCCTGAAGATGCCGATCAAACATCGCAAACAGCTCACTCACCAACCCCGTCTCCTTGAGCTGCTCCCGAAACAGCCAGATCGTCTTCGCGTCCGGTACCCGATCTCCAGGACCAAGACCCAAAAACCGCATGAATGTCAGCCTGTCCAATATCTGGTACTCAAGCTCATCGTCAGAAAGATTATACAGCGACTGGATAATGAGCGCCTTGAACATCAGCACCACATCGTACGGCTTCGCTCCCGCATTGCTCTTGCGTTCCTTCTCCCGTACCTTCATGAGCAGCGGCCGAAATCCCTCCCAGGCAACAACCCTGTTCAGTCTCACCAGGGGATCTCCCCCCTTGTCGATCCTGTCGTACCTCTTCTCCCAGTCGAACAACCCCAGCTGCTTCATGATCCCCTCCAAAAACGCCTCAAATGATGATATTAACATAACATTATCAATGACTTATTGCAATCTATATCCACGCTTTATCATAAGTATTTTTAGAGGTACCCTATAGTAAGGAGGAAGTCAGTCGCAATCCCTTCGTAAATCAGGTCAGTTTCTTTAGTCCATATTGTGACGTTAATCCGATGAGGATAACGATAAGTCGCAATCCCTTCGTAAATCAGGTCAGTTTCTTTCACACAGACTGCCGGGTACGAGAGCACACAGGTCGCAATCCCTTCGTAAATCAGGTCAGTTTCTTTGAGGGCATTATGGTTAAATTTGAGACGTTGCCCCGGTCGCAATCCCTTCGTAAATCAGGTCAGTTTCTTTGCTGGATACCCACGCCACACGGCCAGACGGTCATTTCGTCGCAATCCCTTCGTAAATCAGGTCAGTTTCTTTATGAGACTTTTCCACCTGAGCACCGATGGTGCTCTAACGAGGTCGCAATCCCTTCGTAAATCAGGTCAGTTTCTTTGGGCAACACGTTCTGTCAAGGTTAACAAAGTACGATGAAGAAAGTCGCAATCCCTTCGTAAATCAGGTCAGTTTCTTTCAAGAGAATCTTCTTTGACGATCCGTATGAGGGCATTGGGTCGCAATCCCTTCGTAAATCAGGTCAGTTTCTTTATGTATATCTTGCTCCAATTGATGCTCAGATGGATGGTCGCAATCCCTTCGTAAATCAGGTCAGTTTCTTTGAGGCTGGGCGTTATCAGGCTTGGGCTCAAGGTGCAGAAGGTCGCAATCCCTTCGTAAATCAGGTCAGTTTCTTTGCCGACCGGCCAGGCTGACAACGGAAAGGGCGCGGCGCGTCGCAATCCCTTCGTAAATCAGGTCAGTTTCTTTACTGAAATTGCCGACTATGCAGCTCTCCAGGCAGTCGCAATCCCTTCGTAAATCAGGTCAGTTTCTTTTCGTGCTCATCAGGGACGGCTGGCGGGATTTCAATCAGACGTCGCAATCCCTTCGTAAATCAGGTCAGTTTCTTTAGCGCATGATGGAGGATGAAAACAACGATGGCGCACGTCGCAATCCCTTCGTAAATCAGGTCAGTTTCTTTGCTCAGGTTATCGCGGATATGGAAGCCGAGTGGTCCGTCGCAATCCCTTCGTAAATCAGGTCAGTTTCTTTCGCGCCACCCAAAAGGCAAAGAATAATAAATGGATACCTTCCCATTTCCGCATACCTTCTGAGCTTTTTTGTAAATCACCATATAAATCCAAGAGCCTTCTTCTCTGAATTGTCATGTAAGCTCATGATCTTCAAGAGATATTTGATATTCCGCACACCTCTTTTTTGCTGCAGATAACTTTATACATATTATCATGGAGATAGAATAAAATGGGAATTCCCTGTCAGGTCTGCGGAGCACTTTTTGAAACCCGAACATCAGTTGTCTCCCCAATCAGTACACATGATACTCCTCGTCAGGATCAATAAAAATACCCTTGCCGATGATATCTGGGATATAAGCCGCACATTTCTCGCAGAGCAGGAAATATTTCACGCCGTCGACCTCCGGATCAATGACTGCTTCGATCCTGTTCTTCATCTCGCGCAGTGTCCCGGCTCTGACGTCGAGTTCGAAGATTGATTTTTGCACCCGAACGCCGTAATCTTCCGAGATCTTCGCCACCTGCCGCAGGCGATCAGGGCCGGATATGTCGTAAGCAACAATTATTTTCATGCCTACACAACCATGTAATCGAGCTGGGTGAGCTTCATGCCTTTGCCGGAGATCAGAACCTTCCGAAGGCACCTGCTGCAGATTCTGTATATTCTTACCGAGTCGGTCTTCATGTCGATTTGCGCTGCACAGTAAGCTCGGATGCGCTTTATGGCAGGTTCGTCGAGGTCGCATTCAAAGACGGATTTCTGGGTGTTAAGCCCGAACTCCTTGAGGAATCTGTGCAGCGCCGCCCTTGTGGCATCATTGGAAATGTCATAGGTGATGAGGGTGATCACGGTCCCGCCTCCGATTTACTTCAGCAGCATGGGCTGGTACATGTCAGCCTCGCCCTCGATGACTTTCCTGAAATGACCTGCCTGGTAGACAAGGGCATCGGCATAGGTGAGTTTTCTGTCAGCGGGGGGGTAGAAGAATTCCGTGGTGAGCTTTTTCTCAAAGGCATCAATCACCCGGGAAAAGGCGCCGGGTGTGAGCCTGACAGGATATTTTGCGGTCAAGACTTCCTGTGCAGGCGTTTCCGTCATCCTCTGCTCCGGGAGATCAATGACATCGGGAGCATTGCCGGTATCAGACATGAGGCCTATAGGATCTTTGAGGATGTATTCGATATTATCCTCCTTCGGCGCTTCCTGCACATCATCCTCGGGCTTCTCAACAGTGAAGTCGTCTTTTTTCAGTATCTTCAGATTGAAGAGCGAGAGCGCCAGTGTGTCCGCGATAATCGGCCGGAACTCCTCCATGAGGTCGAGCACCAGGGAGTATCTGCCATAGTCGATGGAGTGCAGGGAGCCCGGATAGGGATCAAGGCCTGCAACCCGAACCGCTGCATAGACACGGTTCATGAGGAATGTATAGAGGAGGGAGAGCACTGAATTGACCGGATCAGTGGGAGGCCTCCTGACACGGCGGGTGAATCCCCAGTCGTCAACGAATCCTTTCGGGAAGGCATCGAAATAAAGCGCTGAGCCTCTTCCTTCATAGCCCCGCACACTGTTGACGGACTCGGCCCTGTCGAGCATCTTCAGGATGTCCATGATCTCTCTGGCCTTGCTTCCGGCAACCGGTATGCCCTTTGTCCTCTTGATGCGCATGAGCACGGTGGCCATGTTCGACAGCTTCCCTGAGACAAATGACTTTGCCGACTTCAGGCAGAAGTTTTCGTCATCGAGGAGCCGCCACTGGCGCTTGCGCAGATAGACATTGCGCGGCTCCTGCGATGCCAGCCTCCCCAGATATCGACCGTTAAAGGTGAGAAACACCACGTCGATGTTGTGCCGCAGAATCTGTGCCAAAGCCCTGTGGGTGATCTCCACATTACCATAGACAAGTATCTGGCTGAGCTTGTAGGTGAAGAGCGTGTGATAGGTGTCGCCGCCCTTTTTCACGAGGAGGTGTCTCCCCTCCTTGATAACCCTCGCTCCCTGGGTTCTGATGTAAACGATCATTCGTAGCTCCTTTTCCGCAAATCCACATCCTCTCTCGCAGGCAGGAAAAAATCCCCACCCGTTTCGCTGAAGGAAAAGGGAGAAGGGGATTGCGGCATGATCATTGAGTTCATATTGAAACAATTCATGGTGTGACCATACCGCCGTACTCGCAAGGCTTGCAAACACCGCAACATTGCCGTCAGGCAATCAGAACATGGGCTGGAGAATGCTCGACCCCCATCAAATATTCTTGTCGCGTACATTCATTATTCAATTGTCGAAGAACAATCTACCAGGGCAGTTCAGGGAATTCTATGAACGTCTTTATCTGCAGGAATTCACATATCGTCTCAAACATGGAATCTATCTCATATTCACTCACCGGCTTGGTGCCGTGAGCGAGTATGGACTGATTCCGGTTGGACTGGATATCTTTCATCTTCTTCAAAGTGGCCTGCTCAAAGAATCTCAATCCTGCATCATGCCCTTTTTCCTTCAGAAATACGAATGTTGCATGAAGGGGCAGCTTCAGCCTGTGGTTGCTAGGGTTCTCATATCTTCTGATAAATTCATGCCTTATTGATTCCGGCACAATATCAGGTTTTACCTCGCTATTGCTGCAATGTGCCATCTCGGTGAAGCACACCTGCCCGTACATCTCAAGTGCCCGATATATACGGGCTGCAGCATCGTCAAAGCGTTTGTCCAACATCCTTCTTCGTGCATTGCTCACAAGGTCTTGCACCAAGCTCATGTCATATTTCTTCTGGGTGCCCGATGTTTTTTCAACGAGGTCTGCAAGAAATGACCTCAAGTTCTGAGTATTCTGTGCAAACACACCTAGAGGAGGATCGGTATATCTTCTTGCATACGATTCAAACTTACGAATGCTTGTCTCGATTTTCCTGAGAGCTGCTCTGTGGATGAACTGTTCCCAGAGAAGGAACGCTTCTGAAAACGATCGCACGAAACCGAAATAGTCGGAAATCCTTGCAGGACACTGCTGGTTCGCGGAACACGCGTCAATGATGCTTATCACCGCCGCATACCTGCGGTGGTTGAAAAGGGCAATGACCTGTCTGCGCTCTTCTTCGGCGTAGATCGACCAGGGACTCATTTCGCTGAACATCTTTTCTTTCCCGTCCACCACAGTACCAAGGCCGTTTTTATCCCGATCTCGGAAATCGCCGCCCACATAGTTGAACAGAAAAGGATGCCCTGTTGTGGCAAGAATGAGCGCTGCGGACATTACCTTCGTCCCGCCGGTATAATCCACCATAACTTCATGCGATTGAGCTCCAAGCGAACTTATCCTGTCGACACATGCGCGGGCGGTCTTGTAACATTCAAAAAGAAGGTTCGGATTCTCGGTGATTTCATAGAAGACTTTCGGCCTGGAGTCGAGTGCGGACAGGACTTCACCTGCGATTTGCGTGGAATCTTGAGAAGTGAAGAAAATTACCTGTTCGGGTTTGTATTTTGCAATGCTTGCCTTCAATGGCTCCGGAGAACCGCCAATAGACATGATCATAACTCTCGGCATTTATCTAGTCCTTGTCGTCGGAGCCCGCATTGGCAAGCAGTCCATCAAGATAATCCCTGCGCTTAAACTTTTTGTATCCCTTGGTTCCGAGCTTGTCCCGTATGGCCCGGGCGATTGCCGCCTTATCCTGAGCATCCGGCAGGGTTTCTATGTTCTGGATGATCGTCCCCAGGCGGCCCTTGTCATCGGGCTTGATAAGGGCAAGCTCGTCCAGGAGTTTTTCTGCTGCGGTCTTCTCTGGAACCGGCGGCTTGGGAGCAGCAGTCGGGGCCGACACTTCGAGAGGCTCTTCTTCCTCAGGGGCATAAGCAGTTTCCGGCGCCGGCCCCGGAACCACGGTGAGCCAGCCAAAGGGATGCATGTTCCGATCGGTGGGCTTTCTATCATCGGCCGACAGCCAGAATGTGGTCGCATGGTCTAGATTTATAGCGGGCTTGTCTTTGCCCCGCATGATCCTGATGCTGCGATGGCCGGCAACGGTCACGCTTTCAGCGCCGCTGTGGCGGCCGATACGCAGCAAAAAACCGCTAGAAGGGATTTCCGGATGAACGCCATTAATGCCGATATGCTCCAGCTCGCGGTTTTCACGCTGAATCTCCTGGCCGTAGAAACGCATTGCAGCGGCTATCAGAGACCTGATCTCCAGCGGGTTTTCAATCAGGTCATCGTGTAGTGGCTTGTTAACAGTAATCACCCCTTCGAACATACTGCCGGGTTCGATGACCTCGAGTATCTGATATAACCCTCTTGCCCCGAACTTCGAGAGCTTCTTCTTTTCATTGACGGCATATACAATCATTGTCTTCACATCACCGACAGGCATGAAGTCTGATATCTTGAGCATGCGCAGGGGGTCGGTGGCAAAATTGCCCCCGTCGAGAAGCTTCTTTTCCAGATCCTTTGCTTGATCTTTGGGTTTCAGCCGATCATCCTTCCGTGCCGGTCTCTCGCCCTGGACCTTATTCAGCCAGGCCGTTCGTAAAGCCCCTTTTATAGATGAGCCAGGGATATAGGGTTGCCCGGTATTGGGATTAAAGGCCGTGCGCGCAATGGCGAACCTGTTGAGCTCCTGCTGAATCTTGCGCCTGTCAGTTGCGGGAAGCTGCATGGTCTCTGCATAATGCGTCAAAAAGCCCTCACACAGCCGTATCTTCCTCCCCGGATGTTTCCTGACACGCATGAACTTGTAGAGTTCCAGCAGGGATTCAATCGTGCCCTTGGCGCAGATGGCGCTGAATCGAATTTTATCCGCAGGAGGGAGCGTACGGATAAAATCGAGCGGATCAAATGTGCAGAGGAACTTATTTTGCTCGTCGACAACAAAGCCCATGGGCTCATACGAATCGTCGCAACCGATATGGATCGGTGCAACGGTGCGGATATGGAACCGGATGTTTTCATCAGGCATAGTTCAGCTCCAGTCTAAAAGGGATGTGGATGGCGTATCCCTGGTGGACGGTTGCGGGCATGGCCTTGGAGATGCCGCTGACTGCGCGACCCAGGTAGGGTTTGTCCAGCACCTTGGGATCAGTGGGAACAAATACCGCGCCCTCGTCGGCCATGATCACCGGGTTCTTGAATGGGCTGGCGCTGGTGGCCAACTGATCGCCATGGCGGCCGTAGCGGATGAAGGGGCGGAAAAATTGGTCGGTAAAAACATCTGATTGCGGGATAACAGGGGAAAGCACATACGCTGCGTTGGCCTGAGCGCTGGCAGGCAAGCCAAGTTCTTCATAATTGACAATGCCGAAGCGCCCGCATCCGATGGATGCATCGGCGCCGAATCCGGTCTGGCCGATACGTTCCACGGCGGTCACGATATGTTCGATATCAGCGGCTTCTTCATCGACTAGAACAAATATCGCTAATTCCGTTTCCGGGTAGTAATGCCGGGATGCTGTGCTGTAAGGCGCAAAACCAACACCCGTGGTCATGCTATGGCGGTTGACGCTGTTGTGGGGCTGGTCGAAATTTATGCAATATGGACCGGAGGTAAAGCCCATGAGATTTCCGGTCACGTGACTGGACTGTGTGGCCGCAAGGTTCGATAGGTCCTGATCATTAAGATAGACAGCCTGGTCAAGATTGAATTCGAGGCCTTCTGCCACGCGCATCCAGGTGCGCTTCAGATTGTCCTTTCTGTTTAGCATGCGGTCACGCAATGAACCGCCCTTATCAGAAAAAAGCACCGAAGGTGGCAGATCCGGGCGTTTCAGCGCATATACCCGTTTGCCGTTATCCAAGAAACATGGCCACGCTGAAGAGAAGATGACAGCAGGCCGCTCGTCATAGCAGGCAATCCATGGTTCAAGCCCCCCGTTCAGAATTGCTCTTTCCCTGGCCGCCTGCCAGCAGAAGCTGCCGAAGATCGTGTCGCCCTTGAGCGGCGTTGCAAAGCCGGAAAAAGGTTCAATGATGATCTCGTAGAGTCTCACGACAGTGTCCCCCGCTTAGAAGGCCGCGACCGTTTCAAATTTTCTCTGCATGTCTGGGTCGCTCAATGTCAGGCTTATCCTGCCGTATCCGCGGCTGCCCGAGCCTCCGAGCGCATCCATGGTGAGCAGTTTGAGGCCTGCGAGCAGATAGTCGAGCAGTTCTTTGTCTTCATCGCTCAATTGCTTGAGGGTTACGCTGAAATCAAAGACCATGCCGGCTGGCACGCGTTCTGAGAAACGCGGATTCTCTGCCGTACCCTTGATACGGTTGATGGAGTTTTCGCTTTTGACCTCGGTCAGCGTCAGGCGTTTTTCCCTTACCAGCGTTCGCGAGTCATTATTCAGGGGACAGTCGGCAAAGGAGGCTCTGGTCGGCCCCAGCTTTACGATCTCTTCACCGGCATCTCCACCTGAGCCGAAAAGCTTTATGATCTTCTCCGCCTCGCCTTTCTGAGCACCTTGCAAGTTCTTAAGCAATGAGGCCTGCACGGGTTTTCCTCCTGTCTGAATCATTAGCCCGCTCTTCATCTCCAGCAGAGAACGCACCTTGCCCTTGATGGATGATCCTGGGATGTACGGCTCCTGGGAATGTGGATGCTTGATGATGGGGTTGTCCGTACCGCCTATGTGCATCTCCGTATCACCGGCACCTATGTGCAATCCGCTTATAAGTTTCATCTGCCCTTTTATTTCATAAATTTTTGTCAGCTTCATGCCTCCCCCCTCTTAATTTTCACCGTACTGCCTGTAATAGCCCATGAATGCTTCGAAGAAACTTGCGAATACATCTAGGTCCCGCGGATTATGAACTTGCCTTATGCATGTCCTGATAAAATCATCAAGAAATGCCTTAGACACTTTTTCTTTTCTGCCATACGCGTATGCTGCCTTCGCGATAAGCATGTTTACAAAGGGTTGAATATTCTCCCACGATTCCGAACTTGTCTTGGCGCGTGAATTCCATAAGACAACCTCATCATAGAACTTACGAATCTGGCTTCGTTTATTTGAATCTCTTCCGCCAGAAGAGTGTATCTTTTCAGCCCAATATTCGGCAACATCAGAGAAAAGTCTTGGATTTATCCTTTCCCCTTCCAAATAAAATTTAATCTCCATATCTACCCTCCATATCGCTTGTTATAGATAACGTCCCAGAGCGCCATTTTAAGGCAGGAGCCATGCTCTTCAAGCCAACGTGCGGCCTGGGCGAATTCCTTGATCCTAGCCCGGCGGTCTTCAGCCGGGAGCCCTTTTCCGATGTTGCGCTCAGTGCTGTAGCTAAACAGCGCGCGCCATTTCAAACTTTCCATATTGTGTAGATCAGCCTCACCCTTTGCGAGGACCTGCCTTGCCTGCTGGGCTCGGTCGATAAAATCATTCAACCGGTACGCCATGGCCTTGTTGACCAGACCGCCATCCCACCATGATAGCAGTTGTTCCTTGATGCTGCTGATCTTGGCAAACTCGTCCCAGGTGGCAGTCTGGCCGAAGAGGGTAATACGGTTGCGATCCGCGACCTTGGCATGTGCGAGCGCTTCTTCGGCGGCTTCGGCCAGGCGTCTGAGTGGCGTTCCAGGCTTATGCAGCGTAATACCCGCAGAGAAGTGGATCTCGGGATTGGCACAGACATACCACGCGAAGGCCTTGCGCAGGTGTAGGCTCAGGTCGATTATACGATTCCAAGGACCTATCAGGAAGAGATCATCCCCACCGGCGAAGACCGTGTATATATCCTGGAAACGAGAGTCTGTTTTGAGCAGGTGCGGTAGATACACGCAAAAGAAAAAGTTGAGCTGCCGGCTGAGTGCGGCCAGACGTGAGATACTGAACATGCCGGGTGGAATGCCGGCGGCCATGAGCATGCCGAGCTGATCTACATCGGCTTTGAGCACACCCAGGGCTTGTATGCCCTGGAAGAGGCCTTCATCAGTCTGATTGCGAGCCTTGGCAGCAATATGTCCAAAGGTCATGAGATTTCCGAGTTCAAGCCCCTCAATATCTTCCAGAGTCCGACCTTCGCTTTTCTCGTCCGAGAGGATGCGATCATCGTGCAGGTCGGCCTCAGAGACAAGCGGCACATATCCTTTCATGAAGCGTGCTGTAATGTTCTTCTGCACTGACCCGTCTTTCTGGATGGATATGTCCCAATGTTTCAAAAGTGCCCCCTGCCGGGCCAGTTCATTCAGCCCTCCGTCCAGAAAGGCCACCTGATATCGGCCGAAGATGGGCTCAGACAGGGAATTCCCTTTGTCGTGGATCTGGGCGTCAGCCTGCAATATTGCCAGTTGATCTTTCTTGACGATCTTTTCACCCAGAAAGATATGGTCATGGCAGAGGGTGCAGGCTGACTGAGCATCACCGAGTATAGGCTTTCCTTCCACTTCTGGACTGGATGGTCGTTTGCCGCAGAAGGGGCATAGGGGCCTTTTCAATTCATTGTGAAACTCATCCAGATAGCCAGGCACGGCACCTCCATAACGGTCCATATCGATCTTTGTGAACTTGCGGCGTTCCATGCTCTGCCCTGTCTTTTCCCACAAGGCGGTGAATCGGTCGCCCGTAAAATCCGCCGGGCAAGCCTCGACCCAGCCGATTCCGAAGGAACTATCACCGTAGGTGGTTTTCATAAACCAGGCGTTTATTTCCTTTTCGACCTTCCCGATCACTTCTTTGATCCTAGGGGTATTGGGTGCGATGATGGTGAATTTGCCTGCTGCGTTCAAGACAACGGACAGTGAAGAGAGACCGATCTCACGGCAGAGCATGTCGGCTGCTAGCTCCGAGAAGAGCGATACGGCAAAAGACCTGCCCCGCAGGATTTTGCTCCGGGCCTTGCCCGTTTCACCTCCATCGCTGAAGATGAAATCCTGGATGCCGTAGGAGTCACCACCGATCAGGAGAAACTTGGAGGGCTTGTCATCCTGAACAGAAGTAATGTTAAGTGTTCCGGTTTCCTTGTGGTGGATATACAAGGCAGAAGCAAGCGCTGCGGTAATTCGCGAATGGTCGTACAGAGCAACATCAGGAACAATATTTCCGGCCCGTGCTGCCGGAATTGTCGATGTGAAGATCAGCAACAGGCTGTCCAGATGCTCCAGCCACAGGGTTACACTTTCTTTCCGGTGCTTCAGCTTTTCAAGCGCGAAAATGAACTCGTCAAAGAGCCTTTTGTACTCGTTTCTGGCTATCGCATTTTCATCGGGTTCATGAGTCTCTCTCCTTTCCGGGAAGATATTTGCTGCGGATATCTCCTTTAATGGGTAGCACCAGCAATATTTATCGCGCATAGTTGGATAAACATCTTTTCCAAGGTGTTCAAAAAGAGGCAGTAGCCGTGTTTTGCGGTAATTCTGCCATGCGATGGATTTGTTATATTCATCGAATTCAATACGGTCCATGCCGCTGGAAAGACGGTCTGCCATGGCAATAATCCATTGCAGAGGTGTCTCAGGTTTGTGGTGACCAGCCGCCAGGTTCATAAAGGGATCATCGAGGCCCCAGTTGGCCTTGTTGAATACCGCAGGCAGGAGTTTTTCTATGTGATCGATAAATGCTGCAGTGTAGAGGGCATGCCGATGGGTGTACTCGTTATTGAATTGTGGGAGATACAAACCGGCATTCCCATCTTCAAATCCAGGGAGGAGTTCCATTCCGCCTTCGGCGAACTTGCCTATATCGTGTAGAAAAGCTGCCAGGGTTATTTTTAATACCGTATCATCCATAGGTTGCACCTCCAAAGTCCATCCTCTGTACTTGCATGAAAACGCCCTCTGTTCTTTCTTCGCAACATTGCCACCTCACAGGATAACCCGGATACGCTCCCGCGGGATGCGGATGCCGAAGCGGGTATCTGGTTTTTTCCCCTTTGATTCGATGACTAGCTCATGGGAGGCGCTCAGCCCGAAGGTGGCAATAATGTTGTGTTTCAGCTTGCTCTTGTATGAGTTGAAGTTCTGCGCGTTCAGGTTCATGATGCCTGTGTCGCTCATCGCGGCAAGTTCCCTGGTGCCGGCGATCGTGCGATAGATATCCATGATCTGCTCGGTGCGGTCGAGTATGACGGTGATCGGCAGATAGCACTTCGAGCAGGACCGGCAGCCTGTGTCCAGGGTGCAGGAGCGTTTCTCCCTCGCAAAGAAGGCGTACACCGCGAGGTGGGATGGATGAACATCCATCTCGCGGCCCTTATATCGCAGACAGCCTGTATGGAGGTCCACCTCCAGCAGGGCCGGCTTTTCCCTGATGAGCGAGAGCATGAGCGTTGCCGGGTCTTTGGGCTCGCGCAGCATGTCTTCAGACAGTCTTTCCCGGAGGGACACGAACGGTATGAGCACCAGTTGCACCTCGGCATACTTTGTCTCCCGGACGTACGGTCTGCCATCACTGTCGAGCAGCTCGATGGGCGTGGAAACGGGAGGCGGGTAGAAGAAATTTCGGTTGCTCTCGAACTCCGGCGTGACGAGCACATGGTAGATGCGGTCCTGTACGCGGCCATAGAACTGCGCCGCGGCCATGAGACAGGCGCTCATGGTCTTGCGTCCGCCTGCTATGGAAAAGAAAACCGCATGATCGGGGTTGCTCGTAAAGCGATAGGTGAACTCTGCGCAGGTTTTCATGAGCAGAGCGTTGTCGTCTTCGTCGCGGATGTCGTCCAGTTCGATGCCCTTGGCATCTCGCACCACATGCACATGGTCAAAGGCAAATGCGATGGTGCCAGGTTCTACTCGATAGTCGCTGAGATATTTTTGGAACATGCCGTCGTGCGGCGAGAGCAGGGTGGCGTAGATCCGCTCCTTGCCGGCGCGGGTGGTGATGACATGGATCTCGTCGATATGTCTTCCTTCCTTATGCAGGGCGTACAGGGTCTCGGTGATCACCTGGGGGTTCAGTCCAACGACGGCGAGGAGGATGTTTTTCATGGACAGGGCTCCTTCCTGACTATGAAGTGCTTTGTCATGACAGCTCCACTGTTATTTTCCCGAGCCCGAAGGTGGTCTGCTTCCCCAGGTGCACTTCCTGGCAAAAGCTCAAAATGGGAAGGTACTCGCTCGGTACATCCGCATACGTGACCTCTCCGACCATTCCCCCCATGAACATGGCCTGCTCCTGTCGGTTGGAATAGCGCCTCCAGTCAAACCAGCGTATGGATGATTCCATTACCTGAACATCCATGGCGCGATGCACCAGTCCCTTGTAATCGAGCTGCGGTTCGCCCGAGCCATGATAAGTGAGGAGGGAAGACAACCTCCTCAATCCCGCCCGAATAAGGACATGGAAGGGCAAATCCGGTTCGAGCCTGCTCCTGTATTTCAGTCTCAGGGGCGTGTTGAGGGTGATCTTCACCGTACACATCCCTGCTTGGCCCTGGTATTCTCCAATGAGATCATCGGGGAGATTTGTCTGCAAGTCCTGGAAACTGCTCATCTGCCTTGTTGTGAATGAATACAGCTCACGTCCGCTGGAGCATACTGTCCTGAGGGTAAAACCTGCAGCCTTGCCCTTGGTCCTCCTGCCGATTCCTGTTCTGCCGATCTGCTCTATGGCATAGATGAAGTAGGGCAGATACTCATTCGCCTTGCCGAAGAGCAGCAGCGTAAACTCAAATGGTTCGCCTGCCTTATAGGTGGTTTTTGTTTCAAGGGGCGGCTCAATGACGTATGGATTGGGCGGAGCGGCTATCCTTTTTTTCTGTGGATATGGCCCACCGCCGTGATGGACGCCTTCGAATACGAACGCATACACACATGTCTGCCTCAGGAGGCACTCTTCACACGACTGGCGCTTCAGCGCGCACACCACCTTTTTCAGGGCGTGGCCCAATACACCTCGGAAGGTGGAGCCCTTGTATTCCGGGAGGGCTGCGTTATCTTCAAACACGCAGGAAAAATGATATCTGCCGAAAACCACTGTCATAGCCCCCTCTAAACATGGCATAAACAACAATACAACTTCTGCAATGTTGCAGCTTTGTGTTGCTTCTGATCAGCCTATGGCCAGATCAATTTCATGGGACACGATTACTCGTAAATGCGCAATTGGGATGTTCCTGGATCGGTTCATTAGAAAATGCCTTCAGTCCATTATCATCCCTGATTGTCGCGCACGTATGCGTGATTCTAACGATCCCATTGTAGGGGTCTTTATCAATCATTGATACCAATCAAGTATAACTTATTGAGAAAATTTGGGCAAATGGTAAATATTGAAACTTATCACAGAGCAGATCCTTTGCCTCCCCCTTGGGTCGATAGCCGGCTGAGGAGTCGGCTCGGATATCTGATAGACATTACAAACGCAAGCCGACATAAATATTGACAGCATAGATATGCCAAGACTGCCTGTCTTGGGGATAATTATGGATGGTATCAATTGAATACATTTTCCGATTCTGAGTGATTCCCAGCCTATCCTTTCTCCCCGGCCAGGTTTCGTGGTATAGTCTGGCTTTAGGTGGAAGAGGGGGTGTTTGTTGAAATGCAGGGGTTGATGCTCTATTCCGGCAACAGGCTCGAGCAGCTTGCACACAAAATCGCCGAAAGTCCTTTACCATGAAAATTTTCAAGGCAACTTGGAAGTATTCAATGGTTTTTTTATTTAGTTTGGTTCTATGTGTAATGTTTTTATTTAGTGGTGTGCTTTCAATTCTGGTAGGGTTTTATTTATTTTCATTTTTAATGGTTATGATTAGCCTCTGGATATTACATTATTTATTGTTTGTTCTGGCTAGAGAGATAACCATTCAAGAAGACGGGATCATATATAAGACTATAATAAGAAGGAAAAATATAAAATTTTCTGAAATTAAGGAGATAAAATCAATTTATACAATGAGATCCCTGGTTTTAGCTGGTGGAGACAGGCAGAAGGCTCGAATGATTTGTTCAATTATTCTAAGAGATAAGCCATTTAACATGCTTTATTTTGGGAGTACTATCGAGAACTATAAGGAAGCGTATAAAGATATTCAATATTCTTGGAAGAAAGAAGGACTTCCAAGTGAACTAAGGGACGAGGGGACTAAAGGACGTCCTTAACATATTAACTTGTCGAGTTGAGCGGCTAATTTCTGTTTTTACTCGACCGGTGAGAGGTTGCCGAGTTCCTGGTGAGGTCGCTCGGTGTTATACTCTCCGATCAAGTCTTCGATAAACTTCTTTGCCTCAATGAAGGAATCAAACTCCTGAAGCCAGATGCATTCTTTCCTTATTAGTTCGATTTTTGAAGGGCTTTAAAAGAACGGGTCTGATTCTCCTTGAGCTTGCTCCTTGGAGATAAGGTCCCAGGGCTTGCCTTACAGGTTCATATCTTTGTGATCTTTCCACCGGAGGGGGAGGGTCTCTGGATAGCAGTCTGCTTCGGCATCCGGTAACTTTGGGCCGCTTTCAGGGCCGGTTCCACCTGGACTTCTTGGGCCGCCTCTTGAGCAGGACGTACAGCGCGCCGGTGCCGCCGTCGCAGGGGCGGGCCGAGCTGAAGGCCAGGACGAGGTGAGAGAGGCTGCCGGTGGTGAGCCATCGGATGAGGTGCTCCTTGAGGACCGGGCCCTGGCTCGATTTGAGCCCTCTGCCGTGAATGACGAGCACGACCCGGTGACCGAGCGCGTGAGAGCTCAGGATGAAAGATGAGAGCGCCTGCTCCGCAGACTGCTTCGTGTAGCCGTGGAGGTCGAGGTGCCCCTGAACGGTGAGCTCCCCTGACTTGAGCTTGGCCATGGTCCTGGGATCGAGCTCGATGGTATGGCCCTCCAGATACTCTCCGGTGCAGGTGATGTCGAAGTGGGCGGTGCCTCTGACCAGCGCGTGCAGGGTGTCGATCACCTCACGGTCCTGCCTGCGGATGCTTTCCCTGACGGAATTGACGATGTCCACCGGATCGGCCGGCTCGGGGACGATGCAGTCGTTTCCCAGAGGCGTCACCCCGCGCATGGCCAACGCGAAGATCTC
>Ga0302245_1001322_pt1 | contig 16980 bp, 23 predicted proteins | sample AAG_UR_Thr_MG_FD_193512 | JGI IMG/M metagenome (GOLD analysis project Ga0302245, IMG submission 193512) | Enriched activated sludge microbial communities from anaerobic digester in WTTP, New Holstein, Wisconsin, United States - AAG_UR_Thr | ecosystem: Engineered > Bioreactor > Anaerobic >... | reverse complement strand
TCAGTAGCTATAATTAGCTTATCATCTGGCTCATCTATTTTGTCAATGATATTGAAATTACTATCTATTCTTATAATCATAAAATCACCTAATTTTTATTGGCAGTAAATAACCAGATCATGTGTATTGTTATTGGAATATCTACTGCTGTTACATCTATTGCCATTATTATACTCCTTCCATTAAGGTAGCTAATTCATCAAATGCATCTTCTATTTCTTGTTTAGCAACTAAAGCTTGTTGATCTACATATCTCATCATAGCTTTAATTACACTTGATCTCGGCGTGTAAAAGCTTACTGCATCATAGATATGAAAGACTATCATACCATTAATTCTTCGTTTAATCGTTCTTAAATTACTGTCAAACTTACTATAAACTATACTGATTTGTATCGCACCATTAAGCTGTGTCACATCATCATATAAAGTTAGTTTCTTTCCCCAATATAGATTACCATTTAGATCTATTTGGTTAGCTAACTTTTCTAAAATAACATCACCCACAATTAAGCCATCTGGTCTTTTAATGTTCGCATAAGTTTCATATTCGCTTGCTTCTACATTGTCAAAATCAGCTAAAATATAAATCTCAATACCACTTGAGCCAGCTGGTAAATCAAATAAGTTCTTTTCCTTAATCTTCCCACATTGATTAAATACAATATAGTTATGTTGTTCTTTATCTAATACAATATTTGGCATATAAACCCCCTTAATACCTTAATGTTTTCTTATCGTGAAAATTATTATTAAATCCCAATACTAATCTTCTATCATTTCCAATGCATATTGCAAAGCTTTTATAATTTGCTACATCTTCATCTAAACCAGTGATTTCTATTAAACCAGCATCAGTTATAGTTGCGTTAAATTGTTCTAACCCTTTCGCAAATCTATCACCATCTCTATAATCTAATGTCTTACTTGCATAAATCTTAAAATTACTATTTGACCTACCTACTAAATTAAATACATTGATAAACTCTGGACCAATTATTACTTCTTCACTACTTAAAAACTCTAATTGATAAGTAAAAGTAATGTGTTCTAACCTGTCTTTTTGCACTTTTAATAGTAAATTATTACTCTTATAATCATAATAATCAGCTATATCATTTGCTCTAACCTTTGGTAAGTTCTCTAAATGTTCCATTAAATCGGCTAAATCGGTTGTTGAATAGTTAGGTTCATCATAGTTATTACTTAAAAATTGTATAGATATATTTTCTGCCTCGCCATTACTATCTACATAAGAGTTAAACCCTACCTTAAAACCACCTAATGTTGAAACATCTTTCGTATAACCTGCACTATAATTATCTAAAAACCCAAAGTTATAGATAACGCTATTTTTTACCTTTACTGGTGTTATATTATAAATAAAATGCACCCCATTAGCAAATAAATAACCATTTAGCTTTGGTGGTTCTAATCTATGAATTAAACTATTCTTTAATAGTGTTGTTAGTTGATTTAAGTTAAATAATGTATTAGTTCCATAATTAGTATTTGTTAGGTTAAACACTACTTTATCATGCACTAATATATCACGTGTGATTGTTTTATCTATTGGGTTCTTAAAGATTTGTCTTTCCCTTGATAATTTCTCTGGTATTTCTGGAATATAATCAGCTTCTAAAACAATATGATCTTTAACATGTTCTTTATAAAACCCTTTTTCTCGTTCAATAACAGTATAAAGTTTATTCTCATACCAAAATCTATCACCAACTAAAATCTCATTTAAGTCTTGAAAATAATTAGCCACTAATATATCAGCTTCTAATCTCTTATTACCTTGACTTTTTGTGATATTAAACATTTTATCTGCAAATCTATCACTGTCAATTAAGCTTTCATTTGGACTTACTAATATAGTTCCTAAATCATTATTAGCTTTAGTAAACTTATAATGTTGGTCTATATAGGCATAGTATTTAGCTCTAAATAAAAAGTTTTGATAGTTCCAGATATCAGTTTCTAACTCATTACCGTTTTTATCGATAATCTTATAATTTAAGACATCATATTCCCCCATAAATGAGCTGTCTTGCATTAAAGCTACTTGCCTTGCTAAAAATGCATTATGTGTTCTATTTTCTATCTTTATTCCAATTACAGTTCCAACATCTTCCAAACAATACATATATTTTTCTTTTCTCTTATATGGTATTTTATATCTTTGGTCGCTTTCATTTGTTAAGTTATAAATATCTTCTTCTACAAAACTATCAGTTAAATCTAATACTTCATACCTTTGCACTATCATTCTGTCATATTGTAATGGATCACTATGTGATAAAGTCCATTTTACTTTTACTAACACTTCAAACTTTTCCATATGTTCGATAGGTTTATCAAAACAATAATAATAATCTTGACTTGTTAATATATCAGCTTCTTTTGGCTTAAACACTCGCCAATTATCTTGAATAGGACTTTGCGTTATTACCTCATTTACATAAGTTTCATAAGTATTTGCTATACCATTAGCACTTTCTATTTCTTTAAGCCCTTTTAATGTAAAATGCTCTAATAGGTTAATATCTTTAATAGCTTTATTTTCATAAGATAATAGCTTGTAATCTAAATAAATAATACCATTTTCTTTTTTTAATACTTTTATTCTTGCATTTTTAAGTAAAAGTAAATCATCTAATACTTCTCTTAACAATACTGGTTTATTATAAACAAAATCTTCCCCAGTTGTATTTGCTATTAAACTTGCTAAATTACTTGATACATTAAACTTACTTTGAGGGTTCACACCTCTTTTAATAATGGCTTTGTCTAACACTTTGGAAAAGATTTGTTGAAGTGTGTTCATGCTATTTGTAAACGCACAAGGAGGCAGTGTTATTCTTTCTAATATCTTAGTAGGTTCTACCAAAATAGCAGTTATTTTCCAATAATATGGATGCATCTTGGTAAATAACTCTCTTTCTAAATGCCACACCAAAAAAGGTGTTTTATCTCTAAATGTTCCCTCAACTTCTCGTTGTATCTCTATAATATCATTTACTTTTAACAAGTTTTTATTATTATGACTAACTAAAAATATAACTATCTTGTTCTCTAATTCATCTGTGATAGTTTCCTTAAATGTAAAACCACTTTCTAACTTGATTCTATCGTTAGCTTGTTCTACACCATTTATTAGTATTTTAATTTCTACCATATTAAACTACCACCCTTTTATTGTTGTTATTCCAACCCTCTCTTGCATCATTGATGCTCTTGTTTTGCTCTTATTTAGTCTTATTGAAGTTGTTGCTATTTTAGTTGCATATTTTACACCCACTGCAGCTACTCCAAGCCAGCCACCTTTTGCTATCATAAATATATCGCCAGCTATACCAGTTATATCTTCTATTGCCTCTTGTCCTACATAATCGCCAGTTAGTTCCCCATAATTTGATAAGCTATATTTAACTGCATCAGTTCCTACCTTAAATGCTAACATTTGAGCTACATTTTGCGTTGTTGATTGCTTTTTATTTATTTTCCCCTCTTGAGAAGATAAATTACCTTGTGGCGAATAACTGGTCTCTTCATAAGCACCAGAGCCACCATCTTTTGTTAATCTTATTACATATGTTTTTTCATTAGCCATATTAAATACCTCTAATTTTCAATATCGATAGCTGTTAAAACAAAGCTTACAATGTTGTCATTATTTGCACTATCTTTTTCTATTTGTATATTGGCTATATTGCATAATAAAGTATATTCAATAGGACTTGAAGTTAAAGGGTTATAAACCACTTTATAAATCGGTTTCCAAACATAAGGTGTAACACCATCTTCAAACATAACCATATGATAATAATTCATATCTAAAAACTTTCTTGAAACATTACTATTAGTTAGTAAAAACCTACCACTAAAAGTTATGATTGCACTTTCATTAAATGATATTGCAGCTGGTGTATTGATTGGGTTAAATGCCACTTGTTGCATTTGATATGTTCCGCTTGGATCTATAATATCTACAATCTCATCATCTATGTAATGTAAGCTACCAATAATAGTTCCTTTTGAATAGCTTAAAACACCAGTCATTATTAGACTTGTCCTTGATTCAGTTCCTATTTGCTGATAAGGGTTCATAATCATTGGTGTTTGATAGTTATGCCATACATTATAATCACTTGCTACATAAACATCATTTTCCAACACTTCTACATTTTCTAATATAGTTATTTTTTTAGAGTATTCAGTAAATAGGTTATATAAAACTTGATATGTCTTATCAAAGTTATCACTTTCACTTAAAGCTGTGATTGTTAAAGTCTGGTTTATTCTATCTTGTGTGTTTACTTGTTTACTTCCACTACCAAACTTTACATACACTCTAATTTCGGTTTTAAGAGGTTTGATTTGTGGGCTTTGTGTTGATTCATCTATTACCTTTAAATCATAACCAGAGGGCAAATAACCACTTAATTCTTGTTCTAACCACTCGATATATCGTTTCTTAAAGTTCACGCAAATACACCCCCCTTATATTTTGTAGCTAAAAAGCTAACAACTCCAGTCATTAAAATGCTTGTTCTACTTTCAGTTCCTATTTGTTGATAAGGTTTAGTTGTAGCTGGTGTTGAGTATTTATGCCAAACATTAAAATCATATTCTTTATATTCATCTTCTTCCAATACTTCTACATTTTTTAATATAGTTAGCTTATTACTAAAATCATTAAAAAAGTTTTCTAATACCTTTTTAGTAATAGTAAAACCATCACTTTCACTTAAAGCTTCAATTGTAATTGGAAGATCTATTCTATCTGTAATACTTGGTTGTTTATTACCCCAGCCAAATCTAACATAAACTCTTATATCAGTTTTATTTGGTATTGTATGTGGTTTTTGCGTAGCTTCTTCAATTACTTTTAAGTTATAACCACTTTTCAAATAACCTTTAAGTTCTTTTTCAAACCATTCAATGTATCTTTCGTTAAAGTTCACGCAAATACACCCCCTTATACTTTTCAGCTAAAGCTAATAAACATTGTTCTAATGCACCATCAAACCACCTCTCATTTGGATTTTTTCCACCAAATTTAAAACTTTTTAACCTTGATTTGTCAGTTTCAGTTCTTTTCCTACCACTTGGGAAATACTCTAAATTGATTGGTGGTTGCCACTCTATATTAGTATGCACTGCATAATCTACTATCTCATTACCTACCAAGATTTCTATTGTATTATTATCTAATACATTAAAACCTATACTGCTTGCTAAAGCTCCAGTATCTTTTGGCACTGCACCAAGTAATGCACCTACAATCATTTTAGCTTCATTCATAAGATTAATTTCTGCCACAGTTATTTTACCTCTTTACCTAAAGCTATTATTGTTTTAATTAAAGGTCTTGTTGTAATACCGATTTGCCTTTCTTCTGGCTTTACGACTATATTCTCAACATTATACAACTTGCCTAAATACTCTACTGTATCTAATCTCTTAATATCATTTTGTTTTAAATCTCTTGTTTCAATAACCACATTTCCAAGTGTAGTATTGTAATTATCTACAAAGAAATAACTTTCCTTGTAATCTTGTATAACTCTTGCATAAAAAACTATTGGCTTGCTATTTGTAAGTCTTGCAATTCTATCTTCATTATTTGTGATAGTTTCAAAAACTTTACACCTAATTCTATATCTTGAGCTTGTATTTCTTGCATCTCTACCCATAATTACACCTTAAAAACAATCTTTATCTTGACAATGTGGATTATAGCCATAGCTTAAGTTTCTTATTCTTAAGCCAATTCTTCTTAAGTTTTCTTTTATGTAGTTCGGAAAACGCATATTTTCAAGCTCACTTTGAGAAACATTAGATCCATTTTCTAAACTATAACCACTCTCACGATATAGATCACCGTTTGTTAAATAATACATACCATAGTCACAAATAGCCCTTTTAATTGCTTGTTTTTGCCTTTCGCTAAAGTTTTTACTATCATATTTATCAAACCTAACAAAAATCTCATCATAAACTCTATCAGTCCATAGATTAATTGTTGTAACTACTTTGTCGGTATCTCTATCGTTTGATGGAAGTTCAATACTTAAATCTCTACCAGAATAAGTTAAAAACTCTTCCCTTGTAATTGTGATTAATTCGTTTGCCATAGTTTTTTTATGTCCTTTCTTTCAAATTCGTAAAAAGATAAAGGGTAAGCTTTAACACCTACCCTTTATGTAGTGTTAATAATTTTTATATGTGTTTATGAAAAATTATTGAAAAAATGTTAATTAAATTAAAGCTTTAATTATGCTTTTGTATGTAGCCATACACCTACAATTTTCTTTGCTGGAACAAAAATATCATGATATAAACGATAATTAAACTTCCAAGCATCTTTATCTTGCACCATTTCAGGACTAAATGTTCTTACTCGATTATGCTTTTTAACCGGAATAGATGCCGCATCATAAACAGCTAAAATGTTAATGTCTTTAGCATCTGCAGTTGGTGTAAAGCCATTGCCAAAAGTATAAGCTGTCTTAAATCTTGTTGGTGGCACTACGATAATGATATTATCATTAAAAGTATTAACCTTTAATTTAATATCTCCCTTTTCAACTGTAGTTATTCCAACTAAAGCTTTTAATTCAGTATTTATTTTAATTTGTCTTGCAACTTCAGTTGAGATAAAATAAACAATTCTATCAATTGGCACTTCGTTATCTTCAAAGTATTTTTCCGCATCAGCAAACTTTGCGATTACTTGGTTAGCTGAAATTGTTCCTGGTGTTGCAATACCAGTTCCAGTAGCTTTAGCTGCCAATGTTGATAGTCTATAAGCGTCAACTTCTGGGATTACTTGCGTTCTTTCAAATTCTTTCATTGCATGAATTACTGCAATTCCTCCAGACTCTTCATTATCCATTGCATCTAATGTGAATTGTTTTCCTCTATCTTGAGTTAGAGTAAATGCTTCCCATGTTAAATTAATGTCTCCAGCTGCATAACCATCCAATCTTGAATAGTCACTTAAAGCTGACATTACGATATTTGGCACTTTAACTGTCTTTGCATTTACAAAGTCTAATTGAATGCCACCTGGTCTCAATAACTCCAAAACACCAGTTACTGATTCTTTTACAAACATTTCATCAAGTTCATTGTGTAAATGTTTTGAAATGTGTTCGATAGTGTTTGCCATAAGTTAATAATTTCCTCCTTTTTCTTATGCCTCGTTAAATAATTTTTTAAATGCTGCTCTCTCATCAAGTGCTGGTGGAGTATTATCTCCGCTTGCTCCCATCCTTGCTTGACCTTGCAAAATCTCTTCTGTAGATTTTTGCCAAGCTGGTTGATGAGCTGCTACTTCTTTTAAGTTAGCTTCGTTTACTTCCAACCCTTTACCTTTTGTTAAAGCAATCAAATCATCTACATATAGAGGATTTACTAATGTTGCTGCCACCTCTCGAGCTTTTAATGCTTGATTTTCAACTTGTAAAGCTGCAATTTGGTCTTGTAAAGACTTTTCAGCTTTACGTGCTCCCTCAGCATATTTATTCTTTAATAGTTCTTCATACTCAGTTTTTGGTAGAGTAATCATTTCTATTTTTGGCTCTTTAGTTTTAGCTGGTTCTTGTTCGCCCTCTTTTGCTTCCTTTTCCTCAGGAGTTTCATCAGTTTTAGCTGGTTCACCCCCATCTTCTTTAGCTTTCTTTTCGGCTTCTTCTTCAGCTTTTAATGCTGCAAGTTCTTCCTCACTTAAAGCTGCCTTTTCTTCTTCAGTTAACTCTGAATACTTTTTCTTTTTTTCTGCCATTTAATACTCCTTTTACAACTAACCTTGTTATTTGGCTTTAAGGTTCAAGTTGTCTTTGCTTTTTTACAAGAAACATAACTTGTATTTTTACTTGCTTTTTTTACAAGAAACATAACTTGAATATAATCAGTCTTTTTATGGACTTATTACCTTTATTGTTTTTCAATACCTAATTGTTCTTTCTTATAATCTCTAACTAATACACCCCTATTAGCATTGATTAAAGCTCTTTGTTTTGCTTGATAATAAGCTATATTGTTTTTAACTTTCATAATCTCACTATCAGCTGTATCGTTTTTCGTTTTAGCTTTGAAAGTTTCTAAATGATTTAATTTTTCCTTATTTTCTCTTATTTTGCGTTCATTTCTTCGTTGCTCTTGTAATGCTTTATACCTTTTAGCTGTCAATTCTTTATCTTGGCTTGTTAAAGGTTTTTCAGTTTTAAGCTCTTTATGTAGTTCCTTTAACGATTTCTTTAATGCTTGTTCTATCGTTATTGGTGTGAAATAATGCCTACAATTCGGTCTTGTTGTAAAATAAACTGGCTTTCCTATAACCCATTCCATAGTCTTTATATCTTTTTTAGTTATAAAGTCTTGTATTTCGGCTATCTTTTCTGGTTTTATAAATCTTTGCCAGTTCCCTTTAACATAAATCTTCCCTTGATAATCTACATGGTCATCAGCACAATCAGCATGAGAAGATGCTAAAAAGAATATAATTCCTAAATTATCGGTTGAGTCTTTAAGTTTTTGTGTAGCTGTATTTTGTAGTGTTGTCCTTAAGTTCATTTCAAGATAAGATCTAATTCCCATCTTTCTCCCATTAGCATACTTTACAAAGAAACCTAAATTATTTTTTTTAGCTATTAGATCCAATATATTTTCTTCTGTTGTCTTAATCGGTATTTTTGCTCCACCAATAATAGCCATATTTTCATCAGTTCCAACGATATATTGCTTCAAGATTTTAGCGGCACAATTTTCAGCATTTATTTTATTTATAAAAAAGCTATGTCTATCAGTTGCAAACTTAACTACTGACTTAACCATATTGTCATTAAACTCATTCATTTCTTCATAATAAATTGCATAAGGTTCAGCATTAGTATCAGCTGTATCATTAAGCATTCCCCCCATAACTGCAATACTTTCATCTACTGCATTTTGTGAGTTAGTCATTATTTTTTCTTTATGTTCTTTCACAACCTTATCAATAGTTTTTTTATAATTCTTTAAGTCTTTAAGCTGTTTTTCATACCACTCATCAGTTTTAGTATAATTTGTTAAAGCTTTAATCTCATGTTCATTTAACTCGTTAAATAATAATTCCCAATCTTTAATCAGTCTATCGGTTAAATAAACCCATTTCCTTGCACCTACCATAACTTATCACTACTAACCTTCAATGTTGAATAAATCGTATGGTTCTTCATCTGGTGCATTATATGCCGATTGTCTTTCTTCTAACTTTTTGATTTCTTCTTCTTTTTCCTCTTCGGTTAATGAGTCTCCCCAAAGCTCGTTAACATATTGTTTAGCACTCATTGCACCACTTGCGAATACTGGTGCTAATACTGCAAGCTTACTATCGAAACTTGGATTAGCATATTCTGGATAATTAACAAAGATTTCATAATCTTCTTTAGCTTGTTTAATGTTGTTATTGTTGAAAAAATAAACTTTTAATAAAAGATTACATAATTTTTCAATTGTTTCAGTTTGAAAATCAATTAAATCATCACGAGTTATCATCGTTACCTTTTCTTTTTCTCTTTGAGCTGTTGCATTATTATCTCTTGCTAAATCAATTCCTAATGTTGCAGGGCTTAAAATACCAGCTAAGATATTATGTAAAATCTCTAATGCTTGACTTGAATACTGCTCGAAGTTCAATACTGGTTGTTTTGTCTCAATCATTGCTTGATTTACACCAGTTGCAGAGTTCAAATCGTTTTTATAAACAAATACTTTTCTTTCAAAAGTATTAAACTTTTTCCTGTTCCCCTCATCATCATATTCCATTAATTCTTCTGGTAAATAATCTACTGGTGCTGATCTACGAGTTGTTGTTGAACTCATTGATAAGTTTTGATCTAAATCATCAAGTAAGTCATATTTACTGCTAAACATTCCCTTACCTCTACCAGTTGTCTTATCAAGCTTGTAGATTGTTGGCACAGCTATAAATTGATTAAAACACTCATAACTTGTTTTTTCTAAACCTTTTGTTTTTTCAGTGGTTTTTAAATCTACATGTTGTTTAACTTGCCCTTTCTCGTTTGCAAGTTCATAAAGATTATATTCTATTGTTGCAACTCTTTTTTTAGTTTTAGTTTTTTCATCTTCTTCTAAAGTTGTTGTTCTTATATCTTCAAGCATATAAGTTTTATTATCTTCAACAAAATATGTTTTTCTTTTGATAGCAACAACTCTATTTTCTTTATATTCAAACTCGATATTTCTGCCATCACTAAAAACTATCATTGGAAAGTCACTTATTGATTTATCATAATTGATGAAAAAAGCACCATCACCAACTGCTAACATATATGGTAATTGGTCTTGATCCATTAGAGTTTGAAAATTATTATCTTTAAGAATTTCATTAAGTAAATCAGTTAAAACTAAATCTTCTACAATCTCATAGTTTTTAGTTTGTTCGTTCAATACTTTTTTATTTACTTTGATTTCTGGTTTCCCAATAATGCTAATTAAAGTGTCAATAATCGCATGAGGTAAGCCAGAATGAGTAGTTTTTGTTTGTGGTTCAGCTGCAACTACTTTCCAAAAATAGCTTTGATTTGCTGTAAAAAAATCAGCACTTGGATTAGGCAAATTAGTAAGATTTTGAGTATAAAACCTTTTTAAGTTTTCACTTTTGCCCTCATACCAAATTGCACCCTCTTCTTGTCTATATCGTTGGTCTATATTAAACCCATAATCATTATTGTGTCTATTGCGTAAAATCTTGCTTTCAAAACTCATAATCTTTTCCTTTCTTCATCTCGCATAATGTTATCGTTTAGCTCAGTAATAAATGGTGTTATCGTATAACACAAGCTATCATAATCATCCATTGCATCTTGATTTTCATCTAATGGCAAATTGTCTTTAGGATTATAAACAAGCGTTTTAAGCTGTCTTATTAGTTCTCTACCCTCACTGTTATTGATAAATCTTATTCTTCTTAAATTGAATAATAACAATAATGTCATCAGTCTTGAGTGTCTATCAGCATCAGTTGCTTTATCAGTTGTTTTAGTTGAGTTTTTGCCATATTTAATAGCTAATCGCACCTTTAAGTTTATGCCTCTATTAACTAATTCTTTTCTAATTGTTGGCAGTAAAACATTAACTGCACCGTAGCCATCTATGTAAACTGCATCTATTTTAATTGGTGTTAGCACTTGCTTATACCATTTCTCTATAAAATCGCATATTTCAACAACTAAAGCTACTGCTTCTTCACTGATTAATTTTTTTCTTCCTAAAACATCTAGCTGTTGAAACTGCCTATGAAAACCAGTAAATGTTATTCGTGTTCCCTTTTTTTCTTGGTTTCCCCCTAAGTCCACTCCAAATACATATTTAGTATAAGCATCAGTCTTGAATAGATATTCAATATCATCCATTATGACTTTTTGAGCTCGATAAATATATTCGCTTGACTTACTTAAATAACTATCATCAAGCATTTTAAAGATTACTCCCTCACTTACACCACGCAAGCCAAGTATTTTACTTGCATAATAAAAGCTATCTTTAGGGTAAAGTGATTTAAACAAATCTACTTTATTTTGAGTCATTATTGGGTTATCATTAAAATTAAAATGCCAATAGATAGCTCCTTTAATTTTTTCATCAGCATTTGCTAAATCTTCTAAAATTGGTTTTGGTATATCATGTTCCCATTTCTTAAGCGGAATTGATTTGTTGATATAACTCGTATAGATCTCTTTATCTGGATTGTCTGGGTTAAGTGTTGCACCAAGCCAAAAACCATCAACTGCAATTAAAGATCTAAATACTTCATTAACAAAATTAACATCAGCTATATTAATCTCATCAATAATACCACCGCCAAGTGTAGATCCTAATACTGTTTGCCATCTTGCTTTATCCTTAAAACCAAAGATATAAATTATCTTTTCTCGGCCAAGAGTATCAGTAAAGACTAAATGACTACCATATCTTGTATTAGTTCCCTCTCTCGCACAACCTCTAAATAATGCTAAAAAACCATTTTTCTCATCTACTACATTTCGCCTTGCTACACCTTGAGTTGCTCCAGCTATAAAAAACTGCATATGACTTGAGCTATTTACATGCAGCCCAAACTTAAATGCAAGTGTTGTTGTTTTACTAGATCTTGCTGTTCCCTCACAAATATCAAAGCTTGATTTAGTTCTTAATAAATCTAAACTCTTTTCACTAAAATTAAATGGTGTAATGACAGCTTGAGTTTCATTAGTTACTGCTTGTTGTTGTTCCATCTGCATTTTCCTCTTTAGTTCTATATTTAGATAAATCTACTAAGTCATCTTTTGTTGGTGTTATCTCTATTCGGTTTAAGTTCTCAGTAATAGAGATTAAAGCTGCACTTACTGGCTCAGCCAATTGCACTTTACGAGCTTGTGTATTAGTCCATCTTTCTGGCTTACGATTAGTTAAGTAAAAGATTTGAGCTGATACTTCGCCGGGAATATGAATAACTTTTTCAACATAAACTATTTCTTCATAGCTTCCTTGTTTAACTTTCATAGCTTCTTTAACAATTTCGTTATACCCAATAGCTCTTTTAAACAAAGCATTTTCAACCTCTAAGTTAGCTAACTCTTGTGTTTTTTTTATAGCATTACCTATTAGCTCGTATTTAGTTCTCCAAGCATATAAAGTTTTAGGAGCAATACCCATTTTCTTTGCTATTTGTTGTAAATCTAAACCATCTCTACTCCAAGACTCTAAAAGCAATAAGCCATCTTTAGTGAGCCAATACTCATATTTATTTTTACGATTATTAGTTCTATTAGGTTTCTTAACAGCTAATTCTTCTCTTTGTTCTTCAGTTAATTTAGGTGGTTTAAAAAATGTATTTTTAGTAGAAGTTTTAGCTTTAGAGGTATTATTCTTTTTATTTTTACTCAAACTAAAACCCCCTTTACTTAATTAAATTATTAGTTTATTTTTTGTTTAAGTAAACTAAATATATAAAAAATATACTTAAGTATATGTAACTTTTAAAATAAAAAAAGGAATAAACTTAATCTTAAAGCTTATTCCTCTTTCCTCTTTTTTTAATCAAACAAGAATTAAAAAATGATTAAAGAAATTAAAACACAAGTGTAAGTAAATAAAGTAAGTTAATGTTTAAAGTAGGTTCTAAACATATGAAGTAAAATCCTTATTTTTAATAAATACAAAAAAGACGAAAGAAAATTAAATAAGTTTTTACTTACTTACTTACATACTTACACACCTACATTTTATCACACTTTTCAAAAAATAAATGTTGCTTTTTTGTTGCTAAAATGTTGCTTTTTGTGTTATTTTCCCAATTTTTTCTTTATTTCCATATGTGTTTTGCGAATATACTGATATGAGTATCCTAAATCTTGAGCTATTTTTTTAAGTGATTTTTTTTCAATATAATGATTTTTAATGATTAAATACTCAAGATCATTACTTGTTTTGATAAAATCTTTTAGGTTTTTCTCAATAATATCTTTCATTGCTTTTAGTCCCGCCAGAGCTTTCAGCAATAAATTTATTGTTGTTTTTAGGTTGATAACTTCATTGTAAAGTTCTTCAGCTGTAAAAAAATTATTTCCTTTCGGTTCTCCAAAGATTATATCCTTTGGCATTTGTGGAGCTGATGCATCGATGATAAAATCTAACTTTATTTGAAAGAGTTTTACCTCTTGCGTTAAAATTAAAATATCTTTATCGAGCTTTTCAAAGAAAGTGATTATTTCCATATACCCCTCCTAAAAAGGTATATCTTCACCAGTTATACCGACACCACCACTATTTGCATTATGTTCTTGATTAAACTCATAAGGACTTACACCTGAAGCATTATTGTTATTTTCAGCTTTAGATAAATACTCAATTAAATTAACTAAAACTTTAGTGTAATACTCGGTCTTGCCATTTACATTAGCTGTGTTAATTTGAATGCTACCCTCTACTGCAATTTGACTACCTTTACGCATGTATCTTGCTAAATTATCGGCTTGAGTTCCCCACACTAGACAATTAATAAAATCAGTTTCCACATCTCCTTGTTGGTTTTTATAGTTCCTTGAAACTGCAAGCTGGAAGTTTACAAAGCTATTGCCTTTGTCTGTTTTCCTTAATTCTGGATCTTTGGTTAATCTACCTATTAAAATTACTTTATTCATTTGAGTCCTCTTCTTTATTTTCTAAATCTTTACTCATTATTTACCTCCCTCTTGTAAAGCTATAATTTCTTGTTTCAACTGTTCTACTTCTAATTTGAGAGTTTCATAATCTTGATAAAACTCTTCAAAATCTTTTTCAGCTTTGTCTAAAGCTCTTAAAGTTTTCTCATAATCTTGTTTTAGATCTAAATAGTCCTCGTGCCAATAAGTGAAATTATAATCTAAAGCTTGTAAAAACTTTTGGCGGAAAACTAATTGGTTTTGCCACCTAATATAATCATCACTTGCTTTAAAGTCAGCTGCTTTAATTTGCTCTTTTAATTGCGTGTTTTCTTCTGCTAAATAAAAGCATTCAGTTTCTAAAGCCGATACTCTATCTCTTAAAGTTGATATAAACTCACTGTGTGTTGTTAATAGTTCACTTTCATTTGCTTTAGCTTGGTTATCAGTGCAACCAGCTATAAACATTAAGCTAAAGAGTAAAATTAGGAATGTTAAAATGCGTTTACATACTTTCATTGCAATTTGCTCCTTTGATTATTCTTTCTATGTCTTGTTTTGCTCTTTCAATAAAATGTTTGTGATCTAAAACTTTATATAAGTTTTCAAGTCCTAAAGCATCTAAATCATATTTTATTTTATCACCAAAAGATACTGTGATTTTATCTTTTGTGCTTTTAAATAACTCATTATAATAAATTACTGCTGCAGCTTCTTCGCACTTGATAATACAAGTGTTATCAAATAGTTCATATTTTCCAATTACAATAGCTATGATTTTTCCCCCAGATTCATATTCAGTTGTTGTCATGCAATATCTATAGTTTTTTGATTTTATATAAGCTTTAATCTTCTCTATTTTTTCTAAAGATGTTTTTTCTTTAATATCTTTAATACTTGCCATACTCTATTCCCTAAATGCAACTACATAATTTTCATTTAAGCCAGTTTCAAAATCAATTTTAGTTTGATAATGTTTCTTGGCTTTTTCTCTTTGCTTATTAAGTAATTTCATTGCCCTTTTTTGTTTAATGCTTTGTCTTTCAAAATAGTGTTCGTATTCTTCTTTCGTAGCTATTTTGATGCCTTTTGTGGTAGATAAAATAACACCAAAAATGTTATCAGATGCTTTTAAAGCTCTTATGTCTTTAGTTAGCTGTCTTCTTTGATTAGTGTTATTAAACTCATAATTTTCTAAACTGCCATAAAGATCAGTTTCTAAAATAATTTCTCTTAAGTTTTTAAACTTATCTTGCTTTAGCAAATACCTATACAAAGCTACTTGCCTTTCAGTTAATAATTTGTTTTTTTTCACTTTTATTCTCCTTATAATTATTTTCCACGCTGTTTATAAAGAAACAACGCTTCCGTTATTTTATTCAACGCCTCTCGCTTTGAGTTGAATAACCTTTCTGTTAATATGTCATCTGGCAACGCGTAAAGCTTTTGTCTAATTACCAGAAGTCTGGTTCTGTCTGCTCCTGCTTCAATTTCTTTGATATAATCTCTTACAACTGTTAACATTTCGCCTCATCCATTTCAGTCAATAATTTGTTTTTTTTCACTTTTATTCTCCTTTTTAATTTCTTTTAATTTTTGTTTTTAATGGTTTTACAACCTAACCCCTATAAATGCTTTGCTTATACTCTTAAATTGATTACAAGCCAATTTTAAGGGGTTTTTTAATGTGTTTCAATTAAATGTTGATTTAGGTTAACGCCTATTTCAAAAAAATAATTATGCTGCCATTTTAGTTTCAATGTCTTTCAACATTTCTTCAGCTGTTGGTGCTTTCGTTTTAACTCCATAGACATTTGCATCTATCAACTCCAACACTTCTTCCATTGTCTTTTTAGCTGCGATTACGATAAATGTTTCAGTTTTCTTTTCGTAAATGCTTATGCAATAAAAACCTTTATTAAAAGTGTGATCACTTACTACAACCTCATATTCTTCATTGTTAAAACAAATCCTGTTAAAGGTTTCGTGTGAGACAGTCCATGATGCAATTTCTAAATCATTATGCTTGATATACCCAAGCAATTTCTTATAATCTTGTTTCTTTGTTTCCATTTTCCCTCCTAATTTCTTTAATCAAATAAGCTTATATAACCTACTCTCTATCAAATAAACCATTTTGTTCTTGGTAATCTTCTAATATAACCTCTTCATCATATAAGTCTTTGAAAAACTTTCTTAATTGGTCTTCTTTATCAAAATCATCTATTAAAGCAAATACAAACGCTCTTGATAAAACGCCATCATTATTCTCTTCCCCATAAATATCTAAAATAAAATATGATACTCCCTTTGTTGTTTTAAAACACTCTACTTGTAAATACCTAAAAATAGTTTCTACATATAACTTACCTCGACGTAATCTTGTATTATATCTTGGTATGCTCTCCTTAATGAAACTTTCTAATCGCTTTAAGCCTTGTAATTCTTTCTTTATTATCATAACTTTCTCTTTTCTTTAAAATTTCTTTAATCAAATAAGCTTATATAACCTATTTCTTTTTTCTCTAACTCATCAACTGTTAAACCAGTTAGCATTTGCTCTTTTGCTTTCCGATAAAACTCTTTATTCTTTTCAAAACCATAAGAATTACGATTTAATTCGTATGCAGCTCTTAATGTTGTGCCACTTCCAGGCAAACATCCAATTCTTTGGTGGCTTTTTTAATTATTGAATAACATATCTTCAAATGTTGGCTCATAATCTTTATGCTTATTGTAAAATAGTTTTTCAGTTGAATATGAACTTGTCCCACAACAACTG
>Ga0302245_1001319_pt1 | contig 17019 bp, 12 predicted proteins | sample AAG_UR_Thr_MG_FD_193512 | JGI IMG/M metagenome (GOLD analysis project Ga0302245, IMG submission 193512) | Enriched activated sludge microbial communities from anaerobic digester in WTTP, New Holstein, Wisconsin, United States - AAG_UR_Thr | ecosystem: Engineered > Bioreactor > Anaerobic >... | reverse complement strand
CCCGGGATGCTATCCCACATCGGTAATCCTTGCAATGCTTCCCCTTGCATCGGGGGGGCTCATGGAAGAATCCGTGATCGCCGACTCAAAGAGCGGGGTTACAGGCGCCGGCAGGAGCCTCAAGCTGGAGAATATCTTCGCCGAGTGCAACGAGAACATGAAGGCATACAAGATAGGCGAACACAGGCACGCGCCCGAAGTGGAAGAGATCCTTTCACGCGCATCGGGAAAGAATTGCTCTCTGACATTCGTGCCGCACCTCGTTCCTTTCAACCAGGGGATACTTTCAACATGTTACGCCAGGCTAAGGGAGCCGGCCGAAGCCGGCATTCTCCAGGCGCTTTACGAGGATTTTTACAGGGACGAACCCTTCGTGAGAATAATGGACTACGGGACGTCTCCGGCGGTAAAAAACGTCCTTAATACAAACTTCTGCGACATAGGAATCAAGCTGGTCAATGAAAGGCTGGCAGTGGTGATATCCGCTATAGACAACCTTGTGAAGGGAGCGGCCGGACAGGCTGTGCATAATATGAACCTCATGACAGGCATGGAGGAGACTCTTCCCTTTTTCAGGAAAATGTAGTACGGTACGGGCTTTTTTCTTTAGACCACGGCTTCTCTTTCCCCCCCTGATAAGAGGCGGGGGATGCGGTTTCCTTGCCTGCCCCTGCCGGGGTAAAAAGCTGACATGGTTAAAAATGAAAACGGTATTCCTTGACAGGGACGGCGTTATTTCTCAATTCACCCCCAACGATTACGTCAAAACCTGGAATGAGTTCAGGTTTCTGCCGGGCGCCCTCAGGGGACTGGGAATGCTTTTTTCCCACGGGTACAGGATAGTGGTCATATCCAACCAGGCCGGGGTGAGCAAGGGAATCTTTTCCATGGAAAACCTCAACGATATTACCCTGAAGATGGAACGAGAGGCAGAAAAAGCCGGAACCGTGTTTGCCGCCGTATATTACTGCATACACGCCCCCGAAGAAAATTGCGAATGCCGCAAGCCGCGTCCGGGACTTCTGCAAAGGGCAAAGAGAGAGCTGGGAGGGATAATATTCGGGGAAACCTTCTTCGTGGGGGATACAGATATAGACATTGAAGCGGGAAAGGCGGCCGGGACGAAAACCATCCTTGTCCTTTCCGGGAAAACCCGTACGGCGGAAGAAACTCTCGGATGGAAAGCAAGGCCGGATTTCGTGGCATCAGGGCTTGAAGAGGCCGCGGAAATAATCATCAGGCAGGACTCATCGGAAAAGGATGAAGGTAAAAGTAAGTAATTTATTCGGAGGGAATGGAAATGTACGATGTCATAGTCATTGGAGGCGGGCCGGGAGGATATCCCTGCGCAATCAGGTGTGCACAATACGGGCTTAAGGTTGCCCTGGTCGAATCGTGTGAAATCGGCGGCGTCTGTCTTAACAGGGGATGCATCCCCACGAAAGCGCTCTTCTCTGTATCAGCGGAGCTGGAAAAGCCTGGATTCAGGTCGATAGAAAAGAACGTGAGTTACAACTGGGAGAAGATTCTCAACGAGATAAAAACGGACGTGGTCATCAGGCTCCGGAACGGGGTGAATTTCCTTCTCAAGCAGAACGGCATAGAGGTTATCAGGGGAGAAGCCCGGATAAGGGATAATAATTGCGTCCAGGCAGGGGAAAGGGAGATTGCCGCGAAGAACATTGTCATAGCAACCGGGGCGACTCCATGCACCCCCGAGATATGCAGAACAAGTGACAGGACCCTGACAAGCGACGATCTATGGAAAATGGAAAAGCTCCCGGAAAGCATAGCGGTGGTGGGAGGCGGCGTGATCGGGTGCGAGTTCGCGTCGATACTTAACAGGTTCGGCGTCAAGGTAACGGTCTACGAGATGCAGGAAAATCTTATCCCGGGCGGAGAGGAGGAGATCACTGGACTTCTCAGGAAATACCTTGAAAAAAGGGGCATATCGATCCTGACGGGCAGAAGGATAGAGAGCATAGACGAGATACAGCAGGAGAAGATCCTCGTGACCGTGGGAAGAAAGGCGAACATACCCGATACGGGAAGCATAAGCCTGCCTCTCGAGAAAGGAGCCGTTTCTACCGACCCGTTCATGAAGGCCGGAGCGGAAAACATTTACGCCGTCGGGGATGTCAACGGAAAGTTCCAGTACGCATACGTGGCAACAAGGGAAGGAGAAACGGCGGCCCTCAACATCGCGGGCAGGAATGTTTCCATGGACTATTCAAACATTCCATCGGCTGTATTCACCGATCCCGAGATGAGTTTCTGCGGAATGACCGAGAAGGAAGCCATGTCCCGGGGCATCCAGGTAAAAGTGGGAAGATTCCCCCATGCCGCCCTCGGAAAAGCTTCTTCCCAGAAGAAGGCAGACGGGATGGTAAAGGTTGTTGCGAGGCAGGATTCCGGCGAAATACTCGGGATACACATGATCGGCACAGGCTCAACCGAACTCGTTTCCTTCTCTGCCCTCGCCATAAGCAGGGGAATGAAGACAGAAGACATTGAGAAGGTGCTCTTCTGCCATCCCACATACGCGGAAGGCATCATGGAAGCGGTTGAAGACGTCTCAAAGAAAAGCGTGCACCTGCCGCCAAGAAAATCCTGACGAAGGGAGAAGATCTTCCTAATTTCTTCTTCCTCTCCTCCGGGGGAGAGGACATGCCCGTCCGCAGCTTTAGCGGGGGAGGGGTGCTGGTGCGAAGAATAATGAGCACAGTATAGCACAAAGGGCGAGTCAGTGCCTGTCCACCGAAATTTTAACGTAGGCAGAAGCCCGTTGACCGAAGCCCGTAGGGAAAGAAGGGTGAGGGAATTTAGAGCATAACAAAAAAACAGAAGCATACCAGCATAAAAGCAACTAACCCCCTCATCCTGGCCTTCTCCCCCAAGGGTAGAAGGAAAAGATCCCTGTTACTTGCATGCTCTTCTTCCTCTCCTCCGGGGGAGAGGATTGAGGTGAGGGGGTCTTTTAATTTTTCGCCCTTTCACCCTCTGCCTACAGAAGAGAGTTATTTCCGACATAACCAACCTGCATTGTACTACAAACTTCTACGATAAACTTTAGGTTGGGGGCTTTTAAAATATATGAAGGCTAAAACCTTATGCTTCCAACTAACGAAACGGCGGCAGGATTTACTGATATTAAAAAATATGGTGTGGAATTACTTAAGAATCTCAGTTTAACATTTTGCCACTGAAAACCTTAGCCTGTATTAACCTCTTCTCTTAAAAGGACGTGGTTCCCACAAGCTTTGTATGAAATTAAACTGAAAAGAGAATCTTTCCTGCGGCAGAAATTCCTTTTTCAATATCCATGGGAAATCCCATTTCGGAAAGGCCGACACCTATGGATGAGATGGCGGTAAGAACATCGAAGTTGTCCTGCCAGCCGAGGTGGGATATCCTCACTATCCTGCCTTTCAGCATATCCTGTCCGCCTGCAACGGATACGCCGTACTTGCTTCTCAATAACTTCACCAGCTTCTCTCCGTCAACTCCATCAGGGAGAAGCACCGCTGTCAGCGCGTCGGAGGGGGCCTCTGAGAATATTCTCAGTCCGGACGCCTTGAAAGCCTCGCGGGTAGCCCTTGCCCTCAGGCTGTGTTCCCGCCATACGTTCTCTATGTCAGCCTGCCTGATCACCCCGAGGGCCTTCTTAAGGCCGGCAACCAGGGTAACGGGAATGGTGTAGGGAAAATCGCTCTTGGCAAGGGTTTTCCTGTACTTCCTGAGGTCGAAATAAAACTTCGGCATGGTTGATTTTTCCGATCTTGCCCAGGCCTTTTCGCTCACGGATATAAAGGCGAGGCCCGGAGGAAGCATCAATGCCTTCTGGGATCCTGTGATAACCACGTCTACCTTCCACCGGTCGGTTCGGCACGGGACTGCGCCAAGGGCGCTTATCGCGTCAACAACCAGTATGGTATCTTCCCTGGCGGAAACAGCCTTGCTTATCTCCTCTATGTCAAAATGCGTGCCGGTGGAAGTCTCGCAAAGGGTGGCAAAAACGGCCTTGGCGTCCGGGTTTTCAAGAAGGGCCTTCTCAACTGTTCCGGGGCTGAGAGTCCTGCCCCATTCCAGGTCTATCCGGACTATGTTCAGGCCGTAGCAGGAGGCTATCTCCCTGAACCTTTCACCGAACTTGCCGCCCGAGATGACTATCACCTTCTCTCCCGGGGAAAGAAAATTGACGAAAGACGATTCCATGGCGCCTGTTCCGGAAGAGGCCAGTATCAGAACATCGTTGGCAGTCTGGAAAACGTATTTCAGGTCCTCCAGCACGAGAGTAGCAATCTCCTTGAACTCGTCGGTCCTGTGGTGCATGACCGGTTGAGCCATTTCAAGCAGGATTTCTTCGGGTACCGATGTAGGTCCCGGCGTGAATAGTCTTTTCTTCAGCATTTGCTCCTCCTGTTGGGTTTGCAGACCGCCAGGACAATTCAACTTGAAGGATTTTCGGCAGAGGCGGATTTTTCTCCGTTTGCCCGTTTTTCCTTCTTCCATCCGATTATGGCAAGGTCTATAACCTCGTCTATTGTCTTTACCGCCGTTATCTCGAGATCGTCCCTGACCTTCTTTGGTATCTCTACAAGGTCCTTCTCGTTCTCGGCTGGAATTATGATCTTCCTTATTCCCGAACGGTGAGCCGCGAGGATCTTGGACTTAAGGCCGCCGATCTTAAGCACCTTTCCCTGGAGGGTTATCTCCCCGGTCATGGCAATGTGCGAATCAACGGGTTTGCCAAGGAGGCACGATATAAGGGCGGTGGATATGGTTATCCCTGCGGAGGGGCCGTCCTTTGGAATGGCCCCCTCTGGAACGTGCACATGTATGTCTATCTCCTTGTAGAAATCCTCAGGCAGTCCAAGGTCTCGGGCATGCGCTCTCACGTAGCTCAGGGCCGCCTGGGCCGATTCCTTCATGACATCTCCCAGCTGGCCGGTAAGGATGAGGCTGCCCTTGCCCTTCATGGTAAGCGCCTCGGTAAAGAGGATCTCTCCGCCATACTCGGTCCATGCCATCCCGGTGGCAACTCCCACCTTGTGTTCCTTCTCGCTTTCGAGGGATGTGAACTTTTCGGGGCCGAGGTATTTTTCAAGGCTCTTCACGTTTATCGTGTAGGGGCCTTCCCTGGATGTTTGCACGATCTTCTTTGTTATCTTTCTGCAGACGTTGGCGATCTCCCTCTCGAGGTTCCTGACACCGGCTTCCCTCGTATAATTTTTTATGATGGCTGAAATGGAGTCTTCCGAGAACTTAAGGTTAGTCTCCTTCAGGCCGTTTTCCCTTAGCTGCTTGGGGATGAGGAAATGTCTTGCGATCTCCTTTTTTTCCCACATGGTGTACCCGGGAAGGGATATGATCTCCATCCTGTCAAGAAGGGGTGCGGGAATGGAATACTCGGTGTTTGCCGTGGTAATGAAAAGGATCTTTGACAGGTCAAACTCTATCTCGAGGTAGTGGTCGGAAAAAGAAACATTCTGCTCAGGGTCGAGCACCTCAAGAAGGGCGCTTGAAGGATCTCCGCGGAAATCCTTTCCGAGCTTGTCTATCTCGTCAAGGAGGAAGATGGGATTATTGACGTTTACCTTCCTCAGGGACTGGATTATCCTTCCGGGCATCGAGCCTATGTAGGTCTTCCTGTGGCCTCTGATCTCTGCTTCGTCCCTCATGCCACCCAGGGAAATCCTTACGCACTTTCTCCCCATCGCCCTGGCGATAGATTTGCCAAGGGATGTCTTTCCGACTCCGGGGGGGCCCACGAAACAGAGTATGGGGCCCTTCAGCCCCACCGCCCTCTTCCTGACGGCAAGGTATTCAACTATTCTTTCCTTGACCTTATCCAGCCCGTAATGGTCCTCGTTGAGGATCTTTTCGGCATGGACGACATCCAGGTTGTCTTCGGTATTCTTCTCCCATGGAAGGCTTAAGAGCCATTCCAGGTAGGTCCTTATCACGGTGGCTTCAGGGGAGAGAGGCATGGTCTTTGAAAGACGGGAAAGCTCTTCGTTGGCCTTCTCCCTGGCGTTTGCAGGCATGGCCGTCTTCTTTATCTTATCCCTGAGCTGCGTTATCTCGTCGCTGTCGCCTTCCTTCCCGAGTTCCTTCTGTATCTCCTTGAGCTGTTCGCTCAGGAAATACTGCTTCTGGGTGTCCTCTATCTTCTTTATGACCTTGCTCTGTATCTTCTTCTGTACCTCGAGGACTCCTATCTCGCTGTTAAGTATGTCAATCAGCGCCTGGAGCCTCTGCCTGACCGGAAGAGTCTCCAGTATTAACGCCTTGTCCTTAAGCTTCAGGGGAAGGTATCCTGCTATGGTATCGCAAAGCCTTGATGCATCCTCAATGGAGGATATGGTCGAATAGAGTTCCTTGGGAACCGAGGTATTAAGTTCGAGGTACTTGTCGAGAAGTTCAAGAAGAAAACGCATGAGCGCTTCGTTCTCCTTGTTTTTCTCAGAGGATTCTTTTGTTTTTTCTATTGAAACCGAATATATCTTCTTATTCTTGGAAAAATCCTTTATGTATACCCTCTCAAGGACTTCCACAAGGATCTTCATGACCCCGGTCTGCTCCCTGACGCTCTGTATGATCTTGACTGCAACACCCACGGGGAAGACCTCTTCCAGCCCCGGGTCGTCAACCTGGGGGTCTTTCTGAAAGACCACCACGAGGTTTTCCTCGTTGGCAAGCGCCTCCTCCACAGAATTGAGAGAACGTGTCCTGCCCACGAGCAGGGGAACGACCATGTTTGGAAATACAACGAGGTCCCTGAGGGGTATTGCCGGTTTTATTCTCTGCTGGTTCTTTTCACTCTTTTTTAGTATGGCCATTTTTCCTTATCTTTGTGATTTTGGACGAATGTATTATCCTGTCGCCCAATCCGTATCTGACGGCCTCATCCGCGTTCATGAAATAGTCCCTTTCCGTGTCGGCCGCTATCGTCTTGACACTCTTGCCGGTGTGGATGGAAAGGGTCTCGTTTACTATGCCCCTGAGCCGCATTATCTCTTTTGTCTGTATGCCCACGTCAGTGGCAGTTCCCTCGGCCCCGCCCCAGGGCTGGTGTATCAGCACCCGGCTGTTGGGCAGAAGGCATCTCTTCCCCTTCGTGCCGCCCGCAAGGAGTATCGCACCCATGCTCGCCGCCTGCCCGATGCAGTAAGTTGCCACGTCGCAGGAGACGAACTGCATGGTATCGTACACGGCCAGGCCGGCGGTTATCGATCCGCCCGGCGTATTCAGGTACAGGTGGATATCCTTCTTATCATCCTCGTTCTGGAGGAAAAGAAATTCAGCTATGACGATATTCGCAAGGTGGTCGTCTATCGCCGAACCTATGAATATTATCCTGTCCTTGAGAAGGCGCGAATAAATGTCATACGCGCGCTCTCCCCTTTCCGAGTCTTCTATCACAAACGGAACGAGCTGGTTTTTCATTTTGTAAGTATCCTTTTTTCCTCGCCCGGCAGGATGACCTTTTCTATCACCTGGGAATTTTCCTTCAGGAAAGCGAAAGCCTTGTCTATCCTGATGTCGTCTTCTATTTCTGAGATTCTGCCGTCCTTCCGGAACTTCTCCTTCAGGTTGGCGGCGGGTTCTCCGACTGAACGGCCAAGGCTCTCTATCCTCGAGTCCACATCTTCCGGGGCCGCCTCTATCTTCTCGAGCTCGGCTATTTTGTCAAGGAGGAAATATTTCCTTATGTCGGCCTCTGCCAGCGGCTTGGCCTTGTCGAAAGCCTCCTGCGCCATCTTTTTCTTCTCTTCGTCCGTCTTCTCTTTAAGGTCCATCCTTCCAAGGTGTTCTTCCGCGTATCTTGCCGCCCTCTCCGTTACCAGCTTTTCTGGAACGCTGAATTCAGATTCCTTCAACAATCCTTCCCACAGTTCTTCTTCCTCTTCCATCGATGCCTTTCTCCTGCTGTAGCCTTCAAGCTGTTCCCTTATCTTGTCCTTCCATGCCTTCCTCTTCTGCGGATCTATCACGGCCGACTTGAACTCGGGCCTCTTTTCCCACTGTTCAAGCACTTCGTCAACTTCTTTTTCAGCCACGGGCTCAGGCTTTCTCTTCCTGACCGGGATACTCTTGTACTTCCTTATGACAACGTCCGGCTTAACCTCGGTGTAAACCTTGAATTTCAGGCCGGCATCTTCCAGGCTGACGTCGTAAATGGACGGTTCGACGATTGCATTTATCTTCTTTTCCCTGATAGCGTCGTAATAAAGATCGGATATGAGCCTCTTGAGAAGGTTCTCCCTTATATCATCGGCAAACCTGGTTACTATTATTGCCTCCGGGACTTTCCCCTTGCGAAAACCCGTCACCATCGCTTCTTTCTGTATCTCGCCGATTATCTTCTTCCTTTCCGAATCAACCTTCTCTTTGTCCACTTCGAATACCAGTTCCCTTCCGAGCTTCGATTTTTCTATGACTTCAACTTTCATTTTTTCTCCATTTATGAATTAGATGAAAATAAAGGTCCTGGGTTTCATTTTCCCCAAGAATTAAGAGTGTGTACACCGGCAATCGTACCTAAGGCAGCCGTTTTGGCATGTTGTATTTTGTATCATGCAACGCATCCTGCCGTCATTCCCTGACTACTGCTTACGGCAGAGCGGGGTACGGGAATCGAACCCGTATAATCAACTTGGAAGGCTGATGTTTTACCATTAAACCAACCCCGCTTGAAAAACGGTACGGCCCGGCTCGTGCCGGGCGGCCGGCAGAATAGCCTTAAGAAACAAGGACCTGCCGGATAAAACACATTGCAGTTACCGCGACCTAAGAGCCCGGTAACCTTCGCCTTTCATAAGTGGGCAGGGGAGGATTCGAACCTCCGAAGGCGTAAGCCGCCAGATTTACAGTCTGGTGCGATTGGCCACTCCGCAACCTACCCTTTGCATTATATTGTAAATGCCCGTTCCGCCGCAACGATTGTATCCTTTGAGACCCTCAAGGAAATGTGGGCACCTTCCACGATGGTTCCGGCTTTTCGTTCGAGACGAACATGCTGTCCCCATACGGCCTTGGTTCCCAGTTCTATAGTGTTGGCTCAAGGATAATTAACCATCACGCACGGAACAGGCAATTATATTTTACCTTCTTTTCCAAAAAATGTAAAATATATCACGGCAGTCTGAAGATTTACGGAAAAGAGATGCTCTTACATACTAAGAACTCACGAGAAACCGTCGAGCTGGGAAAGAGGATCGCCGGTATATTGAGGCGGGGAGATATCGTTGGATTCACGGGAGACCTCGGAAGCGGCAAGACAACGATGATAAAAGGCATGGTGTCCCGCCTTACCGGCATGAAAGCCAAGAGCCCCACCTTTGTCCTGGTCAACGAGTACCCGGGCAAGGTACCCGTTTTTCATTTTGACCTTTACAGGATAAAATATACAGAAGAACTCTCATCCATAGGGTGGGAAGAATATATCGGCAGGGGTATAATACTTGTCGAATGGGCCGAAAGGATAGAAAAGATTCTGCCGCCGGGAACCATTTTCGTGAGGATGGAGATTGAAAACGGGAAGAGAAAAATAAAGATAACCGGGCTGAAGGGAAGGATAGAGAATCCCCATCCGCAAAAAAAGTCCTGAAGATTTGAAGCTCTTGCCCCGGAGGCCATGAAAAAAAGCCGGATGCAGCCACCACGGTATAGCCGGTGGAACCAAAAGGCACATCCTGGCAAAACACGACTAACATGCCTTAGTCGGCATCCAGGGGCAAAGCCCGTAGCTTTCCGAGAAGGCGGGTAAAGGAGAAAAATGACAAGCAAAGAGAGAATATTGAGAGTATTGAACCACAAGATCCCTGACAGGGTGCCCGTGCATGATTCGGTCTGGAGCGCGACGGCCGGCAGATGGCACAGGGAGGGAATGCCCCAGGACATGTCCCCTGAAGAATACTTCGGTTACGAGATCAGGAATTTTGGATGCGACCAGACCCCCAGGTTTCCGGTGAAAGAGGTTGAAAAAAACGAAGAGTTCATAATAACGACAACTCCTTTCGGGGGCACCAGAAAGAACCACAGGGATTATTCAACCACGCCCGAGATAATAGACTGGCCCATAAAAACAAAGGAAGACTGGAAGGAGATCAAGAAAAGGCTGCTTCCCGACATGTCAAGGGTGGACTGGGCTTCCGGCCTGCAGGCGAACATGTCCGCAAACCACGCCGGAAAGTTTACCTGCTACAGCTGCGTCACGGGTTACGACGCCCTGCAGAATTACATGAAATCGGAGCAGATATTGATAAGCATGGCCGAGGATCCCGGCTGGATAAAGGATATGATAATGACGATCACCGAGCTTTCGATCGTCATGGCGGACCTTATGATAAAAAACGGATACAAGTTCGACGGCATGTTTACGTATAACGACATGGGTTACAGGAACGGGCTGCTCTTCTCCCCTGATACCTACAGGAAAACACACTACGAGGCCGACAGGCTTCTTTACGAATACTTCCACTCGAAGGGCATGAAAAACATACTTCACAGCTGTGGAAACGTCACTGAGCTTATACCTCTGCTCATAGAGGTCGGGCTCGACTGCCTTCAGCCCATAGAGGTTAAGGCCGGTATGGATATCATTTCCCTGAAAGAGAATTACGGAGACAGGCTTTCCTTCATGGGAGGCATAGACGTAAGGCTCATGGCTGAAGCCGGCCCGGAGGCAATCGAGGAAGAAATACGGATTAAGTTCGAGGCGGCAAAGAAGAATGGCGGATACATATACCATAGCGATCATTCGATACCCAAGAACGTTTCGTTCAGCCAGTATTGCAGGGTAATTGAACTGGTCAAAAAGTATGGGCAATATCCTGAATTCGAAGAAACCATGAAAAACGAAGCCGTCTCCGAACCACCGGCCGAAAGCAGGGAGGCCCGGAAAGGAAAGGCGGGAAGGAAACGGAAAGAGGAGACAACGGCCCCGGATGCCCCGAAGGAAACTCCGGCGGAGGAAAATCCGAAGCCCGTCAAAAAATCCGGACTCTTCGGCAGGAAGCAGGGTGAAAAAGACGCATCCGTTAAGAAACCCGAACCGGAAAAAGAGGTAAAGGCTGAAAGCGGGGAAGGAAGGAAAATGAGGCTTCCTTTCGGACGAAAGAAATAGCGCATCTCTCCTCAGACCTTTCAGGATGCCCGCATTTTGGGCCAAAGGGATTTAAATGGAAAAAGCAGTGGGGATCGACCTCGGGGGAACTTTTATAAAGGCAGGACTCACGGCGCGTGACGGAAACATAATAAAGAAGGAGAGTTTCCCGACCCTTGCAGAAAAAGGAAGCAGGGATGTAGTGTTGAAACAACTTGAGAAAGCGATAGATTTCGCGCTCGACGGGACAGGAGGCAAGGTTAAGGGGATAGGCATAGGAACCCCGGGAGTAGTCGATGACAGGGGTTACGTTTTTGATTCCCCGAACCTGCCCGGATGGGAAAACCTGCCTCTTAAGGATATATTCGCTGAAAAGTATTCTCTGCCGGTTGTCGTGGAAAACGATGTCAATACGATAGCCTGGGGGGAATACCTTTACGGGGCAGGCCGCGGAAGTAATACGATGATATGCGTCACGCTGGGGACCGGCGTGGGGGGAGGAGTCGTTAGCAACGGAAAGCTTCTCAGGGGAATGAAATACTCGGCCGTTGAGATAGGACACATGACCATTGACCACAGGGGGCCGCAATGCAAGTGCGGCAACTTCGGGTGCATAGAAAGGTTCGTCGGCAAGGATTACATAGTCGAAAGGGCGATAAGGGCGATAAGGGACGGCCGGGATACCCTGATAAAGACTCTTGCCGGCGGGATGATGGAAAATATCACTCCCAGGATGATAAAAGAAGCTTACGCCCTGGGAGACCAGGTTGCCGGCGAAATACTCCTGGACGTCGGCCTGTGCCTCGGGGCGCTCTTTACAAGCCTTGTCAACCTGCTGAATCCCGAGATCATTGTCATAGGGGGAGGAGTCTCCCAGGGAGCCGACCTGGTTTTCGAAACGATAAGAAAAACAATATCTGAAAGAGCCATGAAAAAGCTGGCTGAAAATGTCAGGGTCCTTCCGGCCGGACTCGGCAACGAAGCCGGCATCGTGGCTGCGGGCGCTCTCGTATTCCAGGAGTAAACCTTCCTTAAAATTCCATGAAGATATTATATTTCGGATGCGATTCGTTCGGCATACCTGCTCTCGGGAAGCTTTCCGCATCCCACGAGATAACGGCAGTGGTGACCTCTCCGGATAAACCGGCAGGGAGGGGCATGAAGGTGTGTTCCGGCATCGTCAAGAAGTGGGCACGCAGCGCGGGAGTGAAGGTTTTGCAGCCGGAAAAGCTCGACGGGAAATTTGCAGAGGTGCTGAAACCCATGGAAATAGACCTGATACTCCTTGTATCTTACGGTAAGAAGCTTCCCGCCTCCATACTCGGGATACCTTCTTTTGCGCCGATTAACGTCCATCCTTCCCTTCTTCCGGCCTACAGGGGGGCCGCTCCCATGGAATGGGCGCTGATAAACGGCGAAAAGGAAACGGGGATAACGGTAATAACCATGAGCAGGGAGATTGACAAGGGATGCATCCTTGCCTCCGAAAGAACCTCCATCGGAGAAAACGAGGATATATTCGAACTTAAAGAAAGGCTGGCGGCCATTTCGGCGCACCTGCTTCCCCGGGTTATCCGGGAGATCGGGGAAGGAAGGGCAAAAGCGGTTCCACAGGAAGGCAGGCCGTCTTACACCAGGAAACTGACAAGGAAGGACGGGCTGATAGACTGGCAGAAATCATGCGAGGGGATACACAACCTCATACGGGGTGTTAAGGAGTGGCCCGGAGCGTACACGTTTCTGCCTGATCATGCAGGAAGCCGGTGCCTTAAAATATTCTCGAGCGAAAAGAACCGGCGGGATGGACGCTGCGGGAATCCCGGCGAGATAATCTCGGTTTCAGACCGGACGCTCGAGGTCTCGTGCGGCCAGGGAAGCCTCTTTATAAAAGAGGTTCAGGTGGAAGGCAAGAAAAAGATCATGGCCGGGGACTTTGCCAGAGGTTACAGGATAAAAGCCGGAATGGTCTTTTCAAAAGGCCGGAACTGCCCAGATGGACAAAATTGAAAAATTCATAGCTCGCCTGAACTCTTCTGAGTCGGCCGAAAACATTGCCTCCTTCAGGATGGTTGACGAAAAGGAAGGAGAAACCTTTCCATTTCCGGATTCGGTTGACCCCAACCTGAAAAAACGCCTGTCTGAGGCAGGCATTGACGGCCTCTATTCCCACCAGGCAGAGGGAATCGCGCATATCGGGCAAGGAAAGAACATCATAGTCACGACCCCGACAGGAAGCGGCAAAACCCTCGTGTACAACATTCCCGTAATCTCGAGGATAATGGAGAAAAAGGGAAGCAGGGCCCTATACATCTTTCCGACCAAGGCTCTCGCTCAGAACCAGCTCAGGACAATAAGGGAACTCGGGGATATCTCCGCGGAGATATATGACGGTGATACCCCGGGAGATGCGAGAAGAAGGATAAAGAATTCTCCGCCCGACATAATCCTCACCAATCCGGAAATGCTGCATCTCGGGATACTTCCTTTCCATCAATACTGGAGAGGCTTTCTCTCCCGGCTCGATTTTGTCGTCATTGACGAGGCCCACTCCTACAGGGGAATCTTCGGTTCCCACGTGGCCCACCTTGCAAGGAGGCTGAGGAGGATATGCGGACATTACGGCAGCAGCCCTCTTTTCGTGCTGCTGTCCGCAACGGTCAACAAGCCAGCCTGTTTCGCGGAGAAGCTCGTTTCACTGCCTTTTGAAAGCGTAGAAAAGAGCACGGCCCCCGAGGGTAAAAGGTATTTCATCTTCATGGATCCCGGGACAAAATCCCCATACTCCCTTGCAGTCAGGACATTCTCGGAAAGCATGATGTCAGGGCTTTCAACTATACTCTTCACAAGAAGCAGGAGATCCTCCGAGCTCCTCCAGATGTGGGCGCAGAGAAGCCTGTCGGGGATGGAGGAGAAGGTATCGGCCTACAGGGCGGGATACCTCCCGGAAGAAAGGAGAGAGATAGAAAAACTCATGTTTTCCGGCATGATGAAAGGGATCATATCCACCAGCGCGCTCGAGCTCGGCATAGACGTCGGCAGCCTCGATTGCTGCATACTTTTCGGGTACCCCGGCAGCATGACAAGCACGTGGCAGAGAATCGGGCGGGTGGGAAGGGGAAAGAAGAATTCGATAGTGGTGTTCATAGGCCTTGAAGATGCTCTCGACAGGTATTTCCTCAAGAAGCCCGATGAATTCTTCTCAATGGGTTTTGAAGACGTTATCATCAACCCGGAAAACCCTGTAATCCACATGGAACATCTGAAGTGCGCATGCTTTGAACTTCCCATCGAAGAAAAGGATTCGGCATTTTTCGGGGAAAATATGCATGGCATGCTCAGGGACGGTCCTTTTGCGATGACCCCGGACAGGAGTCGTTACTGTTACATCGGCAAACCGCCTCACAGGCAGGTCAACATGAGGACTTCAGGCGAAGCCTTTGCCATCGTCGAGGCGGGAAGCGGAAGAATAATAGGTGAAACGGAAGGAAGCAGGATATTTTCCGAATGCTACCCTGGAAGCATATACATCCACCGTGGAGAAAGATACGAAATAACCTCTATAGACATCGAAAAAAAGATTGCGGAAGCGGCAAGGACGAGGGCGGATTTTTACACCCAGCCAAACTGGTGGGAGAAGATAGAGATATTAAAACATGAATCTTCTCAAAAGGCCGGGTTTGAAATCAAGCTCGGTTCCATAGAGGTTACAACCCAGGTTACCAGTTATGAAAAGAGAAGCGAAAAGGATAAAAGCCTCTTATCCACCCACCAGCTAAGCCTGCCGCCGCAGAAGTTCCAGACAAGGGCGATGTGGCTGGAGATCCCGGGAAAGACGGTTCTTCGCTTCCAGGAGAAGAATCTAGACTTTCAGGGAAGCCTGCATGCCATGGAGCACGCAATCATAGGGATATTCCCCCTTGTCGTGACATGCGATCGGCGGGATATCGGGGGATATTCCTTCTATTTTCACCAGCAGACAAAATCTCCGGCAGTCTTCATATACGACGGATACCCCGGCGGAGCGGGAATCGTTGACCTCGCATATGAACGGCAGAAGGCCATCCTCGAATCGGCGCTTGAAACCGTCAGTTCCTGCAGGTGCGAGGAAGGCTGCCCTTCATGCATACAGTCTCCAAAATGCGGCAATAACAATAACCCCCTCGACAAGAGGGGCGCCATATTCCTTCTCGGCCTGGGCAGGGGCGGGAGCTTCGTCCCGCCGGAGTGAAACCAGGGAAAAGCTCAGGGAAGAGAAAGGAAGACATGGGAATACGGCCCAAAAAAGGGAGGAACATGAAAAACCTAAGAAAGAGCGCCGGAGATTCAGGATGGTTCACGGAAAGCAGGTTTGGCCTCTTCATCCACTGGGGGCTTTACGCCCTGCCAGCCAGGAACGAATGGGTCATGCACAACGAGGGTATACCGCCGGAAGAATACGAGAAAAAATACTTCCGCCATTTCGACCCTGACCTTTACGATCCCGGACATTGGGCCAGGGCCGCGAAAAATGCAGGGATGAAATACTTCGCCGTGACGACAAAACACCACGACGGGTTCTGCCTCTGGGATTCAAAACTGACCGGATACAAGGCCCCGGCATCCCCTGCGGGAAGGGACCTTCTTAAGCCCCTGCTGGAGGCATTCAGGAAGGAAGGATTCAGAACCGGGCTCTACCACTCGCTTCTGGACTGGCATCATCCGGATTATGTCAGCGATCCGGCAAAACACGATATGCCGAAATACGTGGAATACCTGCACGGACAGGTAAGGGAACTTCTGACAGAGTTCGGCGTCATTGACCTCCTCTTCCTCGATTTTTCCTCAAGGAAACCTGATGGGACAGGAAAGACGAGGGAGGATTGGCAGAGCGAAAAGCTGTACGACATGATAAGAAAGCTCCAGCCCGGTATAATGCTGAACGACAGGCTCGACCTGGAAGAGGGATGGGACATAAAGACGCCTGAACAGGTTCAGCCGAGGGAATGGGTGGCGATAAACGGTCAGCCTGTCGTGTGGGAAGCCTGCCAGACCTTCTGCAACTCGTGGGGTTACCACAGGGACGAATCCCCGTGGAGGGATACTGACGAGATCGTAAGAACCCTCGCAGACTGCGTGAGCAAGGGAGGCAACCTTCTTCTGAACGTCGGTCCCACAGGAAGGGGTGAGCTTGACGAAAGAACGCTGAAAAGGCTCGAAGGAATAGGACGATGGATGAAAAATCACGGAAGGGCGATTTACGGGTGCACGAAGGCTCCGGAGGAATTCAAAAATCCCGCCGACTGCAGGCTTACTTACAATCCCGTGAAAAAGAGGCTTTATGTCCATTTATTCGCATGGCCTTACAGGCACCTCTGCCTCGACGGGACTGCATACTCTGAAAGGATTGAATACGTCCAGCTCCTCCATGACGCCAGCGAGGTTAAGACTGAACTCACCGGAAACGGTCCGGGTTCTCCATTCAACGGGACAAAGGAAGAAAAGGGAGTCAGGCTGACCCTTCCCCTGAAAAAGCCGGATACGATCCTGCCCGTACTTGAGATTTTCCTGAAGTAGCTTCTTCACGGGCAGGAACCTGGAGAAAAGAATTATCCTTGATTTTTTCCATGGATTTGCGTATAATTGTTTCTTCATTGGAGGAACAATGTCATTAATAGTGCAAAAATACGGGGGCAGCTCCCTGGCAACAACAGAAAATATAAAGTACGTCGCAAAAAAAATCGTAGATCGCAAGAAGCAGAAAAACAAGCTTGTGGTCGTTGTATCCGCGATGGGCAAAACGACCGACAACCTGATAAAGATGGCGGAAGAAGTACACCACTGCCCCCCCGAAAAGGAGATGGACATACTTCTTTCCACGGGCGAGATGGTATCGGTTGCAATGTTATGCATGGCTATCGAGGAGATGGGAG
>Ga0302245_1001297_pt1 | contig 17309 bp, 15 predicted proteins | sample AAG_UR_Thr_MG_FD_193512 | JGI IMG/M metagenome (GOLD analysis project Ga0302245, IMG submission 193512) | Enriched activated sludge microbial communities from anaerobic digester in WTTP, New Holstein, Wisconsin, United States - AAG_UR_Thr | ecosystem: Engineered > Bioreactor > Anaerobic >... | reverse complement strand
CCGAGACCCCCCGGGCCCCCTCTTCGGGACCAAGCCGGCTTTCCTCCCCCAGCAGGGCGGCCTCGTCGGAGGCAAGGTCCTCCCAATCGTAGCGGAGGAGCCCCTCTTCCTCCCGGGCGTCCCCCAGGGCGTCCCGGAGAGCCTCCCCCACCAGACGGCGGACCTCCAGAAAGCCCTCCTCCCTCAGGAGGTGCGGAAAAAGAACGCTGGACAGGTTGCGGGACAGCCGGACCCGGCTGGAAACAACCACATCCCCCTCGGGGCCGGGTTCCCGATACCAGGAGGGAGACCGATGGGACTTTCCGAAACCCGTCACTCCCTGTCCCCCGGAGCCTCGTCGATGAGGAGGATCTTGTCCCGGAGCCGGGCGGCGAGCTCGTAATCTTCCCGCTGCACCGCCGCGGCGAGCCGCGCTTTCAGATTCTCCCGGTCTATCATGAAGGCCGTCAGCGACTGGACCCTCCGGGGCAGTTTACCCCGGTGTTTCTTGCCGCCGCCGGTCTTCAGCAGTTTGACCATTTCTTTTCCGAACACGGAGTAGCAATTGGCGCAGCCCGCCCGCCGGTCGGCCCGGATCTCCCGGAAGCGGCTCCCGCAGGCGGGGCAGGTCTTGACTCCCGCGGTCTTCACGCCCGGCAGGCGTTCGAAAAGACCCTTCAGCAGCCAGGCGACCCCCTCCTCCGGAGTGTCCCGGTCCCCGATGATGCCTTTTTTCCGGGCGCAGGACTCGCAGATGCGGATCTCCCGGGATTCGCTTCCTATGATCTGCCGTATCCTGACAACGGCATTTTCTTTGCCACACAATTCACATGTCATGTCGCTTCCTGGGGCGCCTCGCGGGCCCGGCGCCGCTCTTCAAGATAGCAAAAATCCCCCTCCCCGGCAAGGCGGGGGCCGGAGCGGCGGGCATCAGCGGCGGCGCCGCGGCATCCCGGCGGCAGGCGCCGCGGCATCCCGCGGAACCCGCCGGCCTGGATCCTGATCCCAACAGCCTGTCCGCGGAATCCGCCGGCCTGCCTCCTGATCCCGGCAGCCTGTCCGCGGAATCCGCCGGCCTGGCAGAGGGCATCAGCGGCGGCGCAGGACCTCCAGCGGCCGGACCCTGCCGGCCCCCCGGGAGGGAAGATAGGAGGCCAGAAGGCTCAGCAGCAGAGAGAAGCCCGCGGCGGCGGTGACCTCGAGAAAATCGATTTCCACCGGGATCCGTTCCAGGTAGAACCGGGGGTCCAGCAGAGTGACGCCTCCCCCCCGGGGGAGGAGGAAGAGGACACGCCCCCACCGGACCAGGAAATTCATCAGCCCCTCCACCCCGGCGATGATTTCGTTGACGGAAACCGAGATCGCCAGCCCCGCGGCTACTCCCAGCAGGGTTCCGACGAGCCCCACGGCGAAACCCACGGCCAGGAATATCCGGGAGATATCCCGGGGCCCCATCCCCAGGCTTTTCAGGATGGCGATATCCTCCCGTTTTTCGATCTGCAGCATCACCAGGGCCGAGGAGATGGTGACGGAGGCCACCGCAAGAATCAGGGCCATGATGAAAAGAAGGAGGTACTTCGTCGTCCGGAAAGACATGTACTGCCCCTTCTCCAGTTCGAACCAGGAGTAGACCCGCAGCCCCGGGGGAAGTTCCCGGCGGATCTTTTCCATGGCATCCCCGATCCCGCCGAAGGGGTCCCGGATCTTGATCCCCAGAATGCCCCGGGACGTCTCCCGGGACATGATCCTCTCTCCCCGGGACAGTGGAATGTACAGCCAGAGCTTGTCCAGCTCCTGGTACCCCGTGGAGACCACCCCCCGGACGGTGAAGCTGGTCACCCGGGGAAGCAGCCCCCCGCCATCCAGCGTCCGGACCGTCAGGACCTTGACCTGATCCCCCACCTCCAGCGAGAGCCGGCGGGCCAGTTCGGTCCCCACCACCGCCGAATCCGGTCCGGAGAGATCGAAGGAGCCCGCCCGGATCTCCAGATACCGGCGCAGCCCCCCGTCCCTTTCCCAGAGGTCCTCCGGAACCGCCCGGATGGTCACCCCGGTCCTGCCCCTGCCGGAATAGGCCAGGCCCAGCCCCTGACGCTCCGGGGTCATCAGCAGAACCTCCCCCCGGTCCCGCAGACTCCCGGCGATCCGGGAGAGTTCTTTCTCCCGCAGGTCCGAGAAGGGGAGGATCTGTAGATGGTAGGTCCCCAGTTCCAGGTACCGGGCGGTGATGCCCCGGATCATCGCCCCGGAGACCTCCATCACCACGATGAGGGGCACCAGGCTCAGCGCCACGGCGACGGCGGCGCCGCGGATCCGGCGGACCGAACCTTTCCGGGCTGCCAGGAGATAACGGCCGGCCACCGTGAGGGGAGCGCGGTTCATATCCGGGACAGCTCTCCCCGATGCAGCAGGAAGCGCAGGTCACCCCGGGCGGCCAGCGCCATATCATGGGTGACCAGGACCAGGGTCTTTCCCCTTTCCCGGACCAGGGAGAACAGAAGCTCTTCGATGACCCGGGAATTGCCTTCGTCCAGGTTGCCGGTGGGTTCGTCCGCCAGGATGAGAAGAGGGTCGTTCACCAGGGCCCGGGCCACCGCCGCCCGCTGCCTCTCTCCCCCGGAGAGCATCCCCGGATAGTGGTTTCTCCGGTCCCTCAGACCCACCCGCTCCACCAGAGCCTCCGCCCGGGGAAGGGCCTCCCGCCGGGGCACCCCGGCGATGAGGGCGGGCATCATGACGTTTTCCAGAGCGGTGAATTCCTTCAACAGAAAGTGAAACTGAAAGATGAAACCCAGGAAGTTCCGCCGGTACCCGGTGAGGGACTCCTCGTCCAGGCCTCCGATCTCCCGGGCCCCCACCCGGATGGAGCCGGAGCTGGGGGCGTCCAGACCGCCTATCAGGTTCAGCAGGGTGCTCTTGCCGCAGCCGCTTTCGCCGGTAACCGCGGCGATGCAGGCCCCGGGGAGGGAAAACGACACGTTCCGGAGGATTTCCAGGTCTTCCGAGGAGCTGGAATAGGTCTTGCTCACCCTTTCCAGGACGAGAATCGGATCAGTCATGGCGCAGCACCTCCGCGGGCCTGATGGACGAGACCCTGCGGGAGGCGAAACAGGCCGCCAGAATCGACGCTCCCAGGGCGACACAATGGATGAAGAGGGCTTCGGACAGGTACGTCCGGGAAGGAACCTCGGAGAGGTAGAAGTAGGCCGGGGAGAACAGCGATACCGGGCCTCCCAGCCCCGAGGGGATGTAGGGACGGAGCAGGGTGTTGATCAGGGCGATGCCCATGTTCAGCGCCCACTCGGTGACGGTGAAGATCTCGTTGACCCGTCCCGCGACCAGAAAGCCCAGGAGCTGGCCGAAGAAGGTCCCCGCCAGGCCGATGAAGAGTCCCTCCAGCACGAAGACCAGCCGGATGGATCCGGGGTCCGCCCCCATCGCCTTCAGGAGCCCCACCTCCTCGGTGCGCTCCAGGACCGATCGGCGCAGGGATTGGTGGATGTTTCCCGCCACGACGACGAAAATCAGGCAGATCAGCAGCATCATCATGATTTTTTCGACCCGCAGGGCCCCGAAAATGGCCCGGTTGTACTCCCGCCAGGACAGGACCTCCGCCTCCTTCCCCGCCGCCGCCTCCGCCGCCCCCAGGACCGCCGCATCGGAGAATCGGTTCCGCAGTTTCACCCCCACCATGGACCCCGGGCCTCCGTCCAGAAAGGTCCCGGCATTTTTCAGGGAAACGAAACCCCAGCCCAGATCGTATTCGTAGTATCCGCTCTTGAAAACTCCGGCGACACGGAAAGACAGGTTCTCCGGCCGCAGGTCCCCGAAGTCCGCCCCCGCCAGATTCAGCAGGCTCACCTCCCCGCCGGCCCCCACACCGAGGAACCGGGCCAGTTCGGAGCCCAGCACCACCGATCCCGGGCTTCGCAGATCGAAATCCCCGTCCACCATGGTCAGCCTTTTCCGGAGGTCGGGATCCAGGGCCGCGATGTCTTCCGGCAGGGCCCGGAGGACGCAGACCAGGGGATCGGGATAACGGCCCCGGGCCAGGGTCTGCACCTCTGCGAAGGGAAAGGCCGCCCGCACTCCCGGGGTGGAGCGCAGGCTCCGCAGGATTTTCGCAACGGGCTCCCGGGAGCCTTCGATCCGGATATGGTAGGAGTCCAGCTCCAGGATGGCGTCGATGGTGGTGAGCTGCAGGCCGTTCATCACCGACAGCACCGCGATCAGGGTCATCACCCCCACGGCGATGCCGGCGGTGGACAGCAGCGTCGCCGCGTTCCCCCTCTCCTTCCGGCGGCTGCGGAAATACCGGGCCGCCACGAGGAGCACCCAGAACCGTTCCGTCATTCTTCTCCGCCCCCCACCGGCTCCCGCCGCGTCTCTTCCCCGTCCCGGTAGTGGACCCGGAGGAAGACCTGCCCCTCCTTGTAAAACTCCTCGACCCGGGAGCGGTCCGGGGGGGGATTGTACAGGACGGCCTTTTTCAGTTCCCGGTTCCGGGTGTAATACTCCGCCGTCAGGTTTCCCCTATCGTCGTGCCGGTACTCCCAGAGCTGCACCCCTCCCCGGTGCCGTCTTTCCTTCCGGGCCAGACGGCCCTCCCGGTAGGTGAAGAGAGTCACAGCCACCCGCTCGCCCCTCTCCAGCAGGGTTTCCCTCTCCGGCCGCCCCTCCCGGTCGTAGAGGAGCCGGGTCTCCCGGTCCGCCGAAAGGTCCCGGGCGACCCTCTCCGTCAGGCGGTGGGGCGGGTCGGGGGCATACAGGAAATCCACCCGCTCCCGGATTTTTCCGTCCCGCCGTTCCTCCTGGAACAGAAGGCCGCCCCGCCGGTCGTATCGGAAGAAGATCTCCGTCCCCTGGTAGGAGTGCCATTCCTCCCACGGAAGCCCCTCCAGGGTGGTGAACAGGGAGGTGTAGATTTTTCCGTCGGCGAAGTGTCTTTGGACCCCCCGGAACTCCCCGGTGGGAAGAAAGAGGTAATCGTCCCGATACCCATCCTCCCCATCGGGTCGGGAGAAGCGCACCGCGCCGGGCCGGTTCTCCCCGTACTCGAAGAGAAACCGGCCCACCGGCCGGCCTTCCCGGTAAACCAGTTCCTCTTTCAGCAGGCCCGAGGCGAAGTAGCGCCGAACCGCATCGATCTCCTCCCCGTCCCGGACGGTTTCCTCCGTCAGCTCTCCGGTGGGGGAGAAGACCCGCTCCCAGCGCTTCACCTCCACCCCCCGGGCGTCCCGGAGACGGCGGACCTCCTCCCCCGGAGAGCTTTCCACGCTCAGAGTGAACCCGGCGCCGGAGGGCCGGTCCGGTTCCAGCGGTTCCCCCAGGGCCATCCCGGCGCTGTTGGAGGCGTAACGGAGTGTCTGGGGGAATATCGGCGCGGAGGCGCAGGCGGCCGCCAGCAGGCAGAGGGCGCCCATCCTGGCGGCGGGCGTCATCCTGGGGAGTGCCGACCGCGGCGACGCGGCCGCCCGCGGACGGATGGCGCCCATCCGGGCCGCGGGCGTCATCCTGGGGAGTGTCGACCGCGGCGACACGGCCGCCCGCGGACGGATGGCGCCCATCCGGGCCGCGGGTCTCATAGTCCTCCGAGGAGGTTTTCGATATAAACGTCCCGTCCGGCGGGGACCAGGTCCCCCGGCTTTTCTCCGACGCCCAGGAAGGATATGGGGATGCCCAGTTCCCGGGATATGGCCACCACCACCCCGCCCCTGGCGGTGCCGTCGAATTTCGCCAGCACGATGGAATCCACCCCCACCGCCTCGTGGAAGATCTCCGCCTGCCGCAGGCCGTTCTGCCCCGTCACCGCGTCCAGCACAAGGATTTTCCGGTAGACCCCGTCCCCGATCCTTCCCCGGACGATCCTGTCGATTTTTTGCAGCTCCCGCACCAGGTGGCTCTTGTTGTGCAGCCGGCCCGCAGTGTCCGCCAGGACCAGCCGGTCTCCCCGGGCGGCGGCGCTCTCCACGGCATCGAAGATCACCGCCCCGGGGTCCGCCCCCGGATCCTGCCCCACCACCCGCAGCCCCAGCCGGCTCCCGTGCAGCTCCAGCTGCTCGATGGCCCCGGCCCGGAAAGTGTCCCCCGCGGCGAGAACGATATCCCGGACGCCCTTCTCCCGGCGGTAGTAGTCCGCCAGCTTCGCTATGGTGGTGGTCTTGCCCACCCCGTTGACCCCCAGGACCAGGAAGACATTGAGCCGGTCCGGGTCCACCTCCAGGGGCCGGAAGACGACGTACTCCCCCAGCAGGGTCCGTAGCAGCGGGAGAATGGCCTCCCGGGTCCGGGCTCCTTTTTTGCGGGACTCCTCCCGAAGGGAGGCGACGATGGCCCCTGCCGGGACCGCGCCCACATCGGCCTCGATGAGAAGATCCTCCAGATCCTCGAAAAACTCCCCTGCTCCGGCGTCCCGGCTGAAAAGCTCCTTCAGTTTGTCTCCCAGGCTCCTCAACATCCCGTCATCAATCCTTTCGCCACCTCTCGGGGTGGCGCTGCGACTCTTCCCCGGTGTGGATGTAATCGAACAGTTTCTGGACCGCGTTCACCAGAAGGGAACCGCTGATGAACAGGCTTCCGAAGTAGGCATGATACAGAAAGTCCGCCTTTTCCGCCATCCCCCGGGCGACCCGGGGGTCAGGGGAGGGCCCGGAGAGGTACTGCAGATACCCGAAGACCCGGTTTTGGTAGAGCCCGTTCAACAGAACGGGCGCCGGCACGCTCAGCACGAACCAGCCGAAGGCCCGGTAGAAACTTTTCCTCTTCGACTCGATGCGTTCCTTCCAGGGGAAGAGGTCCCGGGGCAGCCGGTAGGGTCCCGGATCGCCGTCCCGGGCTGAGGCGTCCCGGGATGCCTCAGCTCGGGCCTCATCGTCCCGGGCCGATGAGGCCCGGGACGATGAGGCCCGGGGAGGGAAAACCAGGGCCAGGGACTTGTGGCCCTGCGCCTCCAGCCGGAGGATCTGGGAAGGCCCGTCGCCGGAGAGATCCAGCGGCGTCGAACCCATCCGGAGAGCTCCCAGATAGGCCGCCGCGCCCGGGGGATCGGAATCCACCCGCAGGAGGGCGGGGTCCATGGGAGTCAGTTCCACACGCCTCTCCTCCACCGCGAAGGGGGCCAGCTCCAGGGTCTCCTCCCGGGAATGGTGCCCCGGAGCGGCCACCCGGATCTGGTAGGCTCCGGGCGCCACAAAGGCCAGCCGCCCTTCTCCGATGCCGATGAGGACATCGTCGGCGAAGACCTCCGCGTCCTCCGGTTCCGCGCTCACCCGGAGGAAGGCCCATGCCCTCCCCGCCACCGCCGTGGCCAGGCCGCGGAACAGGTCCGCGGCGACCCGGTCCGTATCTCCCCGGGAGCCGGTGGCCCGGGCGGAACCGAGGGTCAGTCCGGAGGATGTTCCGTACAGATAGGCCGTGGCGGTGAAAAAATCTTCCGTCTCCGCGTCCACGGTTCCGTGCACCAGGTAATCCACTCCCGCCCGCTCCGCCGCCCGGGGCGGATGGATCGCCGGGGGCAGGAGCAGTTCCCCCTCCCCCTTGGGGGCGGAAAAAACGAGCATCCTCTCCCGGCGCACCGCCACGTCCCGGGGATTCAGGAGGTCCAGATCCCGGAGCTTCATCCGGGCGGCCTCGATGGACGCCTCCAGAGATGCCCGCCCCGCGGGCTCCCGGTGGGGGAGGGATCCGGAAAAAAGAAGGGCGCTCCGGCGGCTCTGCAGATCGTCCAGGGACATCAGAACCGTCCGCCTGGCGGCCGCCACGGCTGCGGCCGCCAGGGCATCCCTCTCCGGGTCCCCCACGTAATGGGCCGGGATCTCCGCGATCTTCTCCGCCAGCAGCCGGGCTATGTTGTCCCCCAGGTAGGTGTCGGGGACAGCCTCTCCCGAAAGTTCGAACCGGGCGACCCCCAGCAGGGCTTTTTCCGCCTCGTCCCGGGGAGGGAAGACCTCCGCGGCGCCTGAGCCTTCGGAAGATCCCGGCGGCGGCGGGGGAACCGTCTGGGCCGGCGCCGGGGAGACGGCGAGAAAAGCGATCAGGATCAGCCCCGAAAGGGGCGGTCTTTTTCCCCCCATCCTCAGGCCCTGTTTCCCACCCTCCAGTTGAACCGAAGGTACTCCTCGATGAACTCGTCGATTTCCCCGTCCATCACCGCATGGACGTTCCCGCTCTCGTGCTTCGTCCGGTGGTCCTTGACCAGGTTATAGGGGTGAAAGACATAGGACCGGATCTGGTTGCCCCAGGCAATCTCCTTCTTCTCCACCGCCTTTTCCGCATTCTCCCGGTCCCGCTCCTCCCGGTAATAGTCATAGAGCCGGGATTTGAGGATCTTCATCGCCGTGGACCGGTTTTTTATCTGGCTTCTTTCGTTCTGGCACTGCACCACGATGCCCGTGGGGTAATGGGTTATCCGCACCGCCGAATCGGTCTTGTTGACGTGCTGCCCCCCGGCGCCGGAGGAGCGGTAGGTATCCACCCGGATGTCTTCCGGCCGGACCTCCACGTCGATCTCGTCGTCGACGATCGGGGTCGCGTAGACCGACGCGAAGGAGGTGTGCCGTCGGGCGTTGGAATCGAAGGGTGAGATCCGCACCAGCCGGTGAATGCCCGTCTCCCCCTTCAGGAAGCCATAGGCATACTCCCCCATGATCTGCAGGGTCGCCGATTTGACCCCTCCCTCGGCTTCCTGGATATCCAGGATTTCGGCCTGAAACCCCCGCCGGTCCGCCCATCGGGTGTACATCCGCAGCAGCATGCCCGTCCAGTCGCAGGCCTCCTGGCCTCCCGCTCCGGAATGGATGGTAAGAAAAGCGGGACCCGGGTCCATCTCGTCCCCCAGGAGTTCCAGGATCCGCAGCCGGCCGTAGAGGGCGGCGTTTTTTTCCCGGCTCTTTTCGATATCCCCCAGCAGCGCCGCGTCCTTCTCCTCCTCCGCCAGCGCGTAGAGTTCCTTCAGATCCGCCATGGAGGCGACGAGCTTCTCCCAGGGCTCGATCTTTTCCTTGAGCCGCTTCAGCCGGGTAAGGGAGCGCTCCGCCTTCTCCCGGTCGTGCCAGAACTCCGGGTCTGCGGATTCCCTCTCCAGATCCTGGATATCGACCCGGATTTTCTCCGAGTCAAAGATGCCTCCAGGTATCCAGTATCTCCTCGTCCAGGTCGGCTATGAGTCTTCCCAAATCTTCGTTCACCGTGTCCTCCCGTTTCTCTTTCATGGTACCGAAAAAATAGCGGAAAAACAATGCGCCCTCCCTATGGACGGGGGGAGAAACGGCCGATTATCATGAATGGTATGAAGAAGAAACTCGTCCTGCTCATCCTGGCAGGCCCCATGGTCGTCGCGGCGCTGCACCCCCAGACCGGGGCCTACGCCCCCTTCGTCTCCCGGCTCAGGACTGCGGTCCGGGGCCCGGAGGTCAAAATTTCCTGGAAGGATGCGGCGGACCCGGCGGAGGGGTACGTGATATACCGGCACACCCGGGAAATCCGGGAGGAGAGTTTCAGGGACGCGGAGCGGGTGGCCCGGGTGGCTCCGGGGGTGGAGTATTACATCGACGCCCCGAGCCGGCCGGGGAGGTACCACTACGCGGTGCTCGCCGAGACGGGGGGAAAGGTTTTCGAAACCTTCACGCCCTTCCAGAACACCTCCAGCAAGGCGGTTCCGGTGCTGTCCACCCTGCCCCCGGCGAAGCTGGCGGCGGTGGTGTCCCGGCTGCGGGCCCGGGCCGATGGGGACGGCATACAGGTGGAATTTTCCGCCGACCGGGCGGACCGGGAACTCCTGACCTACCGGAGCACCTCCCCCATTCTGACCCGGGAGCGGCTGGGAACCTTGAAGCCCGCGGCCCGGCTGAAGAGTTCGGAAACCCGGTGGACGGATTATCCCGTGCCCGGCATCCCCTACTACTATGCGGTGCTGGACGCGGAGCTGGGGGAATCCGGCGGCGCGGTCCTGGCGCCCGGGTCAAACGCCACCGTGGAGGGGGCGGAAATTCCCCTGAAAAACGGCCTTCCGTCGGAGATTACGGTCCCGCCGCGGGAAAGCCCGCCCCTCTTGGGTGAGGTCCCGCCTTCGCAGGTCTCCGGAGACCCCCGGAAAACCGCAGCCCCGCCTCCGGTAATTTCCGCCGGTCCCCCGGCGGCCCCTTCCCCCCGGCCCCTGCCCCTGCCCTATCTCATCCTGACCCGGAAGGTGTCCGCCGAGGGGGACCTTCCCGAAAGGCCGTCGTTTCCGTCCCCCCGGACCATCCAGCCGCAGGCGGCGGAGGCGGCGGCGCGGGCGGCGCGGAGAACCTGGAAGCCGGCCCCCCGTCCCCTGGGTTCGCAGATCCTGGAAGCGGACCGGACCCCCGGCCCGGCCCGGGAAGATTACACGCTGAAAACCATCCTGGACGGCCCTTTCCGGGAAGGAAAATGGGCGGAAACGGAGAAGCTTCTGGACCACTACCGGGTTCTGAACCCGTCGGCGGAAGCCCGGGCCCGGGCGGGCTTCTACCGGGCCCAGACCTACTTCCGGCAGAACCGCTTCCGGGAGAGTTTTCTGGAGTTCCTGCTGGTGCGCGACCGGTTTTATCCGGACGTGACCCCCTGGCTGGACGAGATACTCCTGCGACTGCGGCTCGCGGCGGATCCTTCCTGACGCCGCCCCTGCAGGATCCGCCCGGGGCGGCTCCCGCAGGGGCGGCCCCCCCAGGGGCGCGGCGGCCGCCTCCATGGGGGCGTACATGGTGTCCTTGCAGAAACGGCTCCTCCAGGGGCGCGGCGGCCGCCCATTTCTTCCGCGGCGGGCCAGACCGGAGCTAAAGCAGATCCATTTTGAGATTCAGCCGGTTTTCCCAGGACTCCTGGGGATCCAGAACGAGCTTCCATCGGGCGAGAAGGCAGGAGGACTGGTAGATCTTCCTGAGACCCTCCCGCCCCGGAGACAGGGTTTCCACCGGCATGCTCCAGACCTCGGCGGGCTCCAGGGTGGAGAAACTGATGGCGGCTTCGTTGCGGACATCCTCGAAGAGCAGCCCGGAGGTTTCCCCCAGATCCATCTTTTCCGGACTCAAGGGGACGCTTTCCCCCTCCCCGGGCCGGTAGATCCGCAGGGCGTCCACATCCTTCGACGGAAAGGAAAGGTTTATCTCCGAGGCAAAGATCAGGGAGACCGGATCGGGCCCGGGGTTCTTCACGGTGTAGTAGAGATTGATGGAGGCCCTTTTAAAGATGTACTTCTTGACGATCTTCAGGGGGAAGCCTCCACTCCCCCCGGGGGGGCCGCAGTGTTCCAGGACCAGCTCGCTGTGCTCCCGGTCGCATTTGATCACGTCGAAGGGGGCGTCCACGAAGGACCAGTCCGGCGCGGCGCCGGAGGCGTCGAAGTCGTCGATGGTCACCCCGGGGGGGATGACATGATCGATGAAGGATCGGCGGGAGTAGCTGTCGAAACTCCGGGGGTCCCCGCCGGGCCCGTGGAAGACCTCCCGGTACCGGGCCATGGTGTCCAGGTAGTTCCAGGAAACCGGCAGAAAATCCAGTTCGAAGAGCTGGCCCCCCAGGGTGTGGATGTACGCGTTCATCTCGTTTCCCTGGTACAGATACTCGGTCCGCAGATCCATGTCGAAATCCGCGGTCACAATGGAGGGGATGAAGACGCCCCTCTCCCGGGTCACCTTCTCGGCGCTGATGAGGGACGCATAGGCGGACTTCCGGAGGGCGTTGTCGTAGATTCCCCCCGCCGGCGCCGGCCAGTAAGCCGCGCCGTTCTGCCCCTTCCAGAGCTCCTCCAGCGCCGAAGCCTTGCGGTACTTGTCGCCCCTGATCTGATTCACCAGAATGTGGGTGTACTGCATCTTGGCGTACAGGAAGTTGCTCTCGGGGTAACGGGTCAGAAAACGGCGGAAGAAGCCGTTGCAGGACAGGATATTCGGCGCCTTGTCGTGGTTTTTCAGGATCTTCCGCGCTTCGGTGTAGTCCGTCCACTGCTCCGGCGGCAGCGCCAGGGATAGAAGGTCCCCCCGGGACCCGCTGGGAAAGTAGGCCTTGCGCCGGGGAAGGGATTGCCGAAGATGCCGGCCGGGCTGAATGGTTTCCAGCCAGTCTCCCGCGTCCCGGAGCAGCCGGAACAGGTGTTCGATCCTCTTGTCGTCGAAGCAGGCGGCCCGGCTTCCGGGTCCTTCCCCCAGCAGCGCGCCGTCTATCAGAACCGTCACCAGCCGCTCCTCCCGGTGGGACACCAGGGCCCGCAACGAGGCCAGCATCTCCTCCGGCTCGGGAGGGCAGAAACGGCGGGAGAGATCCTCGAAGAGAGGAAACACCGTGATCGTCTTTCCCTGATCCTCGGTGATGCAGGGTGCGAAGCTGTCCGCCGGGGGGATTCCCGCGGAGCGGAAATGGTTCTCCCCCAGGAAGATGTAATCCATGCCGCAGGTGCCCAGGGTCGAGACCAGGGACGGCTCCCACTCGGTTTCCGCCAGCCAGCCCCCCCGGGGCCGGCGGCCGAAGCGCTTGCGGAGGTAGGTGGTCATGTTCTCGATCTGTCCCAGCCGGTCGGACCGGGGAATGACCGTCAGAATGGGGTCGTGAAAAGCGCCTCCCAGAAGTTCGATCTGTTTACGGGCCGCCATCTCCGACAGGACATCGGTGAACTCCGGGTGCCTCTTGTCCAGCCAGGCCAGCAGGGTGCCGGAGTACTGGAGGGTGAAGGAGAGTTCGGGAAAGGTGTACATGAGACCCAGAAGGGGCTTGAACGCGTTCTGATAGAGGGTTTCGGTTTCCGCCTCGGTGAGGCCGATGGAGATGGAATTGTATGTTCCGATGATGAGCTTAAGTTTTGGCATTTTTTCCCATGGCCGGAGGAGCGCCGTTGGAGACGATGCACTTCGGATCGCAGGCCAGGACGGCCCCGTTCCTGTCCCCCCGCCGCCGATAATTTATCCGCGCCAGATGATCATCCACCTCGAAACCGCCCTCCGGGGATCGTTTTTCGCAGGCCCGGCAGGCGGTGCAGCCCACCGAACAGTAATCCGCCGTGGTCTGCCCCCTGTCGGTGGAATTGCAGGCCACGAAATAATCCGCCGTCTTCGGAATCCTGCGGAGCACTCCCGTGGGACAGACGGCGAGGCACCGGCCGCAGAGGTCGCACCTCCCGGGATCGACCCAGAAGACACCGTTCCGATCCCGGACAATGGCCTCCCGGGGACAGACCTTGATGCAGCTCCCCTGCCCGAGGCAGGAGAACCTGCAGGCCTTGCTCCCCCCGAAAAGCATGTGGAGCGCCCGACAGTCATCTAGGCCCGAATAGTGAAAAAGGCGCTTCGTCTCCGCGTCGCCTCCCCGGCAGTGGACCTGGACCATCTCCTCCCGTGTATAGCTTATCTCGATTCCCAGGATTTTTGCCAGTTCATTTTTCATTTTTTTCCCCCCGGGGGCGCAGAGACCGGGGTCGGCTTCCCCCCGTTCCAGCGCCTCCCCGAAAGATGAGCAGCCCGGGTAACCGCAAACCCCGCAGTCCAGCCCCGGAAGGATATCCCCGGCCCTGACCGAGCCGCCCGGCTTCCTCCGGGACGGGAAAAACCCCAGCCCGAAACCGAAAACCGCCCCCAGCAGGGTCAGAGTCGCCTGGGCCAGCACGATGTTCAACAGGACGGCCATGGACTCTCCTTAACCGAAGAGATTCTTCAGCAGCGCCCGGTCGAAGGCCATGAAGGCCAGCGACATGAGTCCCGCTGAAATGAAGGTGATGGACACCCCCCGGAAGGGTTTGGGAACCCATTCCTTGCGCAGCGAATCCCGGAGCGCCGCCATGAGCCCCAGGGCCAGGAAGTAACCGGCTCCCGCCGCCAGCCCGGCGACGATGCTCTCCGCCGCGCCGTACCCGTCCCGGACAACCACCAGGGCTATCCCCAGAACCACGCAGTTGGTGGTGACCAGGGGCAGAAAGCCTCCGAAAACCGCGTGCAGCCCCGGCGAGGCTCTTCTGACCGTCTCTCCCAGAAGGCGCACCAGAGCGACTGCGATCAGAACGAAGGACACCGTCTCCAGATAGGTGAGCCCCAGCGGCAGCAGCGCCTGGTGGTACACCGTCCGGGCCGCCAGGGCCGACAGGGCGGAGACGACGGTGATGACCACCCCCAGACCCAGGGAGGTTCCGGGGCTCCGGGAAACCCCGATGAAGGGACAGATGCCCAGAAGGCGGTTCAGGGCAAAATTTTGAACAAAGACGAAGGTGACGATGATTCCCACATAGCTCATGACTCTCTCTCCCCGGTTTCCTCGTCGGAGACCAGACGATCATACAGGGCCTTCAGGTAACCCGCCACCAGAAAGGCCCCGGCGGCGAGACCGAATACCCGGACGGGGTTTTCCGACAGCAGGGGTATCACCAGGACCCCCCGGAACGGGCCGACGGCGAAAAGGGTGATGGTTCCCGCCCCCAGGACTTCCCTCACCAGCGCGATGAGGACCAGGGCGCAGAAAAAGGAGAACCCCGATTTCATCGCATCCACCAGGGATGCCCCGGGAGGGTTGTCCTGGGCGAAAATCAGGACCCTGCCCAAGATGAGGCAGTTCACCGCCGTGAGGGGAAGGAAGATTCCCAGATTCTTCGAAAGCCCTGGAGCGTAGGCCCGCAGAAAAAGATCCACCACCGTGACATAGGAGGCGATGATGACGATGTAGGCGGGTGTCCGGAGATTCTCCGGGACATGTTTTCCCAGCAGGGAGACGGTAAGGCTCGACAGGGCGAGGACCAGAACCACCACCGCACCCAGCCCCAGGGCGTTATCCACCCGGGTGGTTACCGCCAGAGCGGGACAGAGTCCCAGAAGCATGGCGAAAACCGGATTCCGCCGACTCATTTCACCCCTCCCTGGCGCCGGACGAACGAGGCGCCTTCTTCCAGAGCCCTGCCGATTCCGATGAACGTGATTGTGGAGCCCGTCACCGCGTCCAGGGCTTTCCGGGACAGCATCGCCTTACGGACCGGCACCGGCTTCGCCGCCCCCCTGCCGATGAACCCTTCCATGTATCCGGGTCCCTCGGCCCTCTTGCCCATTCCGGGAGTCTCCCGGCTGTCCCGGAGGACCACGTCCAGGATTTCCCCATCGGTTCTGTAGGCCGCCAGGAGCGGAAGATCCCCGCCGTAACCGGAGCCCGCCAGCCGAAGGATGTAGAGCGTCGGTCTGCCCCCCTTGTCCCGGACGGCATGGAAGCCCCGGACAGCCCCGGAGACCCCTTCGGTGGATTCCCGGTCCACCGACCCGGAGCCGGCCATCCGGGCCAGATCCCGGCGGAGACCTTCGGTGGCGGCGGCCGCTGCAGTCGGCGCGGTCAGAGTGTGTGCCACTCCCAGGACCAGGGCTGATACCAGACAGATCAGGGCGAGTTTTCCCCCATCCGCGACGGCTCGGTTCATGGCGCGGTCTCCTTCCCGGCCCCGTACCGGACGGGCCCGGTGAATTGGTTGATCAGGGGCACGAAGATATTCATCATTATAATGGCGAAGGAGACCCCCTCAGGATAGGAGCCGTATACCCGGAACAGGAAGGTCAGGCATCCCGCCCCGGCTCCGTACAGGATCCGTCCCCGGCGCGTCAGGGGGGATGTGACCGTATCGGTGGCCATGTAGAAGACCCCCAGCATCAGACCCCCGGTGAACAGATGAAACAGGATATCTCCGGTGAAATACTCTCCCCCGAAGGGGAGTCCGCCGAAGACCCAGACCAGGAGGGCGAAAGCCCCGAAGTAGGAGGCGGGTATCTCGGGGTCGATGACCCGCCGGGCCAGCAGCGCCACGGTGCCCGCCAGAAGCAGCAGGGCGCTGACCTCCCCGATGGATCCGGGGATGAACCCGAGAAAGATGTCCACATACCCCTGGGGCAGACTTATCCCGATCCGTTCCAGGATCCGGCTGTTGAGCCAGTCGGTCACGGCGCTGTCGGTGAGGCTCCGGGGAAAACCGTTCTGGCTCAGGTACTCCATCGGGGTCCCCGCGGTGGTGGCCGCCTCCAGAAGGCCGGTCTTCAGGAAGCCCAGCGGCGTGGCCCCGGAGACCCGGTCCGCCCCGCGGAGAATGGAGGGGAAACTGAAGAGGGTCATCTGCCGGGGCCAGGAAAAAAAGACGAAGACCCGACCCGCCAGGGCGGGGTTCATCCAGTTCCTGCCCAGGCCGCCGAAGGTCCATTTGACGACCCCCACAGCGAAGAGGGAGGCTGCGGCGGGAATGTACAGCGGCGCCGCCGGCGGCATGTTCATTCCCACCAGGAGGCCGGTGAGGAAGGCGCTCCCGTCCCACAGGGTCAGTCCCGCTCCGGCGGCCAGGGAGAAGGCGGCCTCCGCCGCCAGCGCGGTGGCCAGGGCCGTCAGCAGCACCGCCGCCGCTCCGGGACCGAAGATGCCCACCCCCCAGACCGCCGCGGGAAGAAGGCAGGCCGAGACGGTCCACATGATGCTGATGGTGGAGCCCTCTTCGTGGATCTGGGGCGAGCCGCCGACGGTGAGGAGTTTTCTTCCGCTCATGCCGCACCCCCCCTCTCCAGGGAAACCGCCTTTCCCACCCGCAGCCCCTGAACCAGCGGAATCCTCGCCGGGCAGACATAGGCGCAGCAGCCGCATTCCCGGCAGTCCTTCAGGCCCTGGCCGAAGGCTTCCCCGTAGGCGCCGTGGTCGATGAGCTTGAACAGGTTTGTGGGGTCAAGCCCCATGGGGCAGGCCTCGACGCAGCGCCCGCAGCGCAGGCAGTTCGTCCTCCGGGAATTCCGGATCTCCCGGGAGGTGAGGAACAGAACACCGGTGGTGTTTTTCGTCACCGGCGTGGACAGGTCGAAGATGGCCGATCCGGTCATGGGACCGCCGATCACGATTTTTTCGGGCATCTCCACGAAGCCTCCGCACTCCTCCACCAGGTCCGTCAACGGCGTCCCGATGCGGACCTTCAGGTTCCCCGGGTTGCGGATGGCCCCCCCCGCCACGGTCAGGGCTTTTTCAATGACGGGCTTCAACAGGGCCACCGCCTCGTAGACCGCGAACACCGTCCCCACATTGGAAACCACTGCTCCCACGTCCAGCGCTTCGCCTCCGGAGGGAACCTCCAGCCCCGTCAGCGTCCTGATCATCTGCTTCTCGTCCCCCTGGGGGAACCAAGACCCCACCATCGCAATCTCCGCCCCGAACTCGGCGGCCTTCGCGGCCTGCCCCAAGGCGTCCAGGGCGTCCTTCCGCGACTTGTCCACGGCGATCAGGATCCTCCGGGGATCCAGGATCTTCGCGACGATCCGGGCGCCCTCCACGATCTGGGGGGCCTTCTCCAGCATCAGCCGGTGGTTCGCCGTCAGGTAGGGCTCACACTCGGA
>Ga0302245_1001288_pt1 | contig 17402 bp, 8 predicted proteins | sample AAG_UR_Thr_MG_FD_193512 | JGI IMG/M metagenome (GOLD analysis project Ga0302245, IMG submission 193512) | Enriched activated sludge microbial communities from anaerobic digester in WTTP, New Holstein, Wisconsin, United States - AAG_UR_Thr | ecosystem: Engineered > Bioreactor > Anaerobic >... | reverse complement strand
TACAAACAACTACGGTTTTATTGTTGATTATCTTGCTGAATACTTGCGAGAGATGCGGAAAAGAAGTTTTTCAGATGCAATTGATAAATATTTCAGATTGGGCAGAGATTTGAACCAGAGAGATACAATTGCAGTAAGGAAAACTGTTTCAGGTCTTTTAAAACTGCTCTATCCAAACGGAGAATATGATAAACCGGCTGTAGAACGATGCTTGAAATATGCCCTTGAAATGCGCCGCAGAGTAAAGGAGCAGTTAAAAAAAATAGGGGGTATGGAATTTTACGATGTCCATTTCAGCTATGCCGATAAAGAAACAAACGAAGACCAATATGTTTCAGTACCGGAACAAGGAGGTGGAACGCTTATCCCAGACGGCCCCATGAATCCCGGGATTGTTCATACGGTTTCCTTGGGTAGCACAGGGCATCTCGGACTCTATCGAATAGAAGTACAGATGACTCCTGGTAATGGCACCGTAAGATTTTCAGGCGCCGGTTCAGACGTTAAAGCAAAAGAAAGTCTAAGAATTGCTTTTGATTATTTTAGGGCTAATGCTTCAAGAATCAGCGTTACTCCGAAGGCAGGCGACCATAACTACCACATACATGTTGTTGAATTTCATAATGCCGGTTCAGCGGAAGGATTAACCTTAACGACAGTAGTAGCTTTGGCATCGGCTCTGACGAAAAAACATATCCAATCTCAACTTGTAGTCTTGGGCAGCATGAGTCTGGGAGGTAATATCATCCCTGTAGAAAATCTTGCTGAAGCATTAAGGGTCGCCCTTGATGCCGGAGCAAAAAAGGTGCTTATCCCGGCAAGCAGCGTGGGGGATTTCCAGACTATCCCCGGCGAACTCCTTGCCAAATTTCAGAGCAGCTTCTACGCCGATCCCATAGATGCTATCTTCAAAGCAATGGGAGTGGAATAATAATTATGTTAAATCAATCTTTCTCAGCAGAAAATTTCAGAAGAATCTTTGATTTAGAGAATAGGAAAGGAGTTTTTTTAGAAGGCAAGTATTTCCCACAACTGAAGGATATCACAGAAAAGATAAAAGACTGTAACAAGAATATTAAAAGGGAAAAAAAAGAAAAAGTATCCAATGGTAATGATGAATTAAAAAAACTGTACGAAGAAAGAAAACTATTAAAAAAAGAAAAAGAAAGACAACTTAATAAAGAATTACAAAATATAAGTGAAAATATAGTTGCAAAGGAATTTAGGATTGAGATGATCAAAAAGGATATTGCCAACTCAAAATCACTTTATTTAGCAAAAGATACACCGGAGAATTATTTTGCTATCAAACAGTTGCAAATTAACTTTTCTCGTTCATTTATTGTAAAACAGTCCAATAGGTCTCAAATAATAAGTCAAGTTAAAATTTTATTGGATGATAAGCTTCCTAAATTCATACTAAGGACAGATATAGATGACTTTTACGAAAATATTCCGCATGAGCGCCTTTTCCATTTGATAAGTAATAACCATATATTATCACCTTTTTCTCGAAAGCTTTTAGGACAAATACTGCACAAATACCGTGAGTTATCAGGAAATAGTAAAGGTATTCCTCGAGGTGTTGGTATAAGCGCCAATCTTGCTGAGTTGTATATGCGAGATATTGATAGTAAAATTGTATCCCTATTTGGATTAATCTATTATGCTCGGTATGTAGATGATATTATAATAATATTCGCTCCAACATTAGATAGTCCAAGTAGAAAATATCTGGATGATATAAAAAATATTGTTGAATTCAATAACGAACTAAAATTAAATGCTACAAAGACAAAATCTTTTGATCTTATTAATACAAAAGGAAGTTACGAATTAGAATATTTAGGTTATAAAATATCATTTGGCAACGGTCACACTAAAACACGTTTGACTAATAAGAAAATGCAAAAATACAGAGGGCGTCTTGATGCAACCTTCAAAAGCTATTCAATTCTGAGCAGAATAAATGAAAAAGAAGCAAGGAAATATCTTGTTAAGCGATTGAGATATTTAACTGGGAACACTCGATTAAAAGGCAACAAAAAGAATATTCTTATTGGCATATATTATTCAAATTCGCAATTGACTGAAAAAAATGATTTGTTTGATCTCGATAAGTATTTGGAAAATAAAATTAAAAATGAAATCAAAATTTTTCAATTACAGCAAAGGCTTAGAAAATACAGTTTTATGGATGGTTTTAACAATAAGCATTTTTCACCGTTTAAGACAGAAGAACTTAAGGAAATTTTGAAAAGTTGGGACTAAAGTGAAAAAGTTAAAAAGGCGAATCAAAATAAAAAAGGAAAAAGTAATATTGACAGATATCTTACCATATGAAACTCCTGTTACATTCTCTAACAAGCATTTCTATCGTTTTCTTATAAAACATCAAGTGCAAATCGATGATGGGAAAATTTGCTGGAGAGGGAATAATCATTGCTTGGAGTTAATTATAAGACTACTTTTCGGCTTCAATAAAAACAAAACAATTACATGTAATAAGATTAAAATTAATTCGCGTGAAAAAAAAGATGTTTGGACCATTCCCTTCACGTATAGAATCCTGCACAAAGCTGATGATTTCAGAGAATTAGCAATTATTCACCCAAAGAATCAATTGGCCATGATTGAATTCTATGATAAATATAAGGAACTCATTTTATATTATAGCAACATAAGTCCTTTTTCAATCAGAAAGCCCCATAGAATAGCTAAGTGCACATATTATGAAGATAAAACACATATTAAAGATTTAGCTTATGACCACGAATATAAATCTGCAGAAGAATTCGACAAAGAATACGAAAACCTGAAAACTTATTTTGCTTATAAAGAAATTAGCAATGTCTATAAGTTTTATGAGTCATATCAATACCATAGATGCGAAAAAAAATATGATAAACTTTTTAAATTTGATATTTCAAAATGCTTTAGCAGTATTTATTCTCATTCTATTACCTGGGCGCTATTAAATAAAGATATAGTAAAGGATAAACTTAGCGAATCAAGAGGAACGTTCAGTGGAAAATTTGATGTTATAATGCAAAATTTAAATTACGGGGAAACAAATGGAATAATTATAGGTCCTGAGTTTTCTAGAATATTTGCTGAGCTAATACTTCAAAAGATAGATTTTAACGTAATGCAACATTTGAGGGACAATAAAGATAGCAAAAATAAAGGATTGGATTTTAAAACTGATTACGAGATATTCCGATATGTTGATGATTATTTTGTTTTTTTTAATAAAGAAGAGGATAGAATACGCATAATGGATGCATACAGGTTTTACTTAATGGAGTATAAATTATACGTAAACGATTCAAAATCAGTACTATTTGAAAAACCAATTATTACAGATATTACAATTGCCAAGCAAAAAATTTCTGATTTGTTAAATGAAGCCCTCGTTTATAAGCGGATTGAAGAGAAGAATCAAAAAGACACTGAAAATAATGAAGAAGAGGAAAAGCAATATGTTTTTTACGTTAGTTCAAATAAATTAATCACACAATATAAAATGATACTTAAAGAAACCGGCATTGAATACAAGGATATATTAAATTATACACTCGCATGCCTTGATAGAAAAGTTTTAAAATTAATAAAAAATTATAGTGAGGACAAGGATAAAAAATACCAAGCTAAAGTTGTCAAATACATATGGGAATTACTCGATTTCACTTTTTTTATTTATTCTGTTTACCCTAGAGTAAATACAACCATTAAGCTTTGTATAACACTAAGTAAATTAATAAAATTGGCAAAGAAAAAAGGAAATTACAATAATGATAATCAACATATCATTCTTAAGAAAATATATGACGAAATTTCTTTAGTTCTGCAAAAAATTAAAAATGTAGAGCACACGCAGATAGAAACCCTGTATTTATTAATTACACTGAAAGAATTAGGACACGAATACAGATTAGATGAACTAATACTTTGCAAATACCTCGGAATAGATCTTAAGAATAATATATTCAAGTATTCTTTAAATTATTTTTCTATAACAGTTACGCTATTTTATATTGAAAATATTTCTTCATATAATAATTTGAAAAACTTACTGAAAAGCCATATAAAGAATAAATTTAAGAGAAATAACAAGTTTCAAATGGCCGAACTGACATTTTTATTATTTGATATTTTATCTTGCCCTTGGCTAGATAGGTCCTTCAAAAAAGATTTGTTATGTCTATATGATATAATTAATAATGTGGACCAAGAAGAGATAATAGAAAGTGAAGAAAATTGGTTTACAACATGGACTAATTTTGATTTCCTTAGACAGCTTGAATTGAAAAAAAGTCAAGAAGTTTATTGAAACTCGCGCTTCGTCCAAATCGATGTCACACACATGCGTGAGAAGTTTTATTTCCTAAAATGGAAATAAAACAATGGGGCAACCGGGACGAGTTGCCCCAATTTCTTCTTTGAAGTTCTTTCCAAATGAAAGTTTTAAATCTAGGGAGCCTTGGGACCTTACCCCCCCAAAATACGCCATTGATAATTAGAGTATAATATATAAAAGGGAGTAGGAAGCAAAGTAGATTCACAGATGAGCAGATTTTAGGAGTATTGAAAGAATCGGAAGAAGGAATGGCGATAAAAGAAATCTGCTGGAAATACGGGATTCAGATGCCGGAAGGCGGGAAGGGAAAATGCATGAATAAGAAGCAGAACTGCAAGAAGTAAGTGGCCTGGTTTTAATAAAGTGGGGGGATGATTGTGCTTCCTCCCACTTTTTTATTTATAGTGACGGACTGTCTCAAGAAAATGAGTGGATCCAAGGGTAAAGAGGCAATAGGGGGGGCGTCTAATGGCTGGCTGCCTTGAAGCGTAAAAGTAAGTATTGACATGTAAAAAATAAGGTGGTTAAATATTAGAGGATCAAGGAAGAAAAGAGAATTCCTTTTCTGGCATACCATTTCTTTTTCGGGTTTCCCTGGACGTTCAGAATGGATACCTGACCCTTAAATGCCGATCGTTATGAGACGGGGGTATCCTGCATGACCGTTCAACTCCTGATATTGCACGGTTGTCCCGGGATTTCACACAAGTTTGAAGACATGAAAATATCACATCTCTATAACCGCATGTATAACTTTCGCAAGGCAATTTCAGCTTTTTTATCTCTACCGGGGTTCTTCCTTAGGAATGGAATGCCCGTCCTGGTCTTTCTTTCATGTGTCTTTCTGCCGGCCGCCCTTGTTACGGCCCGTACCCTTAAGGTGGGGCTCTACCATAACAGCCCCAAGATAGGCATCTCTGAAACGGGTCAGCCGGAAGGTATTTTTATTGATATCCTTAAAAATATTGCTGCAGATGAAGGATGGTCTTTGGAGTACGTTGCGGGAACCTGGTCGGAATGCCTTGCCCGGCTGGAAGCCGGAAAAATAGACATAATGCCGGACGTGGCTTATACCAGGCAGAGAGAAAATATCTTTGCCTTTAACAAGGAGCCCGTTCTTTCAGACTGGTTCCAGATATATGCCCCCAGGGGCAGCGGCATCAGGTCTCTTCTCGACCTGTCGGGTAAGCGCGTGGCGGTTCTTGAGCATTCCATACAGCAGGAAACCTTTGAGCAGATGAGAAAAGGGTTTGACCTGGAGATGTCAATAATCACTTTCAGGGATAACGACGATATGTTTGCCGGCCTCAGGAAGGGCATGGCTGATGCCGTTGTCAGCAACAGGTTTTACGGGACATGGAACGCCCGCAAGTACGACCTTGAGGATACTGCCATCATATTCAGCCCGACCAGGCTCTTCTTTGCCTTTACCCGGCCTGGAAATCCCGAGGTCATGGATGCGATAGACAGGCGCCTTGTCCAGTACAAGAGAGATTCGGGATCCGTCTATTACAGGTCTTTGAGAAAGTGGACATCCGAAGAGGTGGTTGCCGCGGTTCCCCCCTGGTTCAAGTTCCTGGGTATTGCCCTTGCCTGTTTCCTGGTACTGGTTTTCCTGTGGAACACTTTCCTGAAACGGCAGGTTAATATCCGTACAAGAGAACTGGATAGAAGCCACAGGGAGATAACGGGACTTTACACGAAGCTGCAGGATCATGCCGAAATGCTTGAGAAAAGGGTGGAAGAACGCACCGGGGAACTCTCTCAAATGAACAGGGACCTGCTGAAGGCGAAAGAAGCCGCTGAAACCGCCGACAGGACAAAATCCGCATTCCTTGCCAGCATGTCTCACGAGCTTCGTACCCCGCTAAACTCAATAATAGGTTTTACGGGACTCCTTCTTCAGGGGCTCGCAGGCCCCCTGAACGAGGAGCAGAAAAAACAGCTGAACATGGTGAAGAATAGCGGACAGCATCTTCTGTCCCTCATAAACGACGTGCTCGATATTTCCAAGATAGAGGCGGGCCAGATAGAGGTTTCTTCCGAAAGCTTTGACATAGGGGAATCTGTGAATGGTACGGTGGAATCTCTCAGGCCCCTTGCGGAAAAGAAGAATATCATGCTGAACTCCATCGTGTATCCCGGCGTGGGAACGGTCACCAGCGACAGGCGCCGCATTGAACAGGTTCTCATGAATCTTGTCGGAAATGCCATAAAGTTTACCGATCACGGAGCCGTTCATGTGGAAGCCTCCCTTGCAGGCGGATACGTGGAGATAAGCGTTTCAGATACGGGCATGGGCATAAAGCCTGAAGATATGGAGAATCTTTTCCGGCCTTTCCGCCAGCTTGACACCGGATTGACCCGCAAGCACGAGGGATCCGGACTGGGGCTTTCAATATGCAAGCGGCTTATTGAGCGTCTTGGCGGCACAATAAGGGTTGAAAGCGATTTTGGAAAAGGCAGCACTTTCCGTTTCACAGTGCCTTTGTAACATAAGAGAGGGCTACATGAAAAAGACGGTTCTAATTATAGAAGACAACGAGCAGAACCTTTATCTCACGACTTTCCTGCTGGAAAGGGCGGGTTTCAATGTCATATCCGCAATGAACGGTCCGGAAGGGATATCCATGGCGGTTAAGTTCAGGCCAGACCTGATTCTTCTCGATATACAGCTTCCACAGGTTGACGGCTACACCGTTGCAAGGGAATTGAGAAAGAATGTTAGCCTGAATGAAGTTCCCATAATAGCCGTAACATCTTACGCTATGACCGGTGACAGGGAACGCGCTCTTAAGGCAGGTTGTACGGGTTATATAGAAAAACCCATAAATCCGAACACGTTTATCAGCCAGGTGACAGAATATCTCACAAAAAGACTTATGAAACCGGAGGAAACGAACGATGACCATTCTGATTGTTGACGATAACGAGCAGAACCTTTACCATCTGGAGACGCTTCTCAAATCAAAGGGGTACGGTACGGCTTCTGCCGCCAACGGGGCGGAAGCCCTTTCAAAGGCGAAAGCCAGCCCTCCCGACCTTGTGATAAGCGATATCCTCATGCCTGTGATGGACGGTTTCACATTCTGCCGCAATTGGAAAAAAGAAGAGATCCTTCAGAATATACCTTTCATCTTCTACACTGCCACATATACCCACAGCCAGGACAGGCAATTGGCTCTCAACCTGGGCGCCGATATGTTTCTTATTAAACCGGAAGACTCGGAGATGCTTCTTGGTGCGATAAAGGAGTTTGCAGTCAGTAACAGGTTGCCAAAACAGAAACCGGTCGAGGTGAAGCAGCTGCCTCCGGATGAAGAGGATTCGGGTTACCTGAAACAGTATAACGCCGTCCTCGTGCGGAAGCTCGAAAACAAGATGTTTCAGCTCGAGCAGAAGAACCGCGAACTTGAAAAGGCTAAAGACGAGATAAGGAAAGGTTATATTGAGACCATCCAGAGGTTGACCTCCGCGGCGGAATACAGGGATAAAGAGACAGGCTTGCACCTGAAGCGGATAGGCATGTATACCATGCTGTTGTCGGATGTAATGGGCCTGAACGGAAGGATGGCGGAAATTCTTTGTATCGCGTCACCGATGCACGACCTGGGCAAGGTAGGCATTTCAGACAATATCCTTCTCAAGCCCGGCCCGCTGACGCCCGAGGAGTTTGAGATTGCCAAGCAACATACCGTCATAGGAGCTGAAATCCTGAAGGATTCAGATTCAGACTTCTTGAAAATGGCGTCGGAGATAGCCCTTTTACACCACGAGAGATGGGATGGCACGGGTTATCCCAAAGGGCTGAAGCAGGAGGAGATTCCCGTTGAAGTAAGGATCATGTCCATCGTAGACCAGTATGACGCGATACGAAGCAAGCGCCCCTACAAGCCGCCTTTTGACCACCAGACAGCCTACAAGATTCTGACGGAGGGAGACGAGAAATCAAAGCCGGGACATTTTGATCCGGCGATCCTGCAAGCGTTTCGCAAGTGGCACAGGGAACTGGAGAATATCTACGAGACACACAAGTAAAGCCTTCTCTTCTTTAATCACTCTGGCCCGTGTCAAAAAGAAGTTTCTTCCCAGCTTTTCCCCGGGCAGAGTATACCTCCCCATTTCTTTCTCCCCCTACCCATAGGGGAGATGGTGCCTCCATCTCTTCTTCCTCTCCTCTGGGGGAGAGGAATGAGGTGAGGGGGGCACACTCTTTTACCCTCTCCTCTTGGGGGAGAGGGAAGGGTGAGGGGGTCTTTCCGTCTTTCTCCCTTTCCTCCCGTGGAGAAGGCCTGTCCGCCGCTGCCTTTCTGCGTCAAAGATTTAAAGGGTATACTGTAGCAGGGAGGGAAAACACGGGCTGTGCCGGCATCCATGATATCTCCTGCTCAAATATAACTCTTACGTGCAGTCATCACCCCTTGGAGATATATGTGGAAGAAGGTATCAGTATGAAAAGACTTTTGATTTCAGCTTTTCAAATTTTACGCAAAAAGCGGCGCTCCCATTTTTATTCAGGGAACAGCCAGGCAACCATTTGAAAGAAGAATGAAACTTTTCCCCGGAGGAACCTGAAATGAAAGGATTAAGAGCCATAAGCCCGGCAGGAAAATACTGCTTTTTCGGGTATTACGACAAGTGCCAGTGGGACGAGAAGGAAGAGTACATCCTTTTTCACGAGGCGGACTTCCAGGACAGGCTTCCCTTGAAAGAAGACAGGGCAAAAATCTGCCTGATGGAGTCTAAAACGGGCAAGGTAGAAGTAATAGATGAAACCTGTGCCTGGAACTTCCAGCAGGGCGCCATGCTCCAGTGGCTGCCGGGCCAGAGGGTCCTTTACAATTCAGTGAGGGACGGTCGTTTCATCAGCGTAATACGGGACATCCACAACGGCGGCAGGAAGGAAATAGGCCGTCCTGTAAGCGCCGTTTCTCCGGACGGAAATTACGCCGTGAGCATAAACTTCGCACGGCTTGCCACCTGGCGTGCCGGTTACGGTTATGAAAGCCTGCCTGATCCCTGGGAGAATGAAAAATGGCCGAAAGACGACGGGGTATATTTCGTTGACCTTAACACGGGCGATTTCCGGTTGATAGTCTCCCTTGAGAGGCTGCGCGGGCTGAGAAATGAGGATGATGTGCCATTTTCTTTCGGACGCATCAACCATACGGATTTTGCGCCAGACGGCAAGCATTTCGTTTTTCTCAACAGGTGGAAGAAAGAGGCAAAAGTTCCGGGCGGCAAAACAAGGTTTTTCGTCTCAGACCTTGAAGGGAAAAGCATAAGTGATATGGTTGACACCTATCGCATTTCTCACTTTGCATGGAAGAACGAAAGGGAAATTATAGCGTGGATGGAATACGGTGGCAGGAAAGGGTTCTGGCTGATAGACACGGAAACGAACGGCGTGAAATTCGTGAGCGAAAAAATACAGGTTCTCGACGGCCACTGCAGTTATTCAAAAGATAAGAGGCACATTCTTCTCGACACATATCCTCTCGAGGGGCTGGAAAGAGACAGGGACGGGTTTCCCTATCCGGACGGGTACCGTTACCTGAAGATATTTGATACGTCGGAAGAAAAAGAGACGGTTCTGGGTAAATATTATTCGCCTCCTCTTATATCGGATGTCATAAGGTGCGACCTCCATCCGAGATGGGGACGTAAATGTGATAAAATATCCTTTGATTCCATACACGAGGGATACCGGCGCACATACGCCGTATATCTCTGACACTCCTTGAGTATTAATTAAAACGTTCAGTTTAAAGGAGGACGGCAGGCAGTTGAAGGAGAGGTTTGGCGGCCGCGGGCCTCTTCCCATTATGGGCGATTTCAAAAAAAAGTATGATGATCACAATTTCCAGGGGGAACTGAAAAATGAGAAAGGGCGGATTGGGAATTTCTTTTCTTGCGATTTCATGCGTTTTGCTTGTAGCAGGTTTTAGAGCCTCTGCCGGGGTGATAGATTTAAAGGTTAACGACGTATCCGGACTTGAAAGTGAGTGGCCTATGGTAGCGGGCGTGCCTTTCCCAAAGGGTGAAATAAGGGATTCATCGGAAATAAGGATAATGAGCGGGAAAAGAGAGGTTCCCTCCCAGGTGGACGTGGCGGCGACGTGGCGGGACGGAAGCATAAGATGGGTTTTGGCTGGATTTACCGCTTCGCCCCGGGGAAAATACAGTGTTGAGTACGGCCGGGGCGTGAAGAGGGGAGAGTATCCTGGAGGACTGAAGGTTACAAGACAGGCGGACGGCGGTTTTACGGTGGACACGGGCGCGGCGGTGTATCAATTCAATAAGGACAAGATTTTGCCCGAGAACGGGTGGCTGGTTTCTGGCGGTCAAAAGATAAAAATATTTGAAGGTTCCGGTTCGGGGGTATATCTTGTGGATAACTCGGGCAGGATGGCAAGGGTTGCGGGACAGGCAGCTGAAATAGAGAATGAAGTTTTGAAGGAAGGGCCGGGACGTTTTGTCGTCAAGCGTTCGGGGTGGTATGTGACAGATGCGGGAGAGAAACTTGCGAGGGCGGAGGTCTATCTTTATTTTGCCTCGGGGACACCTCATATAAAAACAACCCATACTCTTGTTTTAACGGAAGATACCAATAAAGTTTGGTTCAGGGATTACGGGTTCGAGTTCAAAACGGCGGGTAAGCCTGCGGATATATACTGTGCCGCAGGTATTCCGGGACAGGAAGATGTGAGAAAAATTACTGCGGACGGCAATGAGATATACATGCTGCAGGACGAATATCCTCATTTTGCCGAACGAGAATACAAGGCCGAGATAGGCAGGTCTGCCGGAGGGAATGATACTCTTATGAAAGATATAAAGACGGCGGGAGACTGGGCGCACGGGGATTACGGGAACTACGGGATAACGGTTGTGATGCCCTGGCTCGCGGAGAGGTATCCAAAGGAGATATCTTTTGGAGAGAGGGGTGCGAGAGCGGTATTATGGTCGGGACGCTCGGGGAAAGAGCTTGATTTCAGGGCGAAGACCCTCGTCGACGAATACTGGCAGACATGGGCAAAGACCGCGCCCGGGGCGCCCGCTGATCCTTACTCGATACCGAGTAACGCGGCGGGAACTTCTCTGACGCATGATGTCTGGTTATTGCTTCACGACGGGACTTACAGTCCCGAACCGGTCAGGAAATCGGCAATGGCGGCGGCGCGCACGACACTGGTTTTATCCGACCCGAAATGGCTGTGCGGGACGGAAGCTTTAGGGTGGCCGTCTCATTACAAGGATCCTGAGAAATTCCCCGAAATAGAGAAGCTGATATCGGACGACTGGCAAAGGCTGTTGTTTCCTTTGAAGGCGTTTCCCATGACGGGAGTTATTTCGTGGGGATGTTTTCCCGATGTCTCCTATACGACTGTAAACGGGCGGCTGATGTCCACGTTTGGAGATTCCCGCCTGAAGGGAATAATGGATTACGGCATGCGCCGGGCTCCTTTTCTTTTGTATGCGAGAAGCGGGGAACGGGAATACTACGAATACGGATACAGGTTCAGCCGTTTTACGGGAGACTACGGCATAGCCCACTGGAACGTACCGGGAAAGGAAAGGGGCGCCGATATTACCGGCGACCGCGGGGGACTTCCATTTTTCTGGCAGGGAAAGACTGTTCCATACAGCATGATTGACGGTGAAATCCGGCATTGGTTAAATGATTATTACCTGACGGGAGACGAACGTTCCCTGAATCTGGTAAAGATGATAAAAGAAAAAACCGTCAAGAGGACGATGGCGCCCAGGGGAATCATCAGCGTATCGAGAATACTTCTGAGCCTTGCCGTAATGGACTGGAACGAGCATATTTGTAAAATGTCCCGTGATTTTATTCATTCGACCATAGACTTAAAAAGCCAGAACGGCGTAAGAGAGGACGGGTACGGCGCCGAATACAAGGATGAACGCAACACCTGCGATATGATGGAGTATTACCTGGAAACCGGCGACGAACTTGTAAAAGAAGCTTTCCTGAAACTTCTGGACCAGAAATACCGTTTTGAGAGAAGAGACGGCGCCATAGGACACCGGAATTACGACGCAATAACTTACGGCGTAGCTTACAGGATAACGGGGGAAGAACGTTACCGCACCGCCGTCGAACAGACGCTGAGGGATGCTCTCTATCATGACAGCAAACATCCATTGTCTGAACAGCTGGCGGGTATGCCGGAAAATCCTCTCGACTGGAAGGCTCTTCCCGAAAGGATATGGGTCGGATACCAGAATCCGTTCATAGGATTTCCTGCGGCGATGCAGCTCATCGAAGAGACCGGGTTGAGCGGTAAAACAACCCCTCTTTTGGTAAAGCCTTTGAAAGCTCCGGATGCGGAAATACTTTTCGTCCATAAAAAAGGGCAGGAGACGCAGCTCAGCGTTTATATAAGGACAAGAGCCGGCAAAAAGACAGAAATCCCGAAAGTTTTTCCTTACGGCGAACACGCTGAAAGAAATCCGATAACCGGAGTCAAAGCGAAAATTGAAAAAAGAATGGCAAGAGGTACGTGGTATGACAAACAGGGGTATCCCCCAGATTCCTATGAATATTACCACTCATTTGTTACAATACCGGCAGAGATCCCTGGCGGTTTGTATCTGCTTTCACTCGGCGATGACATAACTTTCAGTGTTCTGGATGCGACTGCAAACAAGATTGCCCTGTATTGTCCGGAAGGATTCTGGTCTGTTTCCGTGGCGGAGCATGGCGGCACAATATACGGACGTCCAGGTGAAGGTATGCCCCTCTTTTTCCGCGTCCCGGCAAAACTGAAGAATTTGGAGATTCTGCTGGCAAACTCTGCCTGCGTGAAAAGGGCTGACGGTTCGATCGCCGTTAAATCATCCAGAGAAAATACTGGTAAGCTTGAAATTCCCGTTGAGGGCAAGGGGGGTATCTGGAGCATTGAACCTGATATCACCAATTTTCACGGGACATGCCCGCCTTCTTTCTTTAAACTTCTTAACGTCGAACCCATAGTTGCTTACGGTTCTCCGAAACTGCTGCCCGACGGGACGACGGGCAGGCCGGCGGACATATTATTTGTATTGCCTGCGCCTTATTCTGAATTAGAGTTTGCGCCGGGGATACAGGATAAGGCATTGAGATTGTCTGACGGCGGTACGGTGAAATTCCCGATAGGGGAAAAACTTCCTGGTGGAGGATACGCATGTTTTCCGGGCATGACGGGAACGGCGGAATTCTGGTTCAGGGCGGACAGGTCGACTTACGAGATACCGGTGTTCCAATCCCGGAGCGTAGACTCCATGTTTCTGCAGGGATCACATCTGAACCTGCGCCAAAAATACTGGAGAAGAGGAAGTATGAACATTTCCAGCATCCTTCAACTTGAACTTCTGCCCGCGAAAACAGACGGGGTTCCGGCGGGATTTCAGGAGGATTACTATTTCAGGGCGGGAGAATGGACGCATGTTGCCTTCACATGGGATATAAAGGAAGGGGAGAAAGGCACGGAAGGAGACTTTTCAATATTTATCAACGGCCGCAGATTATCGGAAAATGGAGTTTCTTACGGGTTGAAACCTCTCACGGGCCAGCAGAAATTCGAGTTTTCAGACAAGGGAACGGACGTGGTGCTGGGACCTTTCGAAGGGAGCATGGATATTCTGCGGCTTTCGGATATCGTGCGTTACCGGGAGGATTTCCCGCCTTCAGGGAAGGTTCCGGAAATGGATAAAAATACGAGAGCCCTTTTCCTCTTTGACGGCAACCTCAGGGGGACTTCTGCTTTTTCGTCAGAGCAGGTTGAAGCGAAGTGATGCTTCCACGGGCATAGCTTGATTTTTCACCTTCGTTAATAGTACGGCGGACAAGTTTGCAAGGGGGTTAAATATATCATAAAAAATTCATGCAAATCTGCTCCTGTGTACCGGAGGAGGAGAAAAAATGGAGACTCTAATTATTACCGCTCAGGAAAAATAACCCGGAGAAGAAAATGATAAAATGGTTTGAAGGAATAATGGGGGTGTCTCTTCTTTGTCTTTTCCTTTCATGCGTAGCAGCGGGGGCAGGGGAGATAGAATTAAAGGTAAATGATGTTTCCGGTATAGAGAGCTCATGGCCGATGGTGGCGAGCGTGCCTTTTCCGAAAGGTGAAATAAAGGATTCATCGGGCATAAGGATAATTAGCGGGAAAAGAGAGGTTCCCTCCCAGGTGGACGTGGCGGCGACGTGGCGGGACGGAAGCATAAGATGGGTTTTGGCTGGATTTACCGCTTCGCCCCGGGGAAAATATAGTGTTGAGTACGGCCAGGGCGTGAAGAGGGGAGAGTATCCCGGAGGGCTGAAGGTTACAAGACAGACGGGCGGCGGTTTCACGGTGGATACGGGGAAAGCGGTATACAGGTTTGAGAAAGACAAACTTCTGCCGGAGGAAGGATGGCTGGTAACGGACAGCGGCAGGACAGAAATATTCAAGGGTTCCGGCAGCGGGGCGTACGTTATAGACAATACCGGCAGGCGGGGAGTAGTTGCGGGATTTAAAGCGGAGATAGAGAACATTGTTTTGAAGGAAGGGCCGGGACGTTTTGTCGTTCGGAGGAGCGGCTGGTATGTAACGGAGGAAGGGGACAGGCTTGGAAGGGCGGATATATGGCTGTATTTCAGTGCAGGGTCACCGTGTTTCAGGATGACTCACTCGCTTATTCTGACGGAAGATACCAACAGGGTATGGTTCAGGGATTACGGTATGGAATTCAGGACGGCCGGTAAACCGGGAGAAGTATACTTTTCGGCAGGGGATCCCTTGAAGCCAGAATTAAAGAAGGTAGATGCGGGAGGGGGAGAAACATACATGGTGCAGGAGGAGTATCCTCATTTTGCCGAACGAGAATACAAGGCTGAGATAGGCAGGTCTGTCGGAGGGAATGATACTCTTATCGAAGATATAAAGACGGCGGGAGACTGGGCGCACGGAGATTACGGGAACTACGGGATAACGGTTGTGATGCCCTGGCTCGCGGAGAGGTATCCAAAGGAGATATCGTTCGGAGAGAGGGGTGCGAGAGCGGTATTATGGTCAGGACGCTCGGGCAAGGAGCTTGATTTCAGGACGAGAACCCTCGTCGGGCAATATTTTCAGGATTGGGTTAAGAAAGGGATATACAATTCCGCGGCCCTTATGGATACGCCCAGCAATGCCCAGGGGATAGCCCGCACCCACGACATATGGGTACTGCCCCATGCCGGGGCTTATGATGAGGAGCAGGTAAAGAAGTCGGCCCTGGCGGCGGCCCGTCCCGTGCTGGTGATGGCGGACCCCAGGTGGGTGTGTGAGACGGAAGCCATCGGCTGGCCCATGTACCAGAAAGACACCCTGAAATTCCCGGAGGAAGAGAAACTGATGTCTGATTGCTGGGAAAGAATTTTGCTGCCCTTGAAGATGTTCCCCATGAACGGGTTCATAGCGTGGGGATGTTATCCCGACCAGAGTTACAGGGTCGTTGATGGCCGGATAATGGCGGCGTCTTCGAGATTGAAATCCCTTGCGGAATACGGTATGAGACAGGTTCCGACACGCATGTATGCGCGAAGCGGAGACCGAACATATTACGAATACGGATACAGGTTCGGCCGGTTTACAGGGGATTACGGCATAGCCCACTGGGATGCGCCGGGGAAAAAGAAAGGCGGTTTTATAATGGGGGCCCCCACCGGGGGAATCCCTCTTTTCTGGCAACTTAACACGGGTCAATACGGTATCATAGACGGGACAGTAAGGCATTGGCTCGATGAATACTACCTGACGGGAGACGAGTATTCGCTTGAGGTGATAAAGTTGATAAAGGAGTCAATTCTCAAACCGGGATCTCCCGTTGGACTCAGCGTTATAAAAACACTGCTTGCGGTTTCAATATATGACTGGGATGAAAAAATTACCGGGATTGCCCGCGACTACATACATTCCATAATCGATCCGTCAAGCCAGAACGGGATAAAAGACCGCGGGGGTTACGGTCCCATGTACAAGGACCAGGGAGACACAAATGATTTCCTGGAATACTACCTCGAAACCGGAGACAAGGCAGTTAAAGAATCTTTTCTGAAACTGCTGGACCAGCGCTACCGGTTCGACAGGAGGTACAATCCTCTCGCGCACAGGAATTACGATGCTTTTACCCATTCGGTGGCGTATGAAATGACCGGAGACGAACGTTTCCGCAGGGTGGTGGAACAGTCGCTGGGAGATGCCCTCTATTATTCGGGCCGGCATCCCCTTGAAGAAGCACTGGCAAAACTGCCGAAAGATCCTCTTGACTGGAAGAATTACCCGTATGATGCAGTTCTGGGACAGCATGAATATCATTTCCCTTTCATGGGCATTCCCACCGCATTGAAACTTATAGCGGAGAAAGGATGGAGCGGAAAAAGGACGCCGGTTATAATAAAACCCATGGATTTTAACGAGGGCAAGATTCTCTTTTTTCACAAGGCGGGAGAAGAGACAAGGCTCAGCATGATGTGTACTACAGTCAGGGAAGACATGGTTCCCAGGGTCTTTTCCTATCCCGAAGGGAAAGATTCGAGGGTCGTGGCTGTAGAGGTGAAAAAAGAAAAAAGGCTCCAGTGGCCTGCAAATATTGTTTTGCAGCCTGACGATATCTATCACTTTTTCGTGACAGTTCCTTCGCATACGCCGGGCGGATTATACCTTCTCAGCCTTGGGGGATACGAAAGGTTCACTCTTCTTGACATAACGGGAGACAAGGCGGCGTTGTACTGTCCCGAAGGTTTATGGGCGCCGTCGGGCGGTTCCATTCAAAGAGCGGGAGAAGGTTCGTTCGGGCGTGCGGGTGAAGGGATGCCTCTGTTTTTCCGGGTCCCGGCCGGCCTCGGGGAACTGGAGATCCTTCTGGCCGGTCCGGCCTGCGTGAAAAGGCCGGATGGTTCTGTGGCAGTGGCGATGTCGGTTGAGAATACGGGGAAACTTAAAATACCGGTTGAAGGGAAAGATGGTATATGGAGTATCGAACCTTTCATCCGTAATTTCAGGGGAGAATG